>Ga0105050_10001588_pt1 | contig 33935 bp, 34 predicted proteins | sample FRY01_FD_78088 | JGI IMG/M metagenome (GOLD analysis project Ga0105050, IMG submission 78088) | Freshwater microbial communities from Lake Fryxell liftoff mats and glacier meltwater in Antarctica - FRY-01 | ecosystem: Environmental > Aquatic > Freshwater > Ice > Glacier meltwater ...
ACACCAAACCAGTAGCCGTAACGACCCTCACCGGACGTATCCACGGTGATGCTCAGGTGATCACGATTCACGGTGAAACCATCACGACCTGTCAATCGACCAACCAGGGTATCTTTCGGCTGCTCCATCTCGGCACCGAAGTAGATTCCGGCATCATCGTAGGCGATGAAAAACCGGGTCGGATGTTTGCCGCGTTGGAGGGTGTCCGGTTCAAGTACGAGGAAGTCTTCAACCGGTGTCAGCGTATGCCAGAACGCTTCGTCCAGATGCCCATCGACCACCACCGGTGTCACCCCGGAGTCGATACGTTCAAGCGGCAACGCAGGGGCATCGCTGACAGCCCAAATCGTGGACGACCAGGTCAGCATGCCCATGACTAACAGGATGACGGGTGGTGACACAGCGCACCTGCTCAAAAGTGGTGCATGCTACCACAGCGAATCTGTGTCGCTTTCCAATCTGTCGCGCTCATCGGTGTTGGTCGGAAAATCACATGATGGCGGTCGACAGGCACTGGCGTATCATCGACGTGCCAAAACAAGAGGAGATCATCCGTGCCCAAAACGATCGACTGGTATTATCACCGCAACGGCTGAACCGGCTGTGGCAAGTCCGCAAGCTTCCTGGACCACCGCCAACTCACCGTGAGTGAGACCGTTTCCGCCACCAAAAAACTCTCCGCCGCAGACGCCCGCAGACTACTTGAGTCCGTCACTCGTCTCGTGGTCGCCAAGGGCAAAAAAACAGCAGAGTTCGACCTCAGGGGTGGTATCACTGATGCAGCCGTCGCAGCCATGCTCGGCCCCACCGGCAACCTGCGCGCGCCAACCCTGCGGGCTGGCAAGACCCTGCTGGTCGGATTCAGTGAAGAAGCGTACACCGGGCTGCTTGGCTGACAGGTTGGTCAACCCGGCACGTTCAGATTCCGCGAATGACGACTCCCGAGTGTTCGAGCGCTCGGCGATCGAACAGGCGCACCACAGCGATCATCGAAAGCCCTGACACCGGACACCAGTAGAAGAAGGCGACGCCGGCACTGGAGAGCCACGTCGTCACGGCGCACGAGACAAAAAATCCAGCCAGAAAGGTCGGAAAGCGCCCGATGCCGTACCTGGCGAGCACCGCCGTGGCGAAGATCGGACCGTACACATAGTTTGGCAGCATGAAAGTCAGATCCAGCAACCCCTCGGCCGTGAATCGACTGAAGTAGATGGCCATCAGAAGGAACACACCACTCCAGACAATCAGCGACAGACGTGCCACCAGCAGATAGTGCGCTTCCGATGCGCCCTTGCGGATATAACGCTCGTACAGATGATGCACAGTGACATCGGAGGCTTCCGCGAGCGCCGAGTCCTGTGTGGAGATGGCTGCGGCAAAGATGGATGCAATCAACAGACCGGACAGACCCACTGGCATCTGCGTGACGATGAAGTGGGGAAAGATGCGATCCGGTTCACTTGCCAATTGGGCAATGACATCTGCCGGCAATGGATGTTCGGAATAGAACACCGCAAGACCCAGACCTGTCGCCAGAATCAAGAGGTGCATGACGTAGAAGAGTGCGGAAAAGTTGTAGGCCTTGCGAGCGTCGCCAACACTGCGGCAAGCGCGTACACGCTGCCACGTCCCCTGGGTTGCACCAAGCGCAATGGACAGCCCGATCGAGCCGACGATTCCCGCCCAGATCGTGTAGCGTCTGGCGGGATCAGTGGAAAAATCGAACAGGACCAGTTTGCCCTGTCCATCGAGCCAGAAAAATGCGTCCACAAGGGACATGTCCAGTCGCATCGCGATGTAGGCCATCGAAATGACGGCGCCCAGGGCAAATATCACGAACAGGATGAAGTCCGTCCAGATCACGGTCTTGATTCCCGAGAGCATGCTCCAGAGCAGGCTGAACACGATGATGAAAAGCCCACAGGCGGGAATCCCCCAGCCTGTGATCACGTCGAGAACCAACGCCGCGGTGAGGAGCTTGATGCCTGAATTGATGACATTGAGGATCAGCCCGAGGACCATCGAAAATTCGCCAGTCGCCGTATCCATACGCGCACCGATGTACTCATAAACCGTACGTGGCCCACGACTTTCGTAAAATGGCCTGGCCATCAGCCAGGCGATGAACAGCTTGCCAAAAGCAAGTCCGAGAATGACCTGGAAGTAGGTGAGATTGCCGTTCTCACGAAACACCGCCGCCGGGACTGACACAAACGTCACCGAACTCACCAGCGTCGCGATGATGCTGGCTGACACGGCCCACCAGGGGAGTGTTCCGCTGGCTTCAAAAAAGCCACGCCGATCCTGTATCACACCACCGAGCCGATGGCCGGCCCATGTGGTGCCCGCCATCATCGCCGCAATGATCAGCAGATCGAGAATGTTGCTCAATTACGCGTCGCCACAATCCGTCAGTTCACTGCGTCAGCTCAAGGGGCCAATTCAATGGGCTGGTCAACACCGGATGAATGCCCGGGCCAGTGACGCGTACGTTCACTGGTCATCCTGCCGAAGCAGCCTGGCCGCGAATGGTCGCTCCGCGGGCTCCTTTTTTCACGACCGCCGGTCGCCCGAAGACCAGTGCGCCGTCTTCGAGTGGGGCATGCCGCAGCATCTTCTTGTCGAGAGCAAAATCCTGGGTATTGCGCCACGGATCGGTGGCGAGCTGCCTGGGGTACAGGTGCATCAAACGCTGCATGTAGCCGGCGGAGAAGTTCTCGATCCATGGACGACGGGGTGCATTGACTTCGTTGGGGCGAAGCCGCGGTGTGCACTGGGCGACACCAAGCCGATCCATATGATTGAGAACACGGCAGACATATTCCGAGGTCAGGTCAGCGCGCAATGTCCACGAGGCGTTGATGTAGCCGAAGGTCTGCACCATGTTCGGGACATCCGAGTACATCATGCCCTTGTAGGACACCGTGTTCGGGAAGTCGACTGGCTCGCCATCGACAACAAACTGCGCACCACCGAGCAGCAGGAGATTCAGACCTGTCGCCAGAACCAGAATGTCCGCTTCGATCTGTGTGCCATCACGCATCTGCAGTCCGGTCGCGGTGATCCTTTCGATATGACCGGTGACCATTTCGGTCTTGCCTTGTTTTATCGAAGCAAACAGATCCGCATTGGGAATGAGGCACAGTCGCTGATCCCATGGGTTATAGGTCGGTGTGAAATGTTTGTCGACGTTGTAGTCCGGGCCCAGATGACGCCGAACCTCGTTCAGCAGAAGCGACTTCACCCGGTCCGGGGCAGTACGAGTCTTGTCGTACATGTACTTCTGCAACCGGGTGTTCTTGAAGCGTGTCAACCGGTAGGCAAGCATCTCGGGCAGAATCTTGCGCAGCGTGTTGGCAATCTTGTCCTGGTCAGGACGCGACGCCACGTAGGTAGGTGATCGCTGAACCATCGTCACCTTCGCAGCCTTGTCAGCCATGGACGGCACAACGGTCATGGCAGTTGCACCGCTGCCAATGACGACCACACGCTTGCCGGAGTAGTCCAGATCTTCTGGCCAGAATTGCGGTTTGACGAGTTGACCCTTGAAGTCGGCGGTGCCGGGTATCTGTGGATCAAACGCATCGTCGTAATTGTAGTAACCACTGCACATCTGCAGGAAGTTGCAGCTTATTTCCTCGATCTTGCCAGAGCCGGGGCGTTCGACCTGCAATGTCCAGCGCGAGTGTTCTGTCACCCACTCAGCGGCAATCAGCTTGCGGCCAAACTGGATGTGCCTGTCGAGGCCGTACTCGGCAGCCGTCTCCCGAACGTAGTGACGAATCGACGGACCATCGGCAATCGACTTGGCTTCCCGCCATGGCTTGAAGTCATAACCGAGCGTGTGCATGTCGCTGTCGGATCGAACACCCGGATAGCGAAACAGATCCCAGGTTCCACCGATGCTTTTGCGTGACTCCAGGATGGTGTACGTCTTGCCCGGGCATTCTCGCTGCAGATGCACGGCCATGCCGATGCCGGAAAGACCGGCGCCAACGATGACCACATCAAAACTGCTCTGGCTGTTGTTGCTCATGTTGCTCACCTTCTGTTTCCTCACTGCTGACTGGACCTATCAATAGACTGGGCCGCACGGGATCCCTGACTTGCAAAGTCGCCGACTACTGCCGATCGACCACCCGCATGAAGTCGATGCTGCGTGTTTCCCCTGCCGGCACCGGCACCTCGATGAGCCGCTCTGGTACGTCATCAAATTCAAGCCGCAGGGCGCGAGTCATGGTGGCATGCATTGCATAAGTGCAGGTGATGTACGTGAACTCCACGATCTCTTCGTCCGACAGGTGCGACTTGAGCGCAGCAAACGTGCCATCCGCAACTCGACCACCACTCAGCACCAGATCATCAGTGTAGGCAAGCACGGCGCGTTCGACGTCACTGAACAGACCGGTTGCAGACCAGTGCGGGATCGCCGCAATCTGGTCTTCGCTGAAACCGGCTGCACGCAGCGCCTTGCAGTGTTGCGAAAACACAAACTGGCTGCCTCGCGCAAATCCGGCTCGCGCCTGACCCAGTTCGCGCAGTCGGGGATTCAGCTTGCGCTTTTTCGACCGATAGAACTGGAAACCCTGCACCATGTGGTGCAACGCATCAGGCACCAGTGCAAACACCGTCCACCAGTTGCCCGGCGTGCCGGTGGCAGTACCGGGTTCCTGTACCGGATCACGGTCGGCGCCAAAAACGGCGTCATAGAGGGGCAGTACCGATGGATCAACCTCACCACGACCAAGTTGCCGAAGTCTGGGCATGACGTTTCATCTGTTGGGGAAAGGCGAGCAGTATCCCGGAAAATCAATAGCCTGACCACGGGGCACCAGTACGGGTCAGATCAGCGCTCGCACGCGGTCAGGATGTGGCGCCTGTGGCTGGAAATGACTACCGCGTCATCGAAGCCAGCGGCTGCAAACCCCTGCAGCAGATCGCGCAGTTCACCGATATCCGTCTTCCTGTTGAGAATGATCGTCGACACGATGGCACGTTGGCCGCCTGCCGCGCGATAACGATCCAGCGCCACATGGATCTCAGGTGGATTGCGGTACTGACCGGACGCAATCCAGCCATCAAACTGCCCGGCTGCCTGTTCGACGCCCGCGCCCCACGAGCCCAGCAGCAACGTTACCCGGCCCCGAATGGTAGGCCATGGGGAGAGCGCAACCTCGCCAGAACTGCCTTGTTGCAGGTAGTCACGCAGCACCGGCGCCATCGCGTTGAAACGTTTGAACCGATGCGTGAAATTGCGTTCAAACGCCTTGAAATCTGCTTCAGTTGATCCGGCACCAATACCGAGCAAAAAGCGATTTCCACTCAGTTGTGCCAGTGAGATCGCACGATGCGCAAGATCGGCTGCCGCAAACAAAGGTTTTGCACAACAGCGGTACCCAGTTCGCAGCGTGTGGTGACCGAGGCCGCGACAGACAAGGCCATCAAAGGATCCGTGATCATGAATCCGCGTGCGATCGCCTGGACCGACCACAGACTCTGGTACCCGATCGCGTCCAGCATATGAGCCTGTTCAGCCAGCGCCGTCGTCCTCTCCGGCGAGAGAATCGGCCCTGACAGGGCATCTAGCCCGGTCTATTCATGAATCTTCTGCTGCGGCTGCCGATAGTCGTGAAAACACAGCGCGTGCTCTTTCCAGGTGCTCGCCGTACTGTTGGTACGACTGCGCGCCTTCCAGTGCGCGCCACACTGTCTTTTCGCGCATCTCGTCATTTTCCCGCACCTTGTCAGGGGCGACGAACCTTCATGAATAGTCCGGGCTGGTCGCATGAGCTATCCTCGCTGTCGCTTGATGCCGAATTCAGCGAGCACTTCGTCGGTGTGTTCACCCAGCTGTGGTGGCCGATGTCGTAATGAGGTCGGGGTCGAAGTGAATTTGATCGGGCTTGCGACAATTGCGACTTCCGGGTTGTTGCCTGGTAACTGGAATCTGCTGAGCATGCCACGCGCCGCCACATGCGGATCAGCGAAGATCTCACTGGCAGTGTTGACCGGGCCGCACGGCACCTTCCCACCGATCGCCGCCATGATCTCCTGCTTGGTGCGCACACTCGTCCACGCCGTGATGATTGCTGCAACGAACTGCTGATTTTGACGCCGCAGGTGTGTGTTGCGGGTTCGTGGATCATCAACCAGATCTGGTCGAGCCATCGCCGTGCATAGTTCGGCCCAGTGTCCTGGACCGGGAGCCGCTATCGCGATACCCCCATCACTGGCCTGAAAAATACCAAACGGCATGAGATTGGGATGATGCTGGCCGCGCGGGCCGAGTTCCACTCCCGCATAGCTGTAGTTGACCACGACTGTTTCGGCATACGCGAGCATGGCATCGTACATGCCAACATCGAGAAACTGCCCCTCGCCCGTGCGGCGGGCATGGTGAATGGCAGCCACCACTCCCAGCGCCAGCATGGTGCCTGGATAGATGTCGCCCACACTCACGCCGCCTGGGAAACCACCACCCTGCAGCGGGCCGGTAATGTGCGCGTGCCCACTCATGCTCTGCGCAACGATGTCATAGGCAGGCCAGTCGGCATACGGACTTTGCCCTGTTCGCGGATCGCCAAAACCACGAATCGCACCGTAGACGATGCGTGGGTTTCTTTGTTTGACGATATCGTAGCCAACACCCAGACGATCCATTACACCAACACGCATGTTCTCGATAATCGCATCTGCCTGCTCGCACAACCGGAGCAGGATCTCGCGATCAGCCGCCTGCTTGAAGTCGAGGACGATGCTGCGCTTGTTCCGATTGATGCTGGCGAAATAACCACCATAGTCGACACCGGCCGGCTGATCGGCGCCAGGATTTGCATAGTCCGGCGGCAGGGGTGGCAACGAGCGTGAGCCATCACCTGCAGGCGGCTCAACCTTGATGACGTTTGCCCCCAGATCGGCGAGTAACGCTGCACCATACGGCCCTGCCAACGCCATCGTGCAATCGATGATGGTCAGATCGGAGAGCGGCCCGGTGTTCTGTTTCATCACACACTCACGCGTTGAGGTCAGTTGGCAGGACAGCAAACGCCGGTCGCTGCGTGAGCCTTACCCGGATTTCTCCATTCGGACCGCTGTGCAGGAGATCCACCACCTCGGCGGCCATGGTCTCCGGCGCCATGATGTCGGGGCTCTTGAAGGCATCGGGAACGATGCCCGTATCCACAACACCCGGACAGATCACGTTGATGCGCATGTTGGTGTTGGCATTGGCGGCAGCAACAGCCCGTCCAAAACCGATCAACGCGTACTTGGTGGCCGCATACATGGGATCGATGGGCAATATGCCAAGCCCGGCGATGGAAGCCGTAATCGTGATTGCGCCACCCTGCTTGCGCATTTTTGGCAGCAGCACCTTGACCCCGTGATACACACCGTCCAGATTGACCCCGACGATGCGTCGGTACTGCTCGAGGCTGACGTCTTCGATCGCCAGGAACGGCGCACCGGTCGGCACCGTCATGATGCCGGCGTTCAGATGCACAAAATCCGGCACGCCGAGCGCCTTGATACACTTGTTGGCAGCAGCCGTCACCGATGACAGCCTGGTGACATCACACGGCAGGAACAAACCACCAATTTCCTGTGCCAGCGCACTACCCGCCTCAACATTGACGTCACAAACGGCGACCCGGATGCCTCGGGCGGCAAGCAGTCTTGCAACCTGCGCGCCGATTCCCGTTGCTGCCCCTGTTATCAGGGCGACCTTGCCGGACATGTCTTTCCCCTCCGCGGTCATTTCCTTCCTCCGTTCTTTCCTTTCCCCGTCCTTCCCCTTGGTCTTCCTGCCAGCCTATTTTCCGGATTTTGTGGTCGACTCGGCCTTCATCTCTTCGATTTTGCCGGCAAGATAACGCTCGCGTGAATGACTGTGGCCCACGTGCTGCAGATTGAATGCCGCCTGCTGAGCGGTCCAGAAGCCCTGTGCATCGAGTGCCTGGTTGCAGGACATTTTTGCCAGCTTGAGCGAAAATGAAGGCCGCTTCGCAATCTTGTTGGCGATGCCGAGCGTGAAGTCGGCGAGACCTTCGCGAGCCACGACATGGTTCACCATGCCAAGGTTGTACGCCTCCTGTGCCGTCACCGGATCGCCGGTATACAGCATTTCCTTGGCTTTGCGGATACCAAATTCCCAGGGGTGGCCAAACCATTCCACACCGTTGACACCAAAATCGAGGGTGATATCGATAAACGTTGCGTCTTCGCTGGCGATGATCAGATCACAGACCCACATCAGCATCAGGCCGCCGGCGATCGTCTTGCCATGAACTTGCGCGATGGTCGGTTTGGGCAACTGCTGCCAACGGCGACACATGTTGAGATAGATTTCTTCCTCGAGCGCGAGGTGTCCTTCGGCTCCCGGCTTCTTGAATCCACCGGCTATGCCGATTGGCTTCATTTCATAAGGCTCGCGGCCGCGGACATCGTGGCCTGAGGAAAAGTGCGGGCCTTCTCCGGCGAGAATGATGACTTTCACATCATCATCGTAGGACGCGCGGGTCAGCGCATCGTTGAGTTCATAGGTCATCCGCATGTTCTGCGCATTGCGTGTTTCCGGCCGGTTCAACGTCACCCTGGCCACGCCGCCTGCCAATGACTCATAGCGCACTGTCTGGTAATCGCTCATTGCTGGTTCCCGATGTGAAAATAGGAAGATATTTCCCGGCATGGTAGTACGTAGTCCCGGGATTGAGTATCCCCACAGTCCGCCGGCAGGCCACCGGGCCACCATCAGGCCAAAAGGCGTGTGTTGACTTGATTGCCCTTCAGCACCGACAGTGCGGGATCTGACCCAGATCGGGTGCTGCCCACGTCGATGGAAATGACATGGAATTACCTTCCGCTCATCAGCCTCATGCTGGTGAGCGGTGTGATCGGCGGTTTGCTGGCCGGCCTGCTGGGTGTTGGCGGTGGCATCGTTGTCGTGCCTGTACTCGACTTCACCCTCGGCGTACTGGGCGTCGACCCGGAAGTACGCATGCATATCGCCGTGGCCACCTCACTTGCGACCATAATTCCGACATCTATCTCGTCGGCGCGTGCGCATCACGCACGCGGTTCCGTGGATCTCGCGTTGTTCAGGCTCTGGGGGCCAGTCATGTTTATCGGTGCAACCTTCGGCGCTGTGCTTGCGTCGTATGTGAACAGCGCCATCCTGGCCCTGCTATTCGGTTCTGTCGCCCTGCTCGTGGCGGCGAAAATGCTGTTCCTGCGCGACAATTTTCTCCTGGCACGACAAGTTCCCGCACAAACTGCAGGCCTCGGCATCCCACTGGGGATTGGCGCCGTTTCCAGCATGATGGGGATTGGTAGTGGCACACTCAGCGTTCCGGTCCTCACGCTGCTCAATCAACCGGTACACACCGCAGTTGGCACCTCTGCGCTCTTCGGTCTGGTCATCAGCATTCCCGCGACACTGGCCTATATCCTCTCTGGCTGGCCGCACGAATCTCTCCTGCCAGGCAACCTTGGGTACGTGAACATGCCGGGATTCCTCATCATCGCGCCTCTGACCACCTGGATTGCACCTTACGGGGCAAAAATTGCCCACCGCCTGACTCGAGCCACCCTCAGCCGTACCTTTGGCGCTTTCCTGCTCCTGGTTGGTGTCCGGATGCTCTACCAGGCGCTCAGCTGAGCGCCACCCTCTACAGGATCTTCTGAACAAGTCGCTCCTGGGAGTTGTTCAGGTCGGAACGCGTCGCGTTCCTCGCCCAATGCAGTAAAAAGAGGTCAGCGTTTCACGCCGCAAATTTGGTGGTGCATCCATGCACCAATCGGCACCAGGCGGCACCAGGCGGCACCAGGCGGGAAACTCTGCTTGATCAGGGATTCCCCTGAACAAGTGGTCATTCGCAATATCTATTGTTGGCCAACAAACAATCGATTGGACCAAAACTCCCATGCTCCGTAGCCTGCGCTTCGTCAATCACCAGCGAGGCAGACCATGGAAATCAATATCGGCATCAGTCACAGCGACCGCACCACGATCGCCGGAGGTTTGTCGCGCCTGCTGGCCGACAGCTACACCCTCTATCTGAAGACCCACAACTACCACTGGAACGTCACCGGTCCGCAATTCACCTCACTGCACACGTTGTTCGAGACGCAATACACCGAGCTTGCGTTGGCCGTGGACCTGATCGCCGAACGCATCCGCGCACTCGGTGAGCCGGCACCGGGCTCGTATCGTGAGTTTGCTGCAATGAGTTCGATTGCCGAAGACACCGACCGCCCATCCGCCAACCTGATGATCCGTCGGCTGGTGGAGGGACAGGAGGCCGTCACCCGCACCGCCCGATCCATCTTCAAGGCAGTGGAATCAGCTGGTGACGAGCCGACTGCAGATCTGCTGACTCAGCGCATGCAGGTGCATGAAAAAAACGCCTGGATGCTGCGCAGCCTCCTCGAAGCTGCCCGAACGAACCACCAAACCACTCTCCAACCCGGTCTATCCCGATTCAATCAAGGACCAATGCATGTTTCACAATTTTCCCAATAAAGAAGGCCAGGCCATACCAGCCGTAACGTTCAGGACTCGCACCGACTCGGCGTGGGTGGACGTTCACAGCGATGAGATCTTCAAAGGACGCACGGTCGTCGTTTTTGCATTGCCAGGTGCGTTTACGCCGACCTGTTCTGCATCGCATGTGCCCCGCTACAACCAGCTCGCGCCGATGCTGAAAGCACACGGTGTCGACGAGATTATCTGTGTGGCCGTCAACGACGCCTTTGTCATGAGTGAGTGGCAGACCAGCCAGAAAGCCTCCCGGATTCGTTTCCTGCCGGACGGCAATGGTGAATTTGCTGATGGCATGGGCATGCTGGTTTCGAAAGCCGATCTCGGTTTTGGACCACGTTCCTGGCGCTACTCCATGCTCGTGCGGGACGGTGTCATCGCCAGAATGTTCATTGAACCCGATCAACCCGGAGACCCTTTCGTCACCTCAGATGCCGATACCATGCTGAAATGGCTGGCACCGGACGCTTCCCCGCCGGCCAGCGTGACCATGTTCACCAGAACGGGTTGCCCACACTGCGCCAGCGCCAGGCGTCAACTCACAGGCGTTGGGCATCGAGTTTGAAGAACTCATGCTCAATCGCGACTTTGGTGATCAGACGCTACGAGCCATCAGTCCGGTGCTGACCTATCCGCGAATCTTTATCGATGGAGCCCTCATCGGCGGGACAGAAGAACTCGCAAACTGGATCAAATCCGCCCAATCGGCGTCCTGGACAGGCACACGGGTCCAAAATGAGGCGCAACCGCTTCAGAATAATGGAAAAATTATGAAAGGGGGGGTTACAGCTTAGAAGGAAGATCGCTACCATTCCGCGCCACAGCTGTGACCGTTACGTTAAGCTGTTCCTGTTTGGTGACAAACGGTGGCGGCAACGCAAAGGGAGGGCGCAATTATCGTTGGCACAGCGTGGTTCGGGCGATCGTGTGTGCTCGAAACAATGAAACCCGGCAACTGTGTGGGTTACAAGCTGCATTCCGATGACAAGTGCGACCAGATAATCAAGCTATGCGAGCTACACAAGCCAACTATGTGCAGACCTGGTTCCGGACCCGAGGCATCCACTGAGCATCCCAGTACAACTGCCAGAACTACGGCCAGAACTACAGCCAGAACTACAGCCAGAACTACAGCCAGTACAACAGGCAGCGCATTAGCCCAGTCATGCAGACACTAGAACCACAAACCGAGTTCAGCCTGGTCGCCACCCCGACGCTTTCAGGTCTGGGTCAATCGACTTCGCCGCTGCAGAACCTTGCGCAAATGCTTGATTTTGCAGCGCTCGGCAATAGTGGGTTCAACTTCTACGACGGCAGTGGTCGACTGACCGACGTACTTACTTACCGGCAGCTGCGCCTGGACGCACAGCATCTGGCCCGCCAGCTGCTGTCGCTCGGCATCAAACGATTGAGCAGGGTCGCGATCATCGCCGACACAACGCCACTGTTTCATCGCGTCTTTTTTGCCTGTCAGTACGCCGGATTCATTCCGGTCCCCATGCCTGCAGCGCTATTTATGGGCGGGGCAGACAACTATATTGCCCAGATTCATCGTATGCTGCAAAGCTGCACCGCATCCGTGGCGATTGCACCACCTGGTTATGAAGATCTGCTGGCTCGCGCCTGCCAGGGAGTACCGCTGGCATGGCATGGTGGCGCGCAAGCGTTGGCTGCTCTGCCAGCAGTGGATGTCGCCCTCGAACCGCTCATCGACCATGATCCGGCCTATCTCCAGTACACCTCCGGCAGCACACGTTTTCCTCGTGGCGTGGAAATGCCAGAGCATTCCGTGATCTGCAATCTGAACGAGATCGCCGACAAGGGTGTGAGCATGACCGCCAGTGATCGGCTGGTGTCATGGCTGCCGTTCTACCATGACATGGGGCTGGTCGGTTTTGTGCTGGTCCCCCTTTGCCGTCAGCTTTCCGTCGACTATCTCAGCCCGCGAACCTTCGCCATGCGGCCTCGCCTCTGGCTCAAGATCATTTCCGACAACAAAGGTACGGTCTCCTCAAGTCCGCCGTCTGGTTATGGCCTCTGCGCAACCAGGCTGCGCCTGACCACGGATCAGCAGAAATATGATCTGTCGAGTTGGCGCGTGGCGTGTATCGGAGCAGAACGGATCAATGCTCGCCTGTTGGTGGCTTTTGCCAATGTCGTCAAGGACATGGGGTTCAATGCGAAGGCTTTCGTGGCCTGCTACGGCATGGCCGAATGTGGGCTCGCGGTCAGTTTTGCGCCGCTGGGCGAAGGGCTCAAAGTTGATCAGGTGGACAAGGCGCTGATCACCACCGTGGGTCAGGCAGTTCCTACCGACAATGAACAGGACTCCCTGGAACTGGTGGATTGCGGGCGACTGCTGCCCAGTTACGAATACCGTATCACCGACAGTGCCGGTCAGCAGCAGCCAAACCGCCAGTGCGGCCACATTCAGGTCAAGGGGCCGAGTGTGATGCGCGGCTACTTCAACGATCCGGAAGCCACTCGACTCGTACTGAGCGCGGACGGCTGGCTGGACACCGGTGACATTGGTTACTGCGTCGACGGGCATCTTTACGTCACCGCACGCAGCAAGGACGTCATCATCGTGCATGGTCGGAATATCTGGCCGCAGGACCTCGAGCAACTTGCCGAAAGCTGCCCCGGTGTCCGCTACGGTGACACAACCGCCTTCGAGGTCACGCGACCCGACAGTGATCCTCTGGTGTTCATCGTCGTAGAAACCAAACGCCCGGACCCGGAACTGCGCAAGACGATTTCCGCAAAAGTCAGCAGCAGCTTCGGTGTGTCATGTCACGTCGAACTGGTACCCCCGAAGACACTCCCGAAAACGTCCTCCGGCAAACTGTCCAGAGCCACAGCCCGTCTCGGTTTTCTTGAACGTGTAGGCTGGGACGAACACTGCAACCCGATTTCGCGGATGGCCCTTGAGGGGTATGGCTGAGCCAATTCGATCCGCTGCACTGCCTAGGCCTGCGCCTGCTTCACATCGAGTTCTGCTGACCGGCGCAACCGGTTTCATAGGCCGTCACATCGAGCGCCAACTACTCGACGCCGGACATCAGGTGCTGGCAATCGTCCGCCCTGAAAGAGCGTCAATACCGCTGGACTCACGCTCAACCGTCATTCGAGCCAGCTTGCTGGATGCGGTTGCCATTGGTGAAGCGGTTGCTCAGGCCACTGCAGTCATCCACGTCGCAGGCGCCGTGCGGGGTGCCACTGCAGGCGACTTTTCGACGGTCAACGTTGAAGGTGTGCGTGTCATGCGCGATGCAATACGTACGCACGGCCCGGAACTGCCGCTTCTGCTGATGTCGTCCCTGGCTGCAACCTTCCCGGAATTGTCCGAGTACTCCGCCAGCAAACGCGCGGGGGAAAATCTGATCACGGCCGAATCATGGTTGCACTGGACCGCCATCCGTCCACCCGCTGTCTATGGTCCGGGCGACAAGGAACTGCGACTGCTGTTGAATCTGCTCAGACATGGGTTGATCATCATTCCCGGTAATCCCGGGCAACGGCTGTCATTCATCCATGTCAGCGATCTGGCTGCAGCTTGTGTGCATTGGCTTGCACACCACCAGACTCTCACGCATCGTGTTTTCACCATCGACGACGGCAGACCAGATGGCTACGATTGGCCCGCCATTGTGGGAGAGGTCTGCGAACGACGCCTGTTGAAGGTTGTGATTCCGCCCGGCTTGCTGAGAGTGCTTGGCACGGTCAACGGCTGGGTGGCCGATCGCCTGAATCGGGCGCCCATGCTCTCTCCCGGCAAGGTGCGCGAACTCATGAATCCGAGCTGGGTCGCCAGGGATACCGAAGGGACCCGGGAGTATTCTGCAGCCACAGGCTGGCATCCGGAATGGCAATTGGGGCATGGTGTGCGCCACACCTTCAGTCAGCCGGCCTGATTTCAACAGGCAAGGAACAACCCCGACGTGTCGGAGATTCCCTCAGGCAGTTTGATGTTGGCATCTGATTGCACGAGCGAAATGATGAGAAAAAACCTGGATCACTAGTCGCTCGATGCGGCGACGGAGCACTGAAGTCTTGAAAGATACGGAACAACAACTCAAGGAACTGCTTGAGCACATTACCCCCACCCCGCCTGATTTTGACGGCAATTCAGATCTGATCGAAGACCTGGCACTGGAGTCGATCCAGGTCATGGAGTTCGTGATGGAGGCTGAAGATCATTTCGACATCGCCATTGCCCAGGACAAACTCGCCGATGTCCGCACACTTTCCCAACTTGCAGCCGTCATCGAGGATCTGCGTGGCACTGCTTGACAAGTTCACCGACGTTGCCAGGACACGCGACGGTCTTGGGGTCACTGATCCGACCAGAGTCGTCGTCGATCGCCTGCTGTCTGCAACACGGGCCATGATCAACGGTCGGGAAACCCTCCTCGCCGGGACCAACAACTATCTCGGCATGACCATGGAGCCAGCGTCCATCGCTGCCGGTCAGACAGCGCTGGCAGCAGCAGGCACCGGTACAACGGGTTCGCGGATGGCAAACGGCACCCATGCCACCCACCGGGCGCTTGAAGCCGAACTTGCCGATTTTTACGGCTATCCCCACGCCATGGTGTTCACCACCGGCTACGGCGCAAATCTTGGCGTGATGTCCGCGCTGACCGGGCCGGGCGACGCAGTCATGCTGGATGCCCATGCGCATGCGAGTCTGCACGATGGCGCACGGCTCTCGAAAGCCGATATTTACAGCTTCCGCCACAACGACGCCGACAATCTCAATCAGCGGCTGCGCCGATTGGGTGAGCAGGCCAGCAGAACGCTGGTGGTGGTCGAAGGTTTGTACAGCGTGACGGGCGATCTTGCGCCACTGGCTGCCATCAATGAAGTGACCGCTGCACACGGCGCACTTCTGCTGGTCGATGAGGCGCACTCGATCGGTGTTCTCGGTGCTGGTGGTCGAGGCGTGGTCGAATCGGCTGACATCCTCGACACGGTTGATTTCATTGTCGGCACCTTCAGCAAGGCCTTGGGTACCACGGGTGGCTTCTGCGTGAGCCGCCATGCTGAACTGGCGTTGTTCCCCTACTGCAGCCGGCCCTACATGTTTACCGCTTCACCCAGCCCGGCAACCGTTGCCAGTACACGAGCGGCACTAAAAATCATGCGCGAAAGACCGGAGCAGCGTCGCCACCTTCAGGATCTGTGTCATCGACTCAATGCCGGATTGAAGCAACTCGGTTTGCCGGTCAACGACGTACCCACCCCGGTTGCCTGTGTGGAGTTACCGGATCGTGAACGGGCACTGTCGGCGTGGAGAACGCTGTTGGCTGATGGTGTTTACGTCAACATCATGCTGCCACCGGCAACTCCCGGAAACGCCAGCCTGTTGCGACTCAGCATTGGCGCCGCGCACACGCATGCTGATGTTGATGAACTTATTCAAAAGCTCGCATTCGTTCTCGATTGATCGGTCTCCTGAGCAGCCACCACAGGACCAGGAGATAGATCGAGAGGCTCACGACGGCTGCAATCAGGGCGGCGTACCCTGGTGTCAGCGACTGCTGGGTTGCAACCAACAACCCGAAGCTTGCTACGTAGACCAGCAGGACCACTACCGATAACCCAAGCACCAGTCGCTCGCCGCCCAGCGTGTAGATCGCAGGCCGCAGGACACCACCGGGCAACTCGAGCACTGCAGCGCCAACCAGCAATGCCATCAACAAGGTTCCCGACGCAAACTGCTCGCCGCCCAACAGGTCAAGGAGCGCTTCACCAAACCAGGTCGTGGCAATCATGAACACCATTCCGAATACGGCAAGCAGCAGGCTGAGCTGAATGGAAAACCGCAGGAATCGTCGCGGGTCAGCCAGCCACATCCTGGCAAGATCAGGAAAGACTGCCTGCCGAATCAATGCAACGGGCTTGCGCAGGACATCCGCAACATCACGCACCAGCCTGTAGACACCCGCATCCGCAGCGCCAAGACCTGCGCCAACCAGCAGCGTCGGACCCTGGCGCAGCAGGGAATCTACATTCGACTGCCAATACACGGCGACGAGGAAACTCCGCAACCCCGGTATCTGCAGGTGGTTCAAGCGCGCGCGCCAAAGACTCACCGAGGCAAGTCCCACGCGGACATGACGCCACGCCGGCAGCAGGACGATGATCTGATCCACCCAGAGCGCAAACGCCCAGACACAGACAAAGTACTGCACCGGGGCATCCAGCAGACCAAGCACCGCGACCCCGGCGAAACGAACGGCCGGCCCGACACCTTCAACCATGCCGAGGACGGCGTAACGATCAAGCACCCGCAGTGCACCTCTGGCGGTGCCAGCGACAAAACTTGTCGCTGCCAACACGTAACACCACGCCGTTGATGGCACATTGAGCGCATCAAACGCCGAAGCCACAAAAAGCAGCGCTGCCATCACCAGTCCGGCCAGCAGCATGCCGATCAGATCAAGCCGCCACAGTGCCGCGAGCAGCATCGCCCAACGACTGGAGTCCGCTGCGGCTTGTTCCGCAACACCAAAACGCACGGCCGCTTCTGCGGTCTTGAAGTTGCAGAACTGCCGAACCAGCAAGGCTGCGGCGTGCAGCATGACCAGGACACCAAAATCACCCGCGCCCAGTGTCCGCGCACAAATCACGGTCGCACCTACCGTGAATGCCGCTGTCAGACCCTGCCCACCGACCAGCCAGCCAAAGTTTTCAGCCAGCCGTCGCCAGACTCTCAACGGAAGCCGCCAAGCCGGTAGAGTCGCCAGACGTAACCCCAACCAAACACCAATGGCCAGCGTCTGGCGCGATCACTCGGTTCGAGCAGCACGCCTGATTGTCGCCCCACCTTCCAGGCCAGATAGTCGAGCGGATCATCAAACGTCAGTGCCGATTTGATGATACGAAGCCCGGAGAAAACCTTGCCGACCAACTGGCGACAGCGCCATGACAAGTTGGCCCACCAGGAACTTTGTCGTGCCTCGGCGTGAACACCCATAAAAGCGGCATACAGCGCATCGTAATACGCAATGTCCGCCAGATAGAGTTCGGCAATCTTTGCAGCAGACTCGGAGCGCAGCTCCGCGCCATAGGTCAATCGAAAGGTGTGCTGCCAGAACATTGCAGAAGCGGGCAAACTTCCGGATGGCCAGCATCGACCGACGGTTTCCATGAGACGCCGCTGCGCCAGAGCGCAGATATCGCAAGCCAATGCCTGCAACGTGGTGTTGCGGGCATAGACCAGCGGTGTCGGCTGCGCAAAACGAGCCCGGAAGTAGGGGTGAAAATCGCTGTTCACAGCGTCCAGCAACTGCGCTGTGGTCAATATCGTCACCTTCGCTCGCAATGCTGCCGATTTCTGCACCAGCACCGTCGGTGGTAACACTCGCCCGAGCCAATATCGCCAACCTTTGGGGTAACGATCAAGGAGCACGTAAAAGTCCGGCATCGTGTCCCGTCGCCCACGGCGCCACGATCCATAGAGAAAGATGGCATCGATACGCTCACCAAATCGGCGCGAGATTCCCTCAACCAGTGCCCTCAGTTGTGGGTCGGCCGTCACATCATCGAGCACCACCGGCTCAGTTGTACGCACTGCGCGTGGCCGAAAAAGTCGCGTGAGCACGAGGGTAACGGACCTTCGACGATGGATCAGCCAGCCAGGATGTGAGCGGACCACCAGTCAGCCGCACACCCGCCGCATAAAAGAGCCTCAACAGGAGAATGCACGTACTGAGCACCGACCAGCCCACCACCAGTTCGAAACCAAGTGCGGGCGAACCCACCAGCCAGCCCAGTGTCAGCAGCACGAGACAAGGATTGCGACGCGCCGTGAACAACCGGAAATAGGCGTCAAACGGACGCCACGCAAAGAGTCCTATGGGTCCAAGCGCATGGAACGCAGCTTCGACGAGGCGGCCACCGATGTATCCCGCAAAAACCGCAACGACCATGCCATTCATATCCAGACCAAATGGCGCGACGTAGTTGCCGGGAGAGCCGAGAGAGCCGAGAGAGCCGAGAGAGCCGAGAGAGTTAATGGCAGGGTTGACCAACGACAGGCCCCAGCACCAGTACCAGAAGGGTGGATGCACGATATCCATGCCGTGATCCAGCCAGTGACCCATTCGACTCGATTGCACCGTCACCCGCGCCAGCTTGCCATCAACCGTATCGAGGAAGGTCATGAACCAGCCACAGGCAAGGCCCAGAAAATAGTACCCGCTGAAAAACGCCCAAGAGGCAATCACCATCAGCGTGACCCCGGTGAGCGTCACCATGTTCGGGGTGAGTCCCAGACTCGCGGCAATCTTGACGCCGACTCGCGCTGGCCGCGGCCACCACCACTTGGTCACAAAATCCGTCACACCCTTGTATGACCCACCATACAACCGGCTTTCCAGCGCGTCGCAGTTTTCGGCTGACACCTGCGCGACCAGCGGAGGCTCAGCCTTGCGCAACTCAACGGCATAGGCGTTCAGACCCTCAACCGACAGCCTGGTTATTGAAGCCTCGCCGCCTTCCAGTTGAATTCGCGCCGCTTCAGCCTTCGCGACAGGCACGTGCGCAGCCGCGGGACGACCATCCGCCATCAATACTCCGGTTTGTGCCAGCAGACTGCTGAGGGCTCGCAACTCGAAAACATGATCCATGCGTACCAGCAGCACATGATCCGCGCCGGCCAGTGCCGACCATTCCTGCACAACTTCCGGATTGCCGAGCGATTTCAGCTGACGCTGCAACCGGGTGCGCCCATCGAGCCCCCACAACCGGACCGGGCCGTCCCCCATCAACCAGACCTTGATCATGCAAACCACATCCCGGGATTTGTCGCGATTATACAGAGCCCTCAGGCTGCTTATTCACCTGCCTGTCAGACCAGGAGGAACGCGGAGCGTTCCGGCCTGAACAAGTCGCAGGAGCGACTTGTTCAGTGGATACTTGAGGCCAGGAACCATCAACCGGCGTCTGTTGTGCGTCTCATCCATATCACGGACCTTCACCTCACCTCGCTCGCCCACCTCGGCTGGCGTGATCTGCGCGGTAAACAATGGCTTGGGTATCAGTCATGGTTGCGCAACCGACAGTACCGGCATCTGCGTGCGAACCTCGACCGCCTGATGCAGGCTGTCACGGCACAAAACCCTGATCTTCTGTGCATCACCGGCGACCTGGTCCATATCGCGCATGCCGATGAACTGCGCGCCGCAGCCCAGTGGCTGGGGGCTCTGGATCTGGCAGACCGGATCGTGCTGATTCCCGGCAATCACGATCTTTATCATCCCGCTGCCTGGGCGGTCCTTGCCGAGCAGTGGCGCAGCTGGTTCCGGTGGCCTGAGGATGCCAACCTCTGTGCACCCCGCACTGCGTGGCCGCTGACAATAAAATCGGGGGGCGTCAGCATCGATTGTCTCAACAGTTCGATCCCCATGCCCTGGTATAGTGCACAGGGTGAACTTGGCAGTGGCCAACTCAATCGGCTGGAGTCGATGCCAACAGGTCAGCAGGGGCCACGTGTGCTGTTGTTGCACCACCCACCACTGTCGCCACGGGAGGATCCGTCCATTTCCCGTCGCAAGGCCCTGCGCGATTCCAACGCCCTCAGACCACTACTGGGTCAATACGACTTTGTGCTGCACGGACATACCCACAAAAATACCGTTCTGAACGCCGCCAATACTCGCATCTATGGCACCGCCTCGGCGTCTGCCAGCAACGCGAGTTTTCGCCAGTTTGATCTTGAACAGGTGGACAACCGCTGGCAGATCACCATGCAGTTGAATCAATTGGCCAATAGCCGGATTTCGCAAATCAGCGACCAGACATGGATTCGGGACGGAACGCAGGAGAAGGGGCGGCAGTCTCCTGACCCTGGCCAGGAGACGGGATCAACGCCGCTGCAGTAACAGCACTGCGCCACTGAGCATCAGCAGGTCTGGTAACAATCCCGTTAACGGTGCCGGCCAGATATAGAGCAGCGCCAGTTGCGTCGTCAACCGTTCGATGAGGAAAAATCCGATGCCTACCGCACCACCGATGGCGATGCGTGCGCCCAGAGACATCGCACGACCCGATCCGAGCACAATCGGCAAACCCAGCAACGATAACGCCAGCAGGCCAAGTGGCAGGCTCAACTGCTGCCACAGCAGGACCTCGTAACGATGACTGTCAAGGCCATTCGATCGCAGATGCCGGACATAACGATAAAGATCGAGCGGTGCGAGGGCGTAGTCTGCGTTGATCAGGGTAAAGATCTGCCGCGCACCAAAATCGGGAACGATCGGCAGAACCTTGTATTGATTGATCTCCTGACCTTCTGCCGAGAACGTGATCGTCGTGACATCCCGCAGCAGCCAGTCACGGGCACCCAATACGTCAGCGCGCGCCGCGCGCTGGATTTCCAGCAGGCGCCCTTCCACATCCAGTTCATACACTTCGATATCGACCGGCACCATGCCCATCTCGACGCTGCCGATGCGCAGCAGCCGGTTACCCTGACGTGTCCAGTACGCGGCGTCATCGCGAGCCGAGCCTTCATAGGTCTTCACACGCAGCTCGGATGCCCGTTCCTCCAGCAGGGGAATCAGCCACTGCTGGCTCGCGAGGACTCCCATCGCCAGCAGGAGTGCCAGCACCAGGACAGGTCTCGCGATCCTCATCAACGACCAGCCGCTGGTGCGCAATACGGTCAATTCCTCGGACCTGACCAGCGCGCCGTATCCGATGATGCTGCCGAGCAGGCAGATCACCGGCAGCAGATCAATGCCAATGCGCGGCAGATGCAGCGCCGCAACCCGCAGTGCATCGTTCGAGGAAAAACTGCCCTTGCCAATGTCTTCCAGCTGCTCGGCAAGTTCAAGAAAGCCGAACAGTCCAAGCAGCAACAGCACCACCGGCGCCCCACCGCGCAACAGGCTCAAGAACACGTGACGATCCAGGATCAGCATCGTGAGCTTACAACCCTGCCTGACGTCGTTGCAGGAGCATCACAACCAGCAGCACCACGCCAAGGCCGGCAGGTGCCCACCACAAAAAATCGATGGTCCCCTGCTCTACACTGCTACGCACCACACCCAGGACGTTGTAGTAAAGCGCATAGATGACTACCGCCAACACGATTCGCGCATATCGTCCGCTGCGTGGACGGGTTCGACTGAGTGGCAAGGCAACCGCTGCCAGCAACAGGGTCGACAGACCATTCGACCAGCGCCACTGCCACTCGGCCTGTTCTTTTCGACCCGGCAATCGCGAAAGCGCACTGGTGGTCGCAGCTTTTGTCTTGTAACCAACTGCTGCTGCTTCGATGCCGGGAACACTCAGCTCCAGGAGGCCCAGTCGGGCAACCAGTACACGACCGCTCGCACCCTTCTTGTAAATCATCGCGTCATCGAGCCGCAGTCGGTGGCGTTCCTCACCCATCCGGTTTTCAATCACCCCACTGGGTGCCGAAATCACCTCCAGTCCGCCATCGCGGTCGCTGCGAAGAAACAACTGGCCTACCCGACTGTCACCCTGCCCACCGGCAGCCGATTGCCGAGTGCCAATAAACACCGTGCGGCCCTCGCCAGACAGAGTGTGGAACATGCCCGCAGACAGGGTCGCAAAATCCGTCGCCGCCTCGGCCCGGGACTCCACGGCATAGAGTTGGCCGTAAGCCCACGGCCGCAGATAGACCGACAGCAGCGTGACACCAATGGCCGCCGCGATCGCCACCGCGAGTACCGGAAGCATCAGGCGGGACTCCGGAATGCCACTGGCGCGGAACGCGATGATCTCCCAATCCGAGTAGAGTCTGCCGAGACCGACGATGAAACCGATGTAGAGCGAGATGGGCAGCAGAACCTCGAGCGCGATGAGTGTCTTCAGGAGCGACAACCGCATCACCGCCGCTACCTCCAGCAAACCGGCATTCGCCTCACTCAGGAAGCGCGCCAGGCTGTAGGCGATGAAAACACTGATCAACAGGGCCAGCACCGCAAGAAACGGCCGAGCGACAACGCCAATGAGGTAACGGTCGATGACAGTCGGACTGATAGTGGCCTCGCGCCGGGCATGGAGAAAAAGTGGGGGTGCTATGATGCCCCGGAGGACTCACCGGACGATAACGATTTGCTACCCCTGAACCAAAGCGATTCAGTGGTCAGCAGGCACCTTGCCTGCCTGGTCGCAATTTATCGCCAGCCACTGTTGGCATTGTGCCTGCTTTTCGCGGCCGTATTGATCACTCCGCAACTGGTTCTGGGGGCGAACCCGATCGGGATTGACCGTCTCAACGAGGATGAAGAACCGATCACGATTCGCGCCGATCGCGCCTGGGAAGACGCTGATGGCAAGGTCCTGCATCTGCAAGGCAACTTTCTGATGCGAACGTCGGAGTGGGAAGTAAAGGCCGACCGGGCGGAGGTGGAGGGTGCCGTGGAATCGCCGGACCGCATCGTGAGCTATGGCAACCCGGCCAGCATCCGCGTCAGCATGGGTGGGGAAAACCCCGTCGACGGCTTTGGCTACAGCCGCAAGATCATCTACCAGTACGAAAAAAAGCTGCTCGAGTTGCACGAGGACGCCCGACTGGAGATGGACAACGTCACGGTCAAGAGCAAAGCCATCATCTACGACGTTGGCAATCGTCGGCTCATCTCCAGCGGGAAAGACGGCGTGGAATTCCAACTGCGACCCGAGGGAAAGTCAGCGGCACAGTGAACCTGGTCTTTGACCTGAGGATCTTCTGAACAAGTCGCTCCTGCGACTTGTTCAGGTCGGAACGCTGCGCGTTCCTCGCCCAATGCAGCAAAAAGAGACCAGCGTTTCACGCTGCGAGAATGGTGGTGCATCCATGCACCACTCATGTATCACTGCGGAAACCCTGCCTGATCAGGCTTTCCCTAAGAGGCCACACCACCCACGGTATCCGGCCAATACTGCTGAAGGTGACGAATCAACTGTTGTCGTAACGGGGCATCTGGCGCAGGACCGGCAGCCAGTTGCGGCAATGCTGGCCAACCCGCATCGACAAACTCAACACCGGCGAATTCTCGAGTACTGTCGTATCGCGGCAGGACATGAAAATGTACATGTGGATCGACCATCATGAGCATCAGGTAGTTGATGCGCAGATACCCGAATGCCTGGCTCAGCATGGACTCGATGCCGGCGATCATCTCACCCTGCTCGACAAACGCGGCGGGACTGATGGCCGAGTAGCGGAGTACGTCCTCCTTGCACACCAGGACCAGTGCGCCCAGCGTCGCCTGCTGCGGGCGCAGCAGCACGCTCCAGTATTTGCCATCACGAATCAGCGTGTCGGGATAGCCGAACTTGACCAGCGTGTCGTGCATGATGCGTCTCGAATCGTGCTATCAATAAGCTGTTAATAATCAATAAGTTGTTAATAATCAATAAGTTGAGAACAATGGGCTGTCAGCCCGCAGTTCGCTCGAACTGGTCGACGGTGATCCGCCTGTTCTCCCACCATCCGGGTACCACCTTTGCAGCATGAGCCAGATCTTTGGCATCGTCGATTTCACACCAGGCATGACCGGCGGTGCCCACGGTGCCAACAAAACCCTTGTCTGCCAGTGCATCAATCGCCGACAGATACCAGCGCTTGAGCGTGGATTCATTGGCCATCATGAGTTCCAGCTGATCGCGGAACAGCTGCGCCCCGGTCTCCGAGAACCGTATCATGCCGATGGACTCGCCACTGACCGCGTTGACGTCGAGCCGCTTGTCAACACGCAGGAGTCGTTCACCGTCGAGGATGACCTTCATGTCATCAGCGTCATAGGCTGCTTTTCGATTGGTCACCAGTGTGATCGGATACCGCATCGGTGCGGCCAGCAGCCGCGCAAAGACTTCAGGTTCAAACATCGTGTCGCCGTTGACGATGACAAACGGCTGATGCATCTCATGGCGAACAATCCAGCAGGTACCGAGATTGTCGGAGTGCGCATAAAACGGATTATGCGAAACACGCACTGGCAGCGACGTGAAATTCTCGGCAATGGCACACACCTTGGCAGCCTGGAAACCGGAGACCACAACGACCTCGTTGGCCCCGCCCGCCTTGAGCGACATCAGCTGCCATTCCAGCGCGGATCGATCACCAAGTGGCAGTGCGCACTTGGGAGTGTCTTCGGTATGTGGCAGCAGCCGTCGGCCCTGGCCCGCACTGAGGATGATGACTTTCATGGGTACTGTTCCGGGTTAGGAATCCGCGCCGCCGCAGCCTGTCGATCTGTTGCGACGTTGCCTCCCAAGGTTGATTGATCACGTGGTTTCAGGAACACCGTGACGCCGCTTCACTGGAGGGCGGCAAGTTACCACACGCGGGCCAGCGCTTCAGCCTGCAGGCAGGCCGCGGATGTGGTGCGCAAGACGAAAGGCCAGGGCCATGATGGTCAGGGTAGGGTTGGCCCAGCCGCTGGTTGGGAAAACCGACGAACCCGCTACAAAGAGGTTGGCATAACCGTGTACTGCGCAATTGGCGTCGACAACACCCTGGCACGGATCTGAGCTCATGCGGGTGGTGCCCATGTGATGAAAACCGCCGAGAGGGTGATTACCCACCGTCGGATCAACTGGCCAGGATGACCCGCTCGTCGTGACCCACTCTTCAACCTCCAGCCGCCCGAGTCCGGTGCGCTGCAGTTCACCATCCAGCAACCCACCCAGCGCACGGACGGTCAGCTTGTCGATCTCGCTGAAACGCCAATCCAGGTTGGCCAGGGGCACACCATGCCGGTCCGCGCGGTCCGAGAGCTGGACCCGGCTATCAGGGTTCGGTGCCTGCTCTCCCCTCACCATGACACTGAGTACCCGATCGCCCTGACTTGCCTTCAAGCGCTCGATGTGTGGCCGCAACCATTCCCGATACAGCAGACGGGTATCACGATACCAGTGCCACAGCCGACGATTGGTGTTGGTGGGTGAAAGATCATGTTTGAGACTCTGATACAGCGCCTTGGCGCGGGGCACACCGCGTCCCGGATCACGCTGCAGCTTGAAAGTGACCGCACTGTTGAGCAGGCCATGTTCGCGTTGCCATGCGGGCGCAATGCGCAAGGCGGGCGCAACCGGCGCATGGCCTGTTGGATGGCGCATGCGGAAAGCGTCCCAGATGGCCAGTCCGTCAGGACCCTGGATACGCCCAAGGCGTCCATGCGGGTGCTCCATGAAGCAGCGTCCCACCTGATCATGCCGGTTACCCACTCCGGTAGATTCAACGGATCGGGAAGCCAGCAGGAGGCGCGGATTTTCGATGCCGCCACAGGCCAGCACGGTGACGCGCGAACGAACCAGGACCCGGCGTCCGTCGGGACCCCGCAGCTCAAGCTGCCTGATCGCTTTCGCATCCGGGGTCGATGTCAGTGCCACCATATTGGCATGCAGCAGGAGTGTCACCTGCTCGGAGACCAGTAGATCACGACACTGCCTGGCACCAAATCGCTCCTTTTCGAAATCGAAGCGCCAGAAACCATAGTCGATCAGCTGACGATCAAATACAGGGGTGCGGCCGGGCGACCGAACCCGATCTGCATAGGCTCGGCCCATCTGTGACCAGAGTGAATCGCCATAGTCAAAGGCGCCAATACCGAGCACCGCATGTGCCTGGTCATAACCTGAGGTCAGATCCTCCATCCGGATCGGCCAACCCGGGGTTCCAGCCCAGGGACGCGGCTCCAGATCGATAGGGTCAACGGGCGAGCAGCGGCCACCCCAGATGCTGGAGGTACCGCCAAAAAAACGCAGCCGCGAATCCACGAGGTCGTAATATGGTGCTCCGACATTGTCACCTTCGCCCAGAGCCTGGATATCGGCATCAAAGTCGAAACCACCACTTTCCAGCAGCAGTATTTTCAGGCCGGAGCCCAGCAGACCCCGGACCACCGTCTGCCCAGCCGCACCAGCGCCGACCACACAGACATCCGTGGCAAGCGTGCTCCCCGGTGCAAGTTCCGCTACATCAATCTGCACGAATGCCCAGTCTCCGATTCCATTCTTCAAGGTTCTTGAGCGGTCGGGTCACGTAGGCCGAGCGCCGAATCAACCACAGCAGAACATGTCGGCCGATATTGCCAACCCGATCCAATGGACGGTCGAGGTCCAGGAACAGAACGACCCGTGTTTCCGCCGTGTCGTTGTGTACTTCATGTTCAAACGTGTCGTCAAAACAGAGCCACTCACCCGCCGTCCAATGTCTTGTTTCCTGATCCACACGCAGCCGGCACCGGGCAGCTTCGACCGGCACCTGCAACCCGAGATGACACCGGACCACCGCTTTGCTCGGACCGCGGTGCGGCGGGATGTGATAGCCCGGCGCCAGAATCGAGAACCAGGCATTCTGCAGTCCCGGCAGTGCATCGAGCAGCCTGGATGTCACCGGACACTGCGCGCAGTTTTCATCAACACGTCGGGAAAAGACGCGAAACGCGAAAGTTTTCCAGGCATCACCTTTGGATATCCGAACCTGATCAGGCGAGAGTTGATGAAAGGCCGGAATCTCGTCCCGTTTGCGCAGGATCTGGTCAAGCTCGGCGCGAACCTGTGTCCACTGCGCCTGCAGCGTCAACAATTCCGGAAACAGGCCTGCATCCAGAAACGGGGTAACGGGAATCCGGGAGTGACGGTCAAAAAACTGGTCCACCACACGCAGCACACGTTTGCCGATCCGGATGCCCAGGCGCGGCGGTGGGGCGGCGTTCAGATCAGCTTTGGCGACGGGGCTATTCACGGGACTATTCATTCAGGCAGCGGACCATCAATGAGCACAACGCAAACCGCTTTATAACACCAGAAAGCGCAGCGGTGGGCTGGGAGTAAGTACCAGCGGCGAACCGTGCGAATGATACAGCTCACCATCCAGCGTATAGGCGCCATCAAACCGTATCGCCATCGATGAGACATCGCGGCTGGAAAAGCCTTTTTCAGCGAACAGGGACGGGGCCCCGCGCGCCAGACGGGGGAGACGAAGCCATAATCCCCCGGCGCCGGCGTCTATCCAGATCGTATGCATTCGACCCGGCACATTACCTGGCAGATAAGGCCGCATGCCGTACAGGACCGTGTCGTGGGTGGTCGCCATCATTGCAAAGGTATCCACCATGCCTGCTTCGGTTTCGACCTGCGCCATGCTGCGGGTGGTGAAGAGGCTGCGTGCAAAGATGCCGGACATGCGCCAGGCACTGACGAGCAGTGAACTGGAACGCTGCGCAAGATACTGCTCGACCCCCTTGCTGACGATTCCCAGACCAAACAGAAAACCGAACTGCACGGTGTCCGTGAATTCTGCCCTCAGGATTGGTCGCTCGGTGGTGTCGGGCCTGCTGGACGCCAGCGCAATTTCGAGGGCGTCCCGCGCCTGATCATATGACCTGGTGCGATTCACATTCGCCGCGGTGACGTTGGTAGTTCCGGCGGGCATGAGTGCAATCGGCGGCAGTTGCCAGGGTTCCACCTCGCGCAGCAGTGCCGTCAGCACCCGCTGCACCGTGCCATCGCCCCCTTCGATGACGAGCGCCTGTGCATCGATACAGGCTTCTACATCCAGCTCATCGGTCAGTGCGAGCTGGCGTCCCGGCAGGGGCTCTCGAACGCGGCCAAGCATGCGACCGGAACGTGGATTACGCAGGACCAGCACTTCACTCATGGTGTGAGCAACTGCTCGGCCAGCGCATGATCGGCCACCGAGTCCACATCAACCGCTGCTCGCGGCTCGGCAACGTTCACAAAGCCGATGGTGCAACCTGCCTGTCGGGCAATCACATCCAGGGCCTGCTGCACCTTCAACCTGCCGAGGCTGTAACGAATCAGTAGACCCATACCCAGGCGGCGAGCCATGTGCAGCGGCCGTTTGCGATCAGACTGCAGCGCTTGCCAGAACACCAGCGCGTGGCGGGCTGCAGGCGAACGCAGATAAAAGAGATTGGTACCACACCGACCACCATCGGCAAATTTCAGGATGGTGCGCCTGGACTGCGGAAACGCAGCCTGGACTGCCTCAAACTGCGCCAGACCCACAACCAGGTCCGCAGCGCCTGACGACGCCTGTGCACAGAACGATTCCACTATTTGCGGAGTCAGCAGAGCATGATCGGCCGTCGTCAGCAGGACCGGCCACCGGTCGAGGTGATCCACCGCCGCCAGTGCGCTCTCAGCAGGGTTTTGGCGCGGTGCAATCCAGCCATAGTCACCAGTTGCCAGCAACCGGTTGAACACCACAGAAGATTCCACCACCGCCTGCTCGGGCCCGCAGAGGAGTCCCTCGCCAACCATTCGACTCTGCCGCAAGGTCGTGACCACCCGCTCGATGGTGGGTATGCCGGCCACCACGACCAGCGCATTGGCCGCCACACCAAAGTGCCGGGCCAGCAAACCACCACCCGGCCGCTCACCGGCGAGCACAACTACGGGTACCGGTTTCATCCCAGCGCTTTCTCGTACATCCGGTAGCGTTTCGATACCTTGCCACCAATACGCTCGATGATGCTGCGCATGCCCTCATTGGTATCGAGAATCCACGACAGTTCATTCACCCGCACACCGGCGCGATGCGCCGACCGACCCAGCTCCTCGATCAGCATGGTGGCGATGCCGGGACCGAGGGCGGTGTTGTGCATTTGACGGCGTACGCCCATCAACGGCACCCGGGCGGTGGTCGGAAATTTTACCTTCAGGCGCCACAGCAGCTTCACCCAGCCAAACGGCAACAGGCGTCCATTCAGATCCTTGATGATTTCGTTCAGATTGGGCACCAGGACTATGAACCCTGCCGGTTCGCCGTTCACTTCCGCGATCAGCACGAAGTCCTTGGGCAGGAAGAGCAACAACTGTGAACCGATGTGCTCAAACTCGGCTTCCGTGAACGGCACAAACGCCCAGTTGCCGGACCATGCATCGTTGAAGATGTCACGCAGCAGACCGAGTTCCGCCTGCTTGCGCTTGCGATCCAGGACCCGGATCTTCACCTTTTTTGCCAGCCGTGCCCTGAGCCTTGCGATACGAGGGTTGTCCTGGTACTGCGTGTCCAGCAGGTAGGCAAGCATGTCCTGACAGCCACGATAACCAAGCGCTTCGACACGGGTGTGGTAATACGGCCGGGCGTGGCCCATCAGAAAGTAGGGCGAGGTATCGTAGCCCTCACAGAGCATGCCAACTTCCTGATTGACACCCAGATTGAACGGTCCGACCACCCGCTCCATGCCACGCTCGCGCAGCCAGGCCTCGGCATTTGAAAACAAGACTTCGAACACAGCGGGGTCATCGATGGCATCCAGCATGCCAAAAAAGCCACTGCGATCCGGGTACCGATCCAGATAGAGCTGATCGATCTGCGCAGAGATGCGGCCTACCGCAACACCGTCCACCATGGCAACCCAGGCCTGCCACGTTGCATGTGCAAAAAAAGGCTCCTTGTCCGAGAGTGCTTCCAGCCGCTCGATCAGGAGAGGCGGCACCCAGACGGGATCATCGCGGTAAACCAGCCAGGGCACCCGAACGAACAGATCGAGCTGACGTTTGTCCGTGACCGGCACCACCACGATCCTCGATGTCGATGTCGTTCTGTCGCTTTGCACGCGAGTCCCCGCTGCAGAAGGTGCGCTTGGTAACACGAAGCGGGGATTCATGCAAAAGGAACGGGTTCCCAGCCGACCCGGATTCTGGCATGTTCACGGATTGCACCGCACCGGGGAACACACTTGAACAATCAGCATCAGGTCATCAGCAACGCGCGGGTCTTCACCGCCGTGGATGAATCCGTCGTCAGCGACGGCGCAGTCTGGATCGAAGGCAGCACCGTCCGTTATGCCGGCCCGGCATCCAGGCTGCCTGCGGTACCTCCGGATGCCACCCGAATCGACGCCAAAGGCGGCTTTGTCATGCCAGGCATGACCGAGACGCACGCCCATCTGTCGTTTGCCGATGTGAGTCCGTTCGGCATCGGTGACACCTCGGTCGAAGTTGCGACGATCACTGCGGTGCGCAATGCGTCGCTGATGCTCGACTCCGGATTCACATCGGCAGTCAGCTTCGGCTCTACCTACCGGATCGATGTCGCCCTGCGCGAAGCGATCAACTCCGGGCGAATTCGCGGACCACGTCTGCTCGCCGCCGGCCGTGATCTTGGCGCAACCGCCAGCAACGTCGACTCACCCGGAGGTCTCAGCCAGATCGCCGATGGTCCCTGGGCACTGCGCAAGGCGGTTCGGGAACAGCGAAAGCTGCGCGTCGACATCGTCAAGATATTCATCGACGGCGAAGCCATCAACGCACAGTGCCCACCCGGCGAACTTTCCTTTTGCGATGAGGAAGTCGAAGCCATCGTTGATGAAGCCCATCGCCGCAAGATGCGTGTGGCATGTCATGCCCGCTCTGCCGCCGCCGTGAAACAGGCGGTACGGGCAGGTGTGGATTTTGTCGGCCACGCCAACTACCTGGACGACGAAGCCGTTGCGCTGCTGGCCGAACGGAAGGACAAGATCTTTGTTGGCCCGGCCATCGCCTGGGAAGTGCAGTATCTGGCCCAGTGCGAAACACTTGGCATCACCAGGGAAACCGTGTGCGCACAAGGTTACGAGCGGGAGATCGAAGCCACCATCGCCACCGTTGCCAAGTTACGCAAGGCTGGCATACGCATGGTCGTCGGCGGTGACTACGGCATCAGCATTGCCCCACATGGCACCTATGCCAAGGATCTGGAGTACTTTGTGGACCTCTTTGGCATGTCTTCTGCCGAGGCGCTGATCTGCGCAACCCGCAACGGTGGCCAGGCGTTCGATCCGGCGGGACGACTGGGGACACTGCAGGCAAACACGTGGGCTGACCTGTTACTGGTGGACGGTGATCCCATTGCCGATGTCAGGGTGCTGCAGGATCACAAGCGCCTCCGGGTCATGAAAAACGGTTGCTGGGTCTGATTCGGGTTTGCTGATCCAGCGCCCTTGCCCAGAACCTTTGCAATGCGCAAGGAACTGCTGCTGGTAGTCGCCTCGACGCTGCTCGGCCTGCTGCTGCTGGAAAGCGGTGTGCGGATCCATTACGCGGGCAAGGACCGCGTTCCACCCCACGCGGACCCGGCAACCCGTGACGAATGGGAGTGGATCCGGACCCACCAGACCGCACAGATATCCGCCAGCGAGGCGATGGCCGGTTTTGACGCAGAACTCGGTTGGAAATTCAGCGCCGATATTGATGCCTGGGTTCGACAGAAAGGGCATGGTCTGCCTGCAGGCGATCTCACGAAACCAACGGATCAGGAGCGATTCCTGTTCATCGGCGACAGCTTCACGCAAGGGTTGTATGTCGAAGACCAGGAGACCTTTGCCTGGCAATTTGGGGCCAGGCATCGACCTGACGCGCAGGTTCTGAATCTGGGTGTCTCCGGCTACGGCCCGGATCAGATGCTGCTGTTGTACGAGTCGATCGGCCGACGCTATCAACCGGATGTGGTCGTCATGGGGTTTTATGTGCGCGGGCTGTACCGCGCACTGGCAGGCTTTACCTACTATGCCAAACCCTGGTTCGAACCCACCGCAGACGATGCACTGGTATTGCAGGGTGTCCCCGTGCCTGCACCGGCGGCGCTGATCGGGGAATACGAGGGTGGCAAACGAACGATTGCAGGTGAGCCTTACAGCTATCTCTGGGCCGCGCTGGGTGCCAGCGCGCACCGACTGTTCACCGAACGAAGACTCACCCATCGCGATGATCCACAGTGGGTACTGATGCGCGCTATCCTCAAACGGTTCGTGGCGGCGACCACTGCCGATGGTGCAAGGCCGGTGCTGTTGATCATTCCCTCCAGGCTCGAGGAATTTCCGGATTCAGTCCACGCAGACCTGGATCGTCTGGCCATCGACGAAGCCTGTCGATCCTGGATACCAGCCATTTCACTCGCACCCGCATTGATGGCCGCCGAGCGCGCATCCACGGTACCGACCTTCCGCCCACACCGCGAAGGTGGCCACCTGTCTGTGCGAGGACACCAGGTTGCAGCCGATGAAATCGCCCGCGTCCTGGATAGTTTCGGCATTTCTTGTTGTCCTGAGGGTTGCCCTGAATAGAGGCCGCTGTCAGAGTTGCCCGTTAACTCCTGGAAACCAACCTGATGCGGTCAATCTCTGCTGTGCTTTTTCTGCTGCTTGCAAACGTCTGTCTTGCAGCCCCTGCAACTTCGCCTTTGCGCATGCCAGATCTTGACGCGATGGTTGCAAATCTGCCTGCCGACGACATCGGCCTCCTGGCCCGCTTCCACTTCGCCACACACACCGAAGACTTCGACAAGGCTCGCGCATTTTATCGAATGCTGGGTTATACCGAAGGCATGAGCGGCTTCCCGCTCTCCAATACCCACCGGATGGCAGAGGCGTTGGGCATGTTCGACGAGTGCCAGTACGAACTTGTCAAAGGTGAAGTCATCTCGCTGCCGGGCAGCCTGAATACCGCCAATATCGACCTGTTGCAGTTCAAGACGCCGTACAACGACGCACCACCTTACGACCTGCCAAATCATCTGGGCATGGCGTATGCAGCGCTGTTGACCACTGATCTGGCGAGTGACGTGGCCTTCCTCAAATCCCGTGGCGTCTCGATGCTCTCCGAACCCTATGGCATTCCCGGCGACCGGTTCGTGTTCTTCCGCGACCCGGATGGCGTGCTGTACAAACTCATGGAAACCGCTCCGCCGCATGGTGACAAGGCCGCCAACATGCATCTGACCGCGATGCCCTATATCGGCATCAACGTCAGCAATCTGGAGCAGTCGCTCAGTTTCTATCGATCGCTCGGTTACACCCTGAACAAACCGCTGGCCCAGGAAACCGGGAGCCTGGAAGAAGCGCGTGCGTGGGGCCTTGATGCGCCATTCCAGTTCAAGGGTGTCGACGTCGCGCTGGGTCGCGGCGACCACCATGTGTTGCGCCTGGTGCAGTGGATCAAACCCTGGAACCCCGATCCAGCCTACCCGCCACCGATCAATCACAAAGGCATCAATCGCATCGCACTGATGGTTCCCGACCTGGATCGGGCGGTTGCGATCATGAAAGCGAAGGGCGCAAAGTTCCTGTCCGAAATCGCACCGTGTTGTTCAGGCACCGGTGATGACACCACGGGCATCGTGCATCTCATCGATCCGGATGGCATTTTTCTTGAACTGGTCGGACCCATAACAAAGCAGGTTCTTCAGCCACCTCCGCAAGGGTGCCCGGCACTCGAGATCAAGATGCCACCGCCGGCAGGATGAGGCTGAAAATCGATTCTGCGCTGGAACAACGTCTGCAAACTGGAGTCAGTCGAGCCCTCACGTCGGTTTGGCTCCGGGTGGCTCCGGGTGGCTCCGGGTGGCTCCGGGTGGCTCCGGGTGGCTCCGGGTGGCTCCGGGTGGCTCCGGGTAGATTGTGGGCCTGTTTCGACGGTGTTA
>Ga0105050_10001590_pt1 | contig 33915 bp, 26 predicted proteins | sample FRY01_FD_78088 | JGI IMG/M metagenome (GOLD analysis project Ga0105050, IMG submission 78088) | Freshwater microbial communities from Lake Fryxell liftoff mats and glacier meltwater in Antarctica - FRY-01 | ecosystem: Environmental > Aquatic > Freshwater > Ice > Glacier meltwater ...
CGAATTCCCAGCCATACACACTCCCAGACACACACTCCCAGACACACACTCCCAGACACACACTCCCAGACACACACTCCCAGACACACACTCCCAGACACACACTCCCAGACACACACTCCCAGACCAAGCAATACACACTCCAAGGCGGCCCTACCCGATGCTCCAGCCAATTCAAATCATCTCCCACTCTTCAGCTTCTACCAGGACCCGTTCTTTCCTGTGGTCAAGTTGGCAATTGTTGCTACTGTCACTCGTGTTTTCGCTGGTCGTTTCCTTGAATCCCAGTGCAAATGCCACGATCCTTGAAGATCCGATGGAAGCATTAACCAGCTACGCCAAAGAACACCCCAACGCTTGGAACTTGGAAGAAATTGCAAAACAGCCCTTCGCGAAGCAAGCTCTTTCCAAAACCCAAGCCGAAAAAGCAGCCGCTGTCTTGAGCGATATGTTTGATCAATTTATTCGAGCGGATCGAAAGTCCGAAATGGATAACCTAGTGATCGAATCGGGACCTCATAAGATGCCATTTTGGTTCAAAATTTACGGCGAAAAACCCGCAGGGGGGCGCAGCTTGTTTATCTCGATGCACGGAGGCGGCGGGGCGCCCAAAACAGTGAACGATGGTCAATGGGAAAATCAAAAGAAGTTGTACCAACCCAGTGAAGGTGTTTATGTGGCGCCGCGATCCCCCGTGGAGGCTTGGAATATGTGGCACGTTGGTCAAGTGGATGAATTGTTCTTTCGTTTGATCCAAGATATGGTCGCAATCCACGACGTGAATCCAAACCGCGTTTACATAATGGGCTATTCAGCGGGTGGAGACGGTGTTTACCAATTGGCTCCCCGGATGGCGGACCATTTCGGGGCGGCGGCAATGATGGCCGGCCACCCGAATGAAACCACCCCAGATGGCCTGCGCAACCTACCTTTCTCATTACAAATGGGTGGAAAAGATTCAGCTTATCGCCGCAACGAAATTGCGGCCCAGTGGAAAGAAAAACTCGAGCAATTGCAAAGCGAAGACCCCAAAGGCTATCCGCACATGGTGAAAATCTATCCTGAATACGGTCATTGGATGAATCGCGAAGATGCAATCGCAGTCGACTGGATGGCTAAGAATGATCGAATCTGTTTTCCGAAGCGAGTGGTCTGGAAACAAGACGATGTGATCCACCGTCGCTTCTATTGGCTTGGAAATCTTGACGCTCAACCTAACGCTGGCGACAAGATCGTGGCTGAATTCGAACAGCAGACCATTTCGATTATTCAGTCGACAGGGATCACCCAAGTGGCACTTTATCTTAGTGACCGCTGGATCGACATAGACCAACCAATTAAAGTGCTTGGCACCGACAATCAGATCATTTTCGAAGGCAAGGTTGACCGAACCATTTTATCACTGGCTAAGACCCTGGAGACATCCGATCGTGAAATGATGGCCAGTGCGTCGGTCAATTTTGAAATCAAGGTACCTGCGGCCAAAGAAAATCCTTAATCTAATCGGCGGCCCTTTTTCCTGTAGAAAATCTCCCTAGAAATCGCTCAACCCATGCGCCGTGATGTGATCGTCTGAGAATTTCAGGTCAAATCGTCCGCCATGTTTTTGCCATGACACTTCAGCGATATTGTTTTGAATGCAGTTTTTCGGCTGCGAGGAAACGTTGGAGAAGCGGAGCGGCAGGTTACAATTTCACGGGCGATTTGGGCCAGTCGGGTAAATTCTTCTGGCGCCACTTCAACCAAGTTTCGATTGCTCGCTTTCGATCGGCGTTACTTGCGAAACCGAATTTGTTTCTGGACGACTGTAACGATGCGGCATCGCCGACGCCTTCCATGCCAAGGGATTCCGCTTCTAGGCCAACCCGAGTTGCTAAACCAATCAATGCCAAATCCCCCAAATTCGAACGAAGGCTGATGTTCGTCTGAGCCACAGGGTGACTGCCGATCGTGGTCTGGTCGTTGATAATGTGTTCCAACTTGGGCAAGTCCTCTTGGGTTGCCAAGGCAGACGCGTAGAGTATCGCCGTTCCGCGAGTGTATGCGGGAATGCGTGCACCTTCAATAATCGCCAGCAATTTGGGTAACGCCTCAGTGACCTGGCAATTGTTCACCAGTAACAAGTAATTGTTAAAACTTATCTGCCCCTGCTTTTCGATATCGCGATTGGAACACCATTCTCCCAAGAGCTTTCGATTAAGTTCGCCATAAGGATTGGTTGAAAAGGCAATCGTGTTGTATGCCAACCGCTGCTCGATTGCGTTCGCCATTTCTGGCTTGAGCAATGCGTCGGGCCATAGATTTTTCGAATTTCCCAACACTAAGATCGTTGAAATGGTTTCACGAGGAAACAAGCCTCGACCGATGGACGTGTTCAAAATTCGCTTCAGACAACCCTCAACATCCGATCCGTCCACTTGAAGCTCGATAAACTCGGCGGCATGCCGTTCCATCGCTTGTGAATAAAGATTGCGAACGCCGTCTGAATCCCCCATACTTTTCTTAAATAGTGTCCATAAAGGCAATCCGTTTTCGACTTCTGGGTTGCGAAGTTGTGAATCCAACTGCAAATCTTTTTGGAATGCCTCCAGACGCTCAAGCAAAACATCTTTGCGGATCTGAATCAATAAACGCTTGGCCAGCATCGCGGTGTCAGGATTGAAGGACCCCGACAAGCGTTGCAAACCTGGCAAAGCGGACGCTCCAATTACTTTCAATTGCTCGGCCGCATCCTTGCGTCTGGCGAACGACGAATCGCTTAATTGATCCAGCCATCGCTTGGATGGGTCATCAGAATTTTCGTCTTGGCCAGCCACTTGATCGGCCCCAACCACTTGGACATTGAACAACAAACCTGAGGAAATCGTAAACCGTGCACCGCCAACTCGGGTTCCCCAAAGCAGCCCAGCCTGCAAAAAATCGCACACACCCTTCGCAGTCTCAACTTTGGATTCGATTCGACCCGCCGCACTAGCATTGCTGGCTGCACTAGCATTGCTGGCTGCTCTGGCATTGCTGTCTGCTCTGGCATTGCTGGCAAATGAACGAAGTTGACTGCAACTTAGCAGCAACATTATCGCCAAACCCAAATTCATCGTTGTTCTGAACATTTCAATATCCATCAAGTTGGATCACACGAAAAATCTCAATCCCGCCCGAACATCTGTGGTTTATTTCCTTCTAGTGACCGCGACCCGGCCTCTACTTCTTGAAACCACTGCCAAGATTGACGACGACGAAGTGGACCACTGCAAGTCTCAAACATCGCCTAGTTCAACCACCTGCAGGCCCAATCGCGGCAGGGAGAAAACCCAAAATGTCGGGCCCATCTAACAGATAACCCACTTAGCGGTTCCCCCGCCGCAACGGCCTGCCTAAGCCGATCGCTCCGGTCATTGAGCTAAATTCTACACTAGCTGCTTGAAGAAATTCAGCGTTTCGACTAACTTGAGGACTGACTAAGGGATTTGCGGCCGCTTGCAGCCTTAACTGCTAAAGTGCTGACTGACGAAACGATACCGTAACACTGGAACCATCGCTACCGCCAACATGCTTATGTTCAATCTGGGTTCTTTGAATCTGGATTGAAAGAATTCGTGGCTGACCAGTAGAGTGTGGGAAACCAATCGATCTTTGCGACCTTCGCAAGATAGATGCCAAAACAGGCAATGACCCAGCATAGGCATTGATGTTGTGTTTCGTCCAATTCAAATTCGCTACTCAAAAGAAGCCCCAGTTTAAGATTTGCTAAATCCAAGCCAAACCAGTATGCCTGGTTGCCTTGTAGATTTGATCCAATTCTTGGATGGTGGACTGTATTTGGGATAGCCTGTTTGCCGGCTCCGCGATCCATTGAATCTACCTAAGGATCAATCGAATCTTATTGCACCCGCGGAGCCCTATTAGATGACCCATTCGGCAAACGACCAACCTTCTGGCAATTCAATTCCTTCCAACGCCGTCAAAATCAGCAAAGGGGCTGGTCTGTCAACCATTGCAATCCATGGTGGCGAAGCTCGTCAGAAACCGTGCGATTCCATCACAGATCCAATTGTCTGTGCCTCCACGTTTACGTTTGAAAATACTCAGGCGGTGATTGACTTCATCGAACAAAATCAAGAACGTGGCGAGTACGGACGTTACGGCAACCCAAGCGAACGAGTCGTCGAAAAGAAATTAGCTGCATTAGACGGTGCCCAGGATGCTGTCCTGTTCGCCAGCGGCATGGCGGCGATCGTGACCTTGTTGATGGCGAAACTGTCCGCCGGCGATGAGATCGTTTTCTTTGATCAATGTTATCATCGAAGTCGCGAATTTTGCTCGAAGCATTTGGCTCGCTATGGTGTGATCACCAAACAAGTAAAAACCGGTGACTATGAAGCGATGGCGGCTGCGATCACTCCAAATACCAAAATGCTAGTCAGTGAATCGCCTACCAATCCGCACCTGAGTGTCATTGACCTGGAACGATTTGTCGCGATCGGAAAAAAGCACAACGTCGAGACATTGATCGATGCGACTTTGGCGACCCCTTATAATTTGCAACCGATCAAGCAAGGAGTAGACTATGTCTTGCATTCGGCGACCAAATACTTGGCAGGTCACAATGACCTGTTGGCCGGCGTGATTGTCGGAAGCCTGGAAAAACTGGTCGATGTTCGATCGTTACGCGGGGTCTTAGGTGGCGTCAATTCGCCTCACAATTGCTACTTACTGCAACGAGGCCTGAAGACATTTGAACTTCGCATGCAAAGGCACAACGAAAACGGACAACGAGTTGCTGAGTTCTTAGAGGCTCATCCCGCCGTGCGGCAAGTCTTGTATCCGGGCCTGCCCAGCCATCCCTATCACGACATTGCTAAACGTACCATGAGGGGTTTCGGCAGTTTGATCACCTTTATGATTGACAATGATGATTGGAAGAAGGCCGCCGAAGTGGTCGATCGCTCCCAATTGGCAAAAATTGCCCCCAGCTTGGGTGGCGTGGAAACGCTGATCGAACAGCCCATGGTAATGAGTTACTTTAAGTGTACACCCGAAGAGCGACAGCGATTTGGCATCTCTGACAACATGATTCGCTTGTCTTGTGGAATCGAAAATCACGAAGACATCATCGCCGACCTGCAGCATTGTTTGGCCTGTGTGACCGGCTAACTTGTGTCACTGCTAAATTGTGTCACTGCTAAATTGTGTCACTGGCTAACTTACCAGTGGCAAGCCGCGATTTGCCGCTTTTCCAAAGTCCATTTTTTCGTTCACAATCCCCAGTTGCGGGTGCTTACGATTTGTCGCCAGCATTTGCCAAGGACTTTTTGCTATGCATTTCCGAACCAAAGCAATCCATGTCGGCAATCCTACCGATCGTGAAACAGGTGCCGTCGTGCCGCCGATTCACGTCGCATCCACTTATGTAATGGAAACCGCTGGCGGACCACAGGCTTACGATTATTCCAGAAGCGGCAATCCAACTCGCAATAACTTTGAAACCACAATCGCTGCCTTGGAAGGCGGGTGTCGTGGTTTGGCGTTTGCCTCGGGAATGGCTGCGTCTCATTGCGTGACGATGATTCTAAACAGCGGTGATCATATCTTAACGGGCACCGACATTTATGGCGGTACTTACCGTTTGTTGAATAAGATCTGTTGTCGCAGCGGTATTGACGTTTCCATGGTCGATGTCAATGATCGCGCGCAACTGGAAAGCCACCGAACCGAAAAAACCAAACTGCTTTGGCTAGAGAGTCCTGGCAACCCATTGATGTCGATCACGGATCTGCGGCAAACCGCAGCGTGGGCAAAGTCGCACAACATTTTGACTGTCGTCGACAGCACTTTCGCCACACCAGTGCTGACCAGACCGCTTGAATTGGGCGCAGACATCGTTGTTCATTCGGCCACAAAGTACATTGGCGGGCACAGTGATTTGTTAGGCGGCGCAATTGTTGTGGCAGATCAATCGCTGGGTCAGCAGTTGTATTACACGCAGAACGCGACCGGTGCGGTGATGAGCCCCTGGGATTCTTTTCTTGCCTCGCGAGGTCTGAAGACTCTGGAATTGCGAGTCAAAAGCCAGTCGCAAACCGCGATGACGATCGCTCGTCACCTTCAAGCCGACCCAAGGATTAAAAAGGTACTTTATCCTGGCTTGGAATCTCATCCAGGCCACCAAGTCGCAGCATCGCAGATGGACGGTGGCTTCGGAGCGATGCTGAGTTTCGAAATCGATGGCGACCGTCAACAGGCCAAGAAATTGGTGGAAACCACAAAGCTATTTCGCCTGGCGGTCAGCTTGGGCGCAGTTGAATCATTAATCGAACAGCCAGCCACGATGTCGCATGCCAGTTACGACCCCGCTGATCGGGCCAAATTTGGCATTACCGATTCGTTGGTTCGAATCTCTGTCGGATTAGAACACCCCGAAGATTTGATTGCTGATTTGGACCACGCAATCAAGATTGTATTCGGTTAACCCGCTGAGAACTTTCAGTATTAGCCTTCGTTCTAGTCATTGCCGGCCATTGTCTATCAGTGCCGATCAGTGCCGATCAGTGTTTGTGTAGTTGCTGCAGAATGAATGCCATTTGAAACAAGCTTTATTACGCGAACCGCATCCAGTAAACTGGTGCTAATGTAGGGTTGTAGGACAGATCGCCCAAAGCCAACTTGCAATCCAGGACTGCGCACCATGAAGAAAGTTCCCGCAGTGAACAACATTTCCATAGCGATTACTGTTACCCAGGTCATGACCGAACTGGAGAAGAAAGGCTCGGCGCAGACTCGAAAAACTTACGCCAATCATGGTGCTCCCCAAACGATGTACGGCGTGAAGGTTGGTGATTTGAAACCGATCGCCAAGAAACTAAAAGGGCAGCAAGACCTGGCGCTTCAGTTGTTTGACACCGGCAATTGCGATGCCATGTATTTGGCGGGCCTTGTGGCAGACGGGGCGAAGATGTCAAAGAAGCAACTTGAACAATGGGCCAAACAAGCCAAATGGCACATGATCTCCGAGTACATCGTTCCATGGGTCGCGACCGAAAGCGGGCACGGACGCGAATTAGCGATGAAATGGATGAAATCAAAAACTGAAAGTACTGCCGCCTGTGGCTGGGCAACTTACTCTTGCATCCTAGGTGCCACCGACGATAGCGATCTGGATTTAGCCGAAATCAAATCACTTCTGAAGTTGATTCCCACAACGATCGGCAAAGCACCCAACCGAGTCCGCTATACGATGAACGGATTCGTGATTGCGACAGGCAGCTTTGTAAAGCCGTTATTGAAAAATTCGCAGGATGCCGCGAAGAAAATTGGCAAAGTGGAAGTCGACATGGGTGGAACGGCATGTAAAGTTCCTTCAGCCACCCAAACCATTGAAAAAATGATCGCTTCGGACCGCATCGGTAAGAAGCGAAATAACGTGAAGTGTTAACGTCAATCTCTGCTAACGTGCACGTTGCGAAGCCAGAATCGACCCCGTTGAAAATTCACACCCCCGCAGCCGGCAGCGTTCTGCAGCCACCCGCGTTCTACGTGCACTTTTCCAAAAGAGATTCATGCCGCTGACCTGTCGAATGTCGCCAATCAGACGGCAAGATGACAAAATTGGACGACCGAAATTTTGCACTCCGCCAATCCCGGCCGCAGACGGTCTGCTAAGTGAGCCTGGCGTCTGGTGCCCTGTCCGGCAGACTGTAGCTTACCGGCAGACTGCGGGTTACCGGGGAACCGTTTTCAAGTGGTTAATCGGTGGCAAGTCCGTTACGTTTTCAGCGTTGGAATTGGTCGCGTTTCGCCCTTGGAACAATTCCAAATTGGGCAACTGGGGCGGTGATAACCACGACGGGCGATTCTTAGGTTTTGCCGCCACTCGAGTCACATCTGCTGGCGCCGCGACTTCTTCTTTTAACGGCTGAAAATAGTCCGACAGTGGTGTTTGGTTACGATACCGCTTGTCCAAATCGGACAAAAGCTGGGGGGCAGGAACCGGCGTCAAGTTCAGTGGATTTACGGATTCGAGGGCTGGGGCCGCCGGACCACCGTATTCACTTTTCCCAGGCGTGATCGTTCCCGGCGCTGTTTCTTCGTCCATGGGCGATGGCTCAAGTCTTGATCCATTTCCTCTGGAATTTCCGTAAACGGACGCGTCTTGGGATCCTTCGTTGCCATAGCCTGCACCTGGTGGATAATTCATCCCTGTGGTTTGGCAATCACCGGTGTTGCACGAACCTCGTTGCCAACGACAGAACGCATCATTCAACGACTGCTTGTAGTCGGCGCGAACACGTTTGAGCGAAAACACATCGTCACACGGGCGTTGAGTCCAGCGAATGAAGGAGGAATTCCGCTTTTCTTCTTCGCCGTCACAATTGTAATAAGCGCCATCGTGTCCAATGTGCGTTCGGTAAACGTAACCGCGAAAAATTGGATCCAATGGCGAATACGTCGCTTCCCGATCATACACATAGTCTTGCCGCAAATTTTGCCCAAAGCATACAGAACCGGTAATCAAGATGCCTAAACTCAGCAGTAGCGTTTTCTTTATCGAAAGCATTCTTTTCGCCTTCCAATGATGTTGGTTGTTCCGCATCAACGAACCAATTGATCGGGGTTTTCGTTGCATTGCTTGCCGTATGTATAACGTATCGAATCGCCAAGTCAGGAATGTTCACGCAAATTGGGTTGCGATGCATGATCAAAATATTCGGCATATCACCGCGTAGAAGGAGCAATCATTTAAAAGTGTAAGAAGCACACAATCCTATCGACCCAGCTTTCAGTCTTTCCTGGAAAAAAACGGCAAGCTTACCTGACCGTCAAGGTTTAACACTTGTCCGATCCCGCCGTAATTCGTCAAAGCTTGAACATCATTGAAGACCTCGGTCCGCAAATAAGTTACCGGACTAGGGCAGGGGCGCAAGTCGTCCGATGTCAAGAAACCGAAGGCAATGCTTCATTGCGTAAGGCTTGAATTCAAGAAGTTATTTCGAGACAATTCCTAGTTGAATTCCTAGGTGAATTCCTAGGTGCAAGGCACGTTAGAAAATGCGAGGAATTGTTCGTAAAGAAATCGTTGGCGATTCGCAATGAACAAATTAAGACGTGATACACTGCACAGGACAACGTCGAAACATCACTCCGAAGAGGATTGCTGATTTTCTGAGACACTATGGCTCACGTGTCCCACCAGCATCATTTATTGATTCAAGATGAACCCGCAAGCGAACGATCCCGCCTGCTCTAACTGCCAATCCAGTTGCGGCTCCCAGAAACGATAGGGGAACTAAGCCACATTTACTGGTAATGCAACTAAGCGTTCAATCAAAATGGCCTTATGTGTTTGGTCGTCTGTTTCAACGATGGTCGCATGCAGTTCCATTTCACCATCGGCAACATTGAAAGAGGTGGGTTGGAAGGTCAGTGCCGTCTTAGTGACCTGCCGTGCATCTCGGCCAATGACTCCACTGTGCGGTCCTGTCATTCCAACATCGCATTGAAATGCGGTTCCACCTTTCATGATTTTTTCGTCAGCGGTTGTGACATGTGTATGAGTTCCCAGCACCGCAGAGACTCGTCCATTTAGATAGTGTCCCATTACCTGCATGTCGCTGGTTGTTTCGGCATGAAAGTCCACCAAAACCGTACCACGATCTTCGGGCAATCCGGCTAGGATCGCGTCTGCCATCAAGAAGGGGCAATCGACCGGTCGCATAAAAACACGTCCCAGCAGCGAAATCACGGTCAAAGATCGCCCGTCAGGCAAAACAAAAGTGGCCCAACCTTTGCCCGGGGCAGCCTTAGGAAAGTTGGCCGGGCGAACGATGTTCCCCCCTGATTCCAGAATCGAATAGATTTCACGCTTCTTGTACGCATGATCGCCCAAAGTAATCAAATCAACGCCAGAATCAATTAGCCTTTGATATTGTCCAGGTGATAACCCCGATCCGTTGTAAGCGTTCTCTGCATTGGCAACCACAACGTCCAAGCAATGTTGCTGGCGCAAATTTGGCAGCAAGTCAGCGACCATGCCGATGGCTTGCTTGCCAACAATATCACCAATAAACGCAAAACGCATTTGAAAAGACCTTCAAACCGGAATCGAATTTACAAAACGAATAAGGCATCCGTTCACTTCAAAGCCACTCTGCCGCGACTTCCAGTCGAACTAAACCACCCCGCACATTCGCACAACAAACCGCAGAAGCTTGCAATTGATCAAAGCAATGCCGTTTGGAGGACTTGTCACATTCGCCACACAAAACAGACAATCGCCCCAATCGTCCATTACATACAATTACACACACTCTTAATCTTAATTCGCCGGCCGATCCACCGGCAAACGAGACTCTGTTGAATCAATGCTGCCGACCTACTCCAAAACGCCGTCCGCCAAGAACAACCGAGGAATTCTTTGCATAGGAAGATCGAATTTGCTTGCCAACCTTCACCGGTTCAACCAAGCCTAGCCTGGAACATCAACGCTATTTCTAAGGGCCAAATTGCGTATCTGAGCGTTTGGGATCCACCCAACACTCTGGACCCAAGCAAGATCACTTGGCGAATTCTGCAAACCTGGATTCCCGAATCACCGTCACCTTAATCTCACCTGGATACGACAAACGTTCTTCAAAACTTTTGGCAATATCCCTGCAGATCTTCGCTGCCATCGCATCGTCAGCGACATCGGAACTGACGATCACTCGCAATTCCCGTCCCGCTTGGATGGCAAAGGCTTGTTGGACACCGTTGAATTCTTTGGCAATACTTTCCAACTCTTCCATGCGACGGATGTAACGTTCCAAAGATTCTCGCCTGGCACCTGGTCGGGACGCGCTGCACGCATCAGCTGCAGCGACCAAAACCGTGTAAGGGTATTCGGTAATGATTTCGTCGTGATGTCCCAAGGCAGCGTGAACCACATCGCGACCTTCACCATGCCGCTTCAATAGATCCGCACCAATTTTGGGGTGCCCGCCTTCCAGTTCATGATCCGCAGCCTTGCCCAGATCGTGAAGCAGACCACAGCGACGCGCCACCTGTTCGTCCAAACCAACCATCTCCGCCAACAATCCAGCAATGAACGAAACTTCAATGCTATGACGCAGCACGTTTTGGCTATAACTGGTCCGATAATTCAAACGGCCAAGATAATCCAAAATTCGATCATGCAACCCGCCCACACCGACTTCATCGGCCGCTTCAATACCTTTGCGGCGAATCACCTTTTGGATCTCACTTTCGGTCTCCCGAACGATCTCTTCAATTCTTGTTGGGTGAATTCTTCCGTCCGCAATCAACTTACCTAATGATAATCTGGCAACTTCTCGCCGAACGGGATCAAAACCCGAAACGATCACAACGCCCGGCGTGTCATCAATAATGACATCGACGCCTGTTTCTTTTTCGAAGGATCGAATATTCCGGCCTTCGCGACCGATAATTCGTCCCTTCATTTCGTCGTTAGGAATATCCACCGTCGAGGTCGTCGATTCCGATGTCTGGCTGGCGGCGTAACGCTGAATTGCGATCATCAGCATGTCACGAGCTTTCTGCTCCAATTGCTCGGACAGATTCCGCTCGTGCTTCATGATCCGAGTGCCAATCTCTTGCGTCAGATCCGTTTCCAAAAGCTTCAGCAAACGGCTGGATGCCTCCTCTTTGCCTAGCCCAGTAATTTGGTGCAATGCTTGGCGTTGCTGGTCCAACATTTCGTCAAGATCTTTTTCTCGCTTGACATTTCGCTCAAGCTTTTCGGTCAACCGACGTTGCGAAACTTCGACCATTTTCTCTTGCTTGCGAAGACCTTCACTTTGCTGCTTCAATTGTTGTTCGCGCTGATCCAATTGTTCTCGGCGTTTGCGCACGTCTTCCAGAGACTTCAAGCGGACCTCTTCTACTTCGGCCTTCTGCGCCAAAGCCGCTTCCTTTGCGCGGAATTCCGAATCACGAACCGCCTCATCCGCCTTCTTTTGGCCGTCTCGCAAGATTTCATCGGCTTGCCGTTTGGCATCACGTCGAATCGCGAACAAGAAACCCCAAAACCCACCGGCACCCAATATTAAGCCGATGATCCCGCCAACAATAGATTCCATGGAGAAAACTCCTTTACACAAAACTGTTATTATTGTCAGCTTGCGTCAGAGGTCTCACAGTCTAAACACGCGATCCAAGAGTTCGCGCAAGACCTAAATTGGCAACGCTAAAAAAACTTAACGTTGGCCGTTCAATTTAACTAATCCCAACCCGATTCAAAATTGATTTGGTAATTCAACTATTACAAAACTGCTGCTGATTTCTTATCGATTCTGCACGCTCGAAACCTTGCCAACCGCCACCACCCAACACGTCTGGGGCAAGGACCAACCTTGAACTAAAAAACGCCAGCAACGTCGCACAACGAAGCAAGCGAAATATCGTCTAGCTCAAACCGTTTCGCCCAACATAATAAGCCGGACATTTCGAGGGAATTAAATCCCCAGAGCCTCGCAAACGCAATCGCGAAATCAATTCGCTATGAGTTTGGATAATTAATGGACTACGGTAACCCTTGCAGTCAAATAACGTACAAAATCGAGTCGGCAGCGCAAGAAGAATCTGAACCGGGAATCCAAAGCAGGTAACCCTCTTTGGATTGATTCCACAACTCACTTCTTCCCATTTCCTGAAGACATTAGCTTTGGATATCGCACGCTCCACCCAGGATTGAAGATTCGTTACCAAACCAACCACCCAAGACTCAACGCTTCGACCCAAAATCCCAGTCCATAGAAACAACGCAGTACCTTCGGAACCATAAACCCAACGGGTCAATAGAATCGAACTGCAAAAAATCAAACAGTAATAGGTAAACAGGAGAGCATTCATGGATTCAATTCAACCATAACACTACCACCAAATCATACGAAACAAGATTCGAAACATGTCAAAAAGCGAAACGTCAATCCAATGCACTCTTGTTCAAACAGCGCAATCGATAAACACTTCGTTAGGTTTATGATCTGTGAAAATCTGAAGCAAACCGTTTATCGTCGATTTACTAATCGTATGGTACTAACTAAGCCTTAGCCAGCATTCTAGTCAGTCTGCATTCTGGTCACGCCGAACTTTTCGACCTGTAAAAATGCTTTCTAATGAACCAAATGCCAAGCAGACAAAAATCTAATGGACCACGAAGTCCTGGAACCCATGTCCATCACACAAGCGAACCTAAAACAGCCGAACCTGAAAACATCAGGCAAGATCTAATACACGTTCAGATCCAAGGCCATATATCCAAGGCCATATATCCAAGGTCATATATCCAAGGTCATATATCCAAGGCCATAGAAGTCTACGCCTGCGGGAAATTTCCTAGCTAACAAAATCAGTCATTCTGAATCATCAGCATCAATCACTGCTGAATCAGCTTTTTGGACTCCGGCCAAACCACCGATTCCAAAGACAAGCAATACCGAGACTGCAAACGCCACTTACCTTGATCCCCAACATTGCTACCCATTCAGGTACAAATAAAGTCAAGTCAAATTAACGTTGGGGTACAAAACCAGCGGCAATAACCCTCAAATGGCGAAATTTCACTTGAAGCAGAATTTCATTCAGCAGCAAAATCGCAGTCCAGTTTACCCCGGTTTCTAGGCCGCTGGCGAAAAAGCCCACACGATCAGAAACACGGCCAACCGCAAGCATTGTTAGAAAACAGTGCGCTGGATATTACTAAAAAACAGCCAAAACTACGTTTAAAGCTGGAAAAATCCGCCAATTAAACAATCGTCCAATTGAAGGCATGATAATATCACATCACCACTTTGTTGCAAGATAACGACTCGTTGCAAACAGATGACCAGCTGGACAATCGGTTGTTGATCGTGGCCGAAATTTAGAACCAGCGTCAACGATGCACGCTGTGATGGCGGGACGGTCTTCACGCGAACAAAACATGAAAAATCGGCGACTTCGCTCCATTACAAACGACCAAAATTGAATTACCAGATCTTAGATTTAGCCGCCGGGTTATTCCTGGCGTGAGAGCGGTTTCCGGATAACGATTACCTATCGACTATGCCTATTTCAACCATTGAAAAGCTATTTTATGCTGCTTTGCCCAGCACGTTTTGGTATTCGCAGCAAGTCATTGTTGCCGTTTCAGGAGGAAGTGATTCAATGGCTTTGCTGACGTTGCTGGCCCAGGCAAGAAGTCGGTTGCCAGAATCGCGTCCGCGTCAGTTCAAAGTCATTGTGTTCCATTTCGATCACCAGTGGCGGCCTGAATCGGCGGCCGAGGCCGAAAAAGTCAGGAATTGGGTTTTAGACCTCGGTTTTACGTTCCACGTCTACCATTCGTCCCAAATGCTAACTGAATTGGAATTACATCCGCCGAAAATGAGGCAGAACGATAAGGGCACTTCATTACTGCAAACGCCGATCGGCGACGCAAAGCCAGCCGGGCCCGTTCGCTTGCCCGACTACGGACTCGAAGGTACTGCCCGGTTGCTGCGCTACCAAGCGTTGAAACGATTGGTTGCAGAAACCGCAGCCGACTTCGTTTTGACTGGGCACACTTGGAATGATCAAGCGGAAACGGTCTTGATGCGACTGGCTCGGGGCACTGGGATGGATGGATTGACAGGAATCGCCGGACAACGCTTGTTCACCGACAATTGCCAATTGCTAAGACCATTGTTGGGCCTAAAACGCGATCAACTGCGAACTTATTTAACGCATCACCAACAAGATTTTATCGACGACCCCTCCAACGACGATCAGGACCGAACTCGAAATCGAATGCGTCATTCAGTGTTGCCTTGGTTGAACCAGAATCTAGCCTCCCATTTCGATCAATCGCTAATTCGTCTGGCAGCCTCGGCTTCCGAGAACCAAATCGCCTGGCAACACTTGCAAAACATTTACGCCAGTGCTGTGCAACAGTTGCAGCCCTTTTGCTTAGAAATCAAAATCCGGTTACTAAACGCTGCACCCGAGGCCGTGGTTCGCCAATTGCTTGTTCGCTGGTGGAAGCAAACTCAGTTACCGATTCGCGAAATGAACCACTCGCAGTGGGTCAAATTGGCTGCCCTGGTGGTGCCTCCTCGTGATGCCCAGGGGCAAATCGAATCGCAATGGCCCAGCGAATTCCACTTTCCTGGCCCCGTCATCGCCAAGCGGTCAGGCGGGATTTTGACCATAAAAAAACCAACGTTGAATTGATTCAACGTTGGTTTCAACTATCAAGTGTTAGCTTCAAGCCACTCAGTTTCAAGCCACTCAGTTTCAAGCCACTCAGTTTCTCTGCCAACGGCCTCTAGACCGCCAAGTCTCTTGGTTGCAGATGCATCTAATGGGCAGCCGCATCTAATGGGCAGCCGCATCTAATGGGCAGCCGCATTGGCATCCACCGGTTTGTATCCACCCTTGGAATTAAAGAAGACGATCAGTGCGATGTAGCACAACAACATAAACGCAGGGAACATGGTAACTTTCGCCAAAGCACCTTGCTTGGCAGTTTCCACAACCGCTTTCACTTCTTCTTCCACAGCCGCGTCCAATTTTTCAACCTTTTTGTCATCCACGGCCGTGTAAGCGCCCAGGAAGTAGGTGTCGTCTTTCTTGATCGATTCGTACTTGCCTGGCATCTCGGATTCTAACGCTACTTGAGCCGAATCTTCTTGCATCTTGCCGATCAATGGACCACCAATCACACCTACGGTCAGCATCCCGATACCTGCAATGGCATTGAGCGTCAAAGCACCACCCCTCGGGAATTGTTCTGCCACAACACCCAGCATCGTTGGCCAGAAATAAGTCTTAGCCACACCATAGATCGTTGCAGCAACGAAAATGAAAGCAAAGCCTTGGGCAATCGACAACGAATAAAGTCCAACAATCGCCAAAGCTGAACAAGCGGCCAGCAATCCCAACGGGGTCAAAGCCTTGACAACGGGGCCTGCAAAGAATCGCAGAACCATCATCACGGCAGATGTGTAAATCAACACCCACAATGGGTCATAACCGGCAGCATTCATCGGCTTTACCATAATACCTGAGATCGCGCCGTCGGTTCCCAATTCCGTTGTCGCCAATGGCATCATGATCAGACACAAAAAGATCATCAGTGGACGTCCGAACGACCGGCAATAAACCCCATAACCAATGGACGAAACCGCAACCAATCCATACACCACCAGGTCCGGAATCTTGCCGTCTGGGCCTGCCAGCGAACCGTTGTACGTTTCGACTAATTGCTTGATGACCAAGAATGAAGCAAGCGCTGCGCCAATCGCACCAAACTCACCCAACATTTCTTTGTAAGAAGCACCCGCAGCCACGCGTTCGCTGACTGGGAATTTCGCACCCATCAACATGATCAAATAAACAACTGCGGGAATTGCAATGATGTAGATCAGTAAACGCCAATCCTCGGTGGCACTGGTTCCTAATCCTAGCGTAATCAAACCGCCTAAAACCAAACCACCTGGCCAACCCGCATGCAGCATGTTCAGCCATTTAGTCTTCTCTTTATTGAACATCGTCGCGACGACAGGATTGATGAACGCTTCAACCGTTCCGTTACCTAAACCTAAAACAATCGATCCCATAGTCAGGTAACCCAAGCCCGTCTTCTGGGCAGCCAATAATGCTTCCCCCTCCAAACCCGATGCATTCACGGTCGAATGCGCCAACAGAGCCAAGCCCGCATAAATGGCATAACAAATGAAGCTGAAGAACATCGCAACCCGGTAACCAATTTTATCGATCACCAAACTAAACAAAATAATGCTAATCGCGAATGGCCAAATTCCGTGACCGAATAACGTTAGGGCTTGGACCTTATCCAAACCAAAATCGTCAGGCCACATCTCTTGTGTGTTAATCATGAAGGTACGGGTAATAAACGCAAAGGCCGTCGTGATCAATGCGATAAAGCAACCCCAAAACATGAACTGGGATGGCTTCTCCGAAGACTGTTCAATCATTCTTGTCTCTCACTTGAGTAGTTACTGGGCAGGACCCCGTTTGTCGCAAAGTCCCAAACAAATCCTTGCTTGGAAAACTTCGGTGCCGGGCAAATTGGTGGTTGTAATTTGTGCACAGTATACCCGCTAGCGAGCGTTTGTAAATAAATTGTAAGCAGTTATTGGACACATGGTTCTCAACTGGCTACCTATAATGGCCTCTAGTATCCCGTTAACTCGCAGGTAACGTTGGCTTCCCGGGACTCCAATTCGAAGAACATTCGTGCTTTTGGACCGTTTGGGCTCGCTTGGCAGGACATCGATCGAATGTAAGAATGGGGGCGGTGTCGGGCGAAGCTAGCGTTTAATTTTTCCGAGTTGTTAAACCGGCGAGTCTGGCACAGGATCCAGTAGACCGCAAAGTCTGCCTTAACCTCCTAAATTAAACCTTGCATTTCAAATCGCCTTAAATTTCTTGGCGTTTCCAACGGCGGTCCCGATGCACCAACTGAATAAAGAATTGAAAACCAGCGATCGCGGCGATCGCGGTGCCAGGCAAAATTCTTGGCCGGGAGATGCAAGTTTCCGTTGGGGTCTTGCGCTTATCACGATAGCGGCTTTGCTTATCCGAGTGGCCGCCGCTTTCTACTGGGAAACCAAAGTGCCGCCAGGCCAGCAGTTCGTATGGGGCGATAGTTCTACCTACTGGGAAATCGCTGAAAATTTAGTCGGCAGTGGGCAATACGAATTTGGTGAACCGGTGCAACGAATTTTCCGAGCCCCCGGCTATTGCCTGTTCCTGGCTGCTTTAATGAAGTCGTCGCTGCTGCTTACCTCAAAACCGCTGACGGTCATGTCGGCACGATTGGCCGGTTGCGTACTGGGCGCCTTGAGTGTCACCTTGATCGGACTTTGGACAGCTAAACTTTCTGAGCAAAAATTTCCTGCACTGATCGCAGCATTCTTGGCCGCGGTGTACCCTGGCGCGATTGCCATGAGCATCTTTGTGCTGTCCGAATCGCTGTTCATTCCCATCATGATCCTAAGTTTATGGACTTGGTCTCATGCCTTCAACCGAAACCATCTTCTGGCAGCATGTGGATGGGCACTACTGACGGGCCTGCTAACCGGGGATGCGATCTTGGTCCGCCCCAGCTGGCTGCTGTTTGCTCCGTTGGGAACGATGGTGTTGCTGGTTTTCTATAAGAATCGACTTAGGCAAATCGCAATCGCAACGTGCATCGGAATCGGTATTGCCCTGGCCATGGCTCCGTGGTGGTATCGCAATTACCAAATCTCCGGTCAATTTATCCCAACAACGTTGCAAGTCGGAGCCAGTCTGTACGACGGATGGAATGCCCACGCGGACGGGTCCAGCGATATGACGCATGGCTACGCTGAAGTCAAAGCTTGGCAACACGACGAACGTCGACTGCGAGAAAAGGAACTTTACGAATCGCCCGCCCGGCGAATTCGCCCTCAGACTTCGGATTCCACAGGCGACCGTCAAGCCACAGCCCAAAGTGACGCCATGCCCATCGCTGCGCGGGGCGAAAATTCCAACAATGGGCCCATCGACCACGCCATGCTGCTGGAACTTCAATCCAATCAACGACTGCGTGACCAGGCTATCCAGTGGGGAACCCGTCACCCAGGTACCTTATTCCAACTGTTCTTCGTGAAAGTAGGGAGAACCTGGCGACCCTGGCCAGCCGCCAACGAAATTGGTTCACTGACCTTGACTATCATCACCGTCATCGGTTTTCTGCCCATTTTTGGGCTCGCGCTAAGGTCACTTCCATTCTTGCTACGACAAAATATTTCTTGGTGCATCTGCTTCTTACCGGCCATTTACTTTACCGCACTCCACGGAATTTTTGTAGGTTCGATTCGCTATCGCCAACCAGCAGTAATGTTGCTAACCATTTTCGCCGCGATGACTGTGCTAAACTTACTAAATCTAAAAGCCAAGAAATCAGCGCACAGTAAGAATTGAATCTAAAGTGCCTGCCACAATGAAGCGGGCTGACCACGAAACGAAACGACAAGTTACAAGTTACAAGTTACAAGTTACAAGTTACAAGTTACAAGTTACAAGTTACAAGTTACAAGGCACAAGGCACATCGCCTGCAGGTCTTCAATGCGAAAGTGCGTTGACGAAATTTGGACCAAAGACTACCTTCAATCCGAACTTGCAGGCATTGGAATTCAATATGTTAAGCCTGCGAATTGACTCCCACTTATCTGCGATACTAATAGGACGACGACATGAGCACAACTTCCTTGGCGGGAAAACATTTCCTGGCGTTTGTAGGTGACATTTATGAGGACTTGGAACTTTGGTATCCAAAGCTTCGCATGATCGAAGCGGGAGCGAAATTCACAATCGCAGGCCCCCAAGCGAACGTTACTTACTCTGGCAAAAATGGCTATCCATGTACTTCCGATGTGGCGATCCAAGACGTAACCAGTCAAGCGTTTGATGCGGTACTTCTTCCCGGCGGATTCATGCCTGACAAACTGCGTCGCGATCCCAAGGTGTTGCAGTTAATCCAAGAGTTTGATCAAGCCGGAAAATGCATCGCAGCAATCTGCCACGGCGGCTGGCTGGCGATCTCGGCAAAAGTTTACCAGGGTGTCAAAGTAACAGGATCGCCAGGCATTAAGGATGACTTGATAAACGCAGGGGCAATCTGGCACGACGCTGCGGTTGTGGTGGACCGACATCATGTATCAAGTCGCAAACCGGATGACTTACCCGATTTTTGCCGCGCCATCATCGAGATCGTCAGTCGGAGTTGAAAAGCAACCCAATGTTGATGGTCACCACGGAAATTCTACTGGTTTAAATTCGACTGGCTTACGAATTTCTTTATATCAACTGAACCTAACCGCCGTGGGAGGCAACTTGCGCTCCGATTCATTGCTGGCGATTTTGCCCAAATTGAGTTTTCAAATACTTTCCGCCGAACCTTGATTCGCAGCAGTGGTCTACTTCCCCACTGCGGTTAATTTTGAGGGCTTTGAATTTCCCGCCCAGCAGCCGCGTTTGCCAACAACTGGCCAACCTGTGGCTGACTGGCATTTTAGATTAGTACAGGGCAGATTTTGGTGTTTGAACCAATGCGTTTGCAGCCTAAAAGTTAAATAACAGGTGAAATCCGAGGCAATTGGTAAAAAATGAACGCTCGGCCCTTGAACTTTTACCCAGTTTCGTTAAGATTCTCAACTCGTCGCGACGATGATCTATTTCGTTGTCCAACCAGAACCACACAGGATCGATTTTCGTTCCAAAGGTTCATGGCGAATCTGATCAGCTTACCACTGATCGATTTATGACGATTTGTGGTTCAGCATTGCGATGCTAAACTGCAATAATGGTGACGCGGGATGGAGCAGCCCGGTAGCTCGCGAGGCTCATAACCTCGAGGTCGTCGGTTCGAATCCGGCTCCCGCAACTTCTCTGTTTGGTTAGAACAAGTTCTGACCGCCCAGTAAACGAAAAGCCGTCGTGGTCCCCACGACGGCTTTTTTCGTGTTTTCCCCAACGTTTCGCGGTGTTTCCGCTCGCCGGCCAGTCTCTCGGAAATCTCCGTTTCGGCTGCCCGGCGAAAAATCCGGGTAATGAACGACCCCCGTTTTTGAGTGTTTTGGGCGGTTCTCTCAGACCTCTCAGCCTCTATCCCATTTCGGGTAAAGACCCGTTCGTCTCGCCCAGACGAGACGAACCTCCATGGTTGGTCTCGCCCAGACGAGACGAACCTCCATGGTTGGTCTCGGCCAGAACGACCAACGAAACCGATTCTCGCCGGGTTATGAACGCCGGAAAAAACGGTGCTGAATAAGTGCAAATGGGCGTTTCGCCCGCGTCTACGCTGTTTCAAAACTAAATCGACCGACTTGCGCACGCGGTCAAGTTGGTCTATTTAGTCAAATTTGCTCCGCCGAGCAGAGCGTTTGGGCTCACGAATCATTCGCGTCGGTTTCCCCAGGATCATGCAACGCGTCAGCATGCATCCTCAGCCGCCAAACGATTCCAATCGGCCGCGGTTGAGTCGGTGCCGGCCAGCGATCGAACTCGCATGCGTGGTTGTGCCGCCAAGTTTCGTAGCGGTTCAAACCGAAGCGAAGCCCCACCCCATGTCCACAGAAGTCCCATGATTCACCAACAACTCATCGCTACAATATTCGCTTTGGCGCTCGTTTCGCTCGGCAGCGCCACAGTGGCTCTCTTTCTCCAACCACGCGATTCGGCCCGCGGTTTTTGGTTGATGGTTGGGCTTTGGGGGCTTCTCGACGGGCTGATCATGTGGCCGGCACTGATCCAGGATTCCATGCCGCCGGACGAGCTCCGCTGGCTGCTGGGGATCAACTTGCTACTCCAACTGGTCTACCTGCCGACCGGGATCGTAGTCGCAACCCGAACCAAGGCCCTCGTCAAGGGTTTCGGCTGGGGCGTTCTGGCCTCTGCGATTCCGCTTGGGGTGATCGATGCAGTGTTCTACTTACGTCTATTGAACTGAGCCCGCTGGCTGACTCGGCGACATCTGGCAAGCCAACCAATCCGGCGAAACCCGCCGGATGAGTTTGGCGGCGGGATAGAATATTGCTCGAACTAAAGTCCTGGGCCAATTCCTACGGCTCATTACAAAACACTCATCCAACTGGAAGCATTTACGCGATGAAAGCGATCGTTGATCTATGTGTGGTGCCGCTCGGTGTCGGCGTCTCGGTGAGCAAGTACGTTGCCGAGTGCCAGAAGGTCTTGGAAGCCGCCGGGCTGAATCACCAAATGCACGCCTACGGCACCAACATCGAAGGTGATTGGGACGACGTCTTTGCCGCCATCAAATTGTGTCACGAGAAGATCCACGCGATGGGAGCACCGCGAATCACCACAACGATTAAAGTGGGAACGCGAATCGACCGCGAACAGACCATGCAAGATAAAATCGACAGCGTGACGGGGCGAAAGTAGAGAGCTTCTTGGCTCACCGATCCGTCGCGTCGGCATCCTCGGATTTCTCAGGGGTGACCAGCGACCGTCGCTCCATTTCGGCCCGCAGGCAATGCGATAATTACATCCGCGCGTTGCCCCATCCGCGATTGCCCGCTTCGGAGCTCGACCTCGCAAGCAATTGTTCATCGGTAAGCTCCGCCAGTTGAGCGGCGGAGCCGTATCGTTCTTCCAGGTCATTGGTTTCTCCCTATCTACTGGGCCGCCTTGGGTCGCAATTGGTACGATCCCGAACTGGTGCCCAAACTCCGCGCGCTCGAGACGCACTACGGCATCACGATCCTGCCGACCAGGCCGTACACGCCTCGTCACAAAGGCAAAGTCGAACACGGCGTCGATTACGTTCAAGAGAACACGCTGCGCGGTCGAACGTTCGCATCACTGATCGAACAGAACGACTACCTGGCTCATCGGGAAGCGAATGTTGCCGACGCGCGAATCCACGGCACGACTAGCAAGCAAGTTACCGCACACTTCGATGCATCCGAGAAAGACGCACTGCTGTCGCTGCCGACCGATCGCTTTGGGGATGAAGCAGTTACCAAAACGCAGTGGCGAATACCTATTCGAGATCATCATGCGTCGTCACGAAGTTCGCAGCACGATCATGACGACGAACCGTCCGCTGGAGGACTGGAGCAAGCTGATCGGCGACGTGCCGAGTGCCAGTGCGATCCTGGATCGGTTCTTGAAATCGGCGGAGATCATGAAGATCACCGGCCGCAGCTGCCGGCTGAAGAATGCCGAAAAAAGTTTAAAAGGGGCCAAAGCGCACACCGGCTCCGATGCCGAAGAAACACCCTAGATCAAGCGACTCCGCCCGATCCCAGACAACCAATTTCAAAAGGGACCAGAGGCGCCCCCAGGTGATCCCTTTTCAAACGCCCCGTGACCAGTCACCCGATTCTCGGTATCCAGCCACACAAGCCAGTGGTTGAATACCTACAAAATAATCGCGTCGATTCACACCGTCACCCGACTCGAAGTCGCCAACGATAGTTCTCATCGCACTCGACGTGGGAACTCAGGTTGTCGTAGAGAATTCGGTTGACTTCAGTCTTCTTCATATTCAACTTGTCGGCGATCTGTTTTGATTTTAGGCCTGGTTGGCTCTGGAGCAGGTTGACGATTTGGTTTTCTGTGCGATCAAGGAATTCAACCGATGTTATCGACGCCGGTTCTTGCTGCGGCTCTGAAGGACCTGGTTCATCGAACACCAACTCGGCTTGCGTGGGCGGGCGCACTTCCCCTTCAATCTCTTTCGTATTCGAAGTCTCGCCTAGATCAGGTTCAATGAGGATCGTGTTTGCATCATGAGTCTCCGATTCGTTTTCGGATTCCGGATGGAATGGAATCAATTCAGGCGTCTCGCCATCGTCCGGTTCATCCCACGCCTGTCGCATCTCCGCAGCACGACGAATCAAACGCTGGGTGAGTGAATCAGAATCGGCTGCATGGGTGTCGCCACTAACCTGTGCACTCGGGAAGATCTCCAATTCGTTTAGCCGATTGAAAAGCCTCGCTATGGCCGCATCGAGGTCTCGAAAAAATTCAGTTCCTCGAATTCGATGAAACCGCCATCCCAAACGTTCAAGAATCGCTTGACGATTCATGTCATCGGCCATTTTGTCCGGGCCGTGGTAACGATCTCCGTCGCATTCCACTGCAAGACGACGCAAACCGTCTTGTACCACCATGTCGATTCGATACCGACCAACTTTCCACTGTGGTCGAACGTCGTATCGTGCTGCGACGAGTCGCTTAATGACTGCCGATTCAAAAGGCGATTCCGCGCGAGCTTCTGCTTTTTCAAGCTCGCGAGTCACCGCCTTGGGGTCGCGAGCATGTTCGATCAGTCTCTTGCGTAAATTACCCGTCTTGAGGTCGGTATCTGCATTGAGCGAATGCACAACCCACATCTGATTTTTTGCCCGGCTGGCCGCTACGTTGTATCGTTGCTGGAAACTTGCAGCCTGCTTCATTGTCAGTGGGCCGCCCGTCGGTCTGTCGACCATCGACAGAAACATCACGTCCCGTTCATCACCTTGGAACTGAGCCGAATTACCGCAGATAACGCGGCGAGCATCGTAAGTTTCAGGAGGTAAACGGCGTCGCAATTGTTGTTCAATCTCGAGTGCTTGCTCATTTCCCACCAGCGAAATGACGCCAAAGGTCATCCCATCGTACTCCTCGAACTCGATCGCAGCCATCATGATCGAAGCGATCGCTTCCGCCTCGGCCACGTTAACCTTCTTTCTTCGCATCGCCGATTCGACTCGGTATTCCACAACTTGCTGCTCGAACTTGGCATCGTCCCGAAGTGGTTTTATATCGCCGTTGTAAGACAGATAGTTGCTGAACTGGATGATATCAGTCGTGCAGCGAAAATGTTCTAGCAAGCAAATAAGGCCGCCGAAAGATTGGCGAGCGAGATCGTAAACGGAAATCTTGCCATCATAAAGGACGCTGTTCGGAATACCGTCGAGATGCAGGCGAATCAGATTGTCCACCTTGGAGGCATCTTGTCCGACGCTCGAGGGACTGACCTGTTCATGATCGCCAACGACCACCACTTGCTTGGCCAGCGCGATTGCCAGCAGCCCCATGACGTCACACTGGCTGGCTTCATCAATGATAACAACATCAAAATGCGTTTTCGCAAAATCAAAATTGTCTACCAAACGCGAAATGGGCATAATCCAAACAGGCACAGCGGCTCGGCAATTCCGCATCTTCAATCGTGCTTCGGATTGCAAGCGGGCGACACGCCTCCCGTACCCTTTTCCGATGCGTCGAACAATGTCGAGCCAGCCGACCAAGTCCTGCTGAAACGCTCCGGCACCCTTGACCTGCTTAGACCAAGCGCGTCGCTCAATCAGTCCGACCGTGGCACTATCGACCTGGGCCGATGTCGTTTCGATTTGTAGCTGTAGTTGTTCCAGATCCGCCTCGCTTCGCCTGACTAGTTCTTCGTGCAGTTGCCGCCAACGCCATGCCGCATTCGCGTCCCCAGGCGGAGTGGACTTCCCGTGAATACCCTCGCGAAGTCGGATCGCGGACGCCCAGCCACCCGCGATCGACTGGCCATCCGCCATTTTGCGTTCCAGCTTTGCCAAAAGCGTGCTTCGCTGTTTCGCTTTCACTTGCCTAGCAATGGCTTCCGTGATCGCAAGGAATCCTGCCTCGTACTGCGAAATGTTCTTCCCCGCGATCGCAGCACGCAGCGAATCGACTTCTGGTCGTGCGAACTTTCCTAGCTGCGTTGAGAGTGTTCGCAAGCGACTCATTTGATACAACGACGAAAGCGCTGCACCCGTGGAACGTAACAGCGGTACCAACCGGGCGTCGGTGGTCCCAACGATGCGTTTGAGAGTTCCGAAGTCGCCCCCCAGCGCAGGTGACTGAGCAAGAAAAGCGTCCCAGTCAAAACCCAGCACGCCGAGCTCTCCAAATTTTTTTTTTTGCCAGTTCTTGTCCCAGTAGTTCAAAGCTGTCTCAATTCCGACAATGAATTGCCCACAATAGTCTTCGGGGGCCTCACCTAGATCAGCAAATGACTGCGTTCCATTCTTCTGCATGATCCCGTCCCAAAGAACGGAGAGCTGCTCTCGTGCAACCCGAAGACGAAGCAACTTGCAAACCGCGACATGATGTTCCGCTGTATTTACTGCGCCTGAACGAACAGACCATTTGGCGATCATTGGGCTCCAACTGCGATTCGTAAGCGAAGACCATAGGCCAACGCTTCCGCCATTGCTGGTGTGTTCGACAAGTTGCTCGGCGATTGCCAACTGTTCCGCAAGAGGAGTTTCAGCGTCAATTTGTGGTGAATGCTGAAGCAATTCGATCCGGCAATCACTGGCACGAAATACGACCTCTGCGATCGTGGATTTTAGTAGTTCCCATGCCGTTTTCTCCGTCCCACCTTCATGCCCAGCTTCGAGTGCGGCGATTTGCCAAAGCTCCATCGACTTGAACTCGTTGACGACTTTGCTGAGCGATTCAGCTAACGCGGAAACCTGACGAATATGGTTCGTCGTAAAACTGGTTTTCCCCCAGTAGGCGCGATTGGCGGCATGCAATTGTTGTTCTGCGGAGTTGTCCATCGACTGCACACAAATGGAAAACTCGCTCGGCTTCAAGATCGTCTCGGGTGCCGGAAACGGAGTGTCAAGGAATTGCTCGTCTTGAGATTTCGTCGTTGCGTTGGTTGCATACAACTCGGCAACCTCGGAGGCTGAAAGCGGCAGCGGCGCGTTCGGCAACACCGCTTGCCGTATACGCCGCAGTTGTACAGAAGAGCCCGTGGACAGCGAGTGTCTGCGAGAGGGTAAAGAGTGCCGCAGTCCCCCCAGAGCTGCACACCTGGAATTGAATATCCTGTGACAAACTCACCCACAACCTGTGACTTCGATAGTGATGGATCGACTTCATCTGGATGGTTGGCGCTTAGATCGGAGGACCAGCAGGACAGAAATGTGTCACAATTTGGGCAACGAATCAGTTCCTCGAGTCGCAGTTCAGCGGAGAATGCGCCCCCGCACGCGGGGCAAATATCAAAGTGGCACCGAGCACGCTCGCGGAGAATATCACGCAACTCCCCAGACTCCTCCTCAGACAAAGTGCCGTCTTTGCATCGCTGAATGAGATTGCGGAAGTGGGCTCGGCACATAACGAATTGCGATCTCTGCGGCGGTTGGGATGCTGGCTCATGGATCGTGTGTTGAACCTTTCCGCTTCGAGTGCGGCTCGCGAAAGCGAAGAATCAAAACTTGAGAGAAACTTTATTTGGTTCCGGACACCCTTTACTGCTCTGCCGACGATCCGTCGGTGCCGACAAAAATTAGTCCCGATTCTTATGTAACGTATGACTTGATGGCACGGATCTTGTGCATCGTCAAACGTATGGGTTCCGGGAAAAGGGTCGGTTGTTGCGAGAGCGACGAAACGTATGCGTTTCTCGGAATTTCGAGGCGATTAGATCGACAGATCGCCCCCTGGACCATCGCTGGTTTCCCGCTCTGTTTTTTCGATGGCACTTCTGATGGAAGTTCGAAACGACGTGGACGACACACCGGTTCCAATCAAACAGTGGGGGCTGCTGGTCCTGAGCAAAGGTAAGTGGACAGGAGGACAACTGATGCCCGCGGAGTTCGTGGAACGGACCACAGGTCCGATCAAACAGGCCGACCGACAATCGTCCTACGGCTACTTCTGGTGGACACAGGACTATAGTATTGCCGGTCGAATGTATCACTGCAAACAGGGCCGCGGAGCCAGTACAGTGGCAGCACCAAGAGCAAGCATCGGCACGCGACTCTCGACATTATGCATTCAGACTTAGAATCCCAATCTCTCAAAATTGTGGCAGGTTTCCGGATTCGGCACGGATAAGTATGTATGGACGACCAAGGCTCCCAATTTGAATTGACCGAACCGGACTTCCTAACATTACTGGTGAAGTTCGAGCCTGCTCTGCGGGCGTATGCTCGTGGTCTCGTTCCGGACTGGGATTTGGTGGACGAGGCGTTGCAGGAAGCCAGTGTGACGATGTGGCAGAAGCGAAGTCAGCTGGAGAGTGCGGATGGTTTCGTTCCTTGGGCCAGAGTCATCCTGCGGTTCAAGTGTCTGCGGCAACTGGAAAAGTTGCGTTCGCGACGCCCGCTGTTGAGTGATGAAGTGCTCGAAAAGGTCGCTGAGCGAAGTCAACGCCGACCGGTGCAGGAGCTGAATCGATGCGGGCAAGCACTCCACGCGTGTCTCGATCAGTTTTCGGCAGAGCATCGGGAGTTATTGCTGGCTCCGCATAGTTCAACCTACACGGTTGTTGAACTTGCCGGGCGCCGAAAAAAGTCGCCGAACGCGTTGTACAAATTGCTGGGTCGGCTGCGCGAACAGCTCGCCAATTGTGTCCGACTCAGAATGGCTGCGGAGGTACCTCAGGTATGACATCGAACGAACTGATTCAACGTTACCTGACGGGGCTTGCCACTGAAGACGAAGTGCGGGAACTCGAAGCTCGTCTGACTAATGACGACAAGCTTCTGGATGAGTTCCTGTTTCAGGCAGAAGTCGACACGCATCTGCGACAGGAAGCTCAGTCTGCCGCGACACCAACTGACATAGCGAATCAACCGATTCCACATTCCACGTCGACTTTCTGGAAGTGGGTATCCGGTGTTTCAACGCTGGCGGCGACAATTTTGCTGGCGCTGATGATTCTCAACTTTCCGCAGTCGCGAACGGCCATGGCGTATCCGTCGCTTGGACATTTGACTGTCGAAGTCTCCCGTACCGAACACAACATTTGGGCGGCAGCGGCTGACGGTGATCTGAATGCAGTCGGCAATGAGCTTGAAAACCACGTGTCCGTCAATGCGAAGGTAGAATGTGGACTGACTCCTCTACACGTCGCGACTCTGTTCGATCAGTTGGCGACCGCCCGACTGTTGCTTGCCAGTGGAGCGGATGTGTCGCTGACCGATGCCGAAGGGAATACAGCTCTGCATATGGCAGCTTTCCTGGGACGAACGGACATTGTCAATGTTCTTCTGAAATCTGGAGCAGATCCCGCCGTTCGCAATCATCTCGGATTCAACTCCGTGGACAACGTGGCCATCAAGTGGAGTTCGGGTTTGGAAGCCTACTACCACAACGTTGAAAAAATGCTGAACATGTCATTGGACCTGGAACGGATCAGGTCCGAGCGGCCGAGAATTTTGCAACTGCTATCCACCGCGAACGTCGTATCAATCAACCGCACGCCCACGATCAGCCTCTGGCAGGCTGCCATCACCGGCAACACAGCAGTGGTCGAACAGCATATCGCGGCGGGCACCGACCTGGAGGCAAAGGAAGACTTCGGAGGCAGCCCATCGCTGATTTTGGCCGCGATTTTCGGGCACAAAGAAGTCGCGAGCATCCTGATCGATGCCGGAGCCGATCTTGAGTCCCGAAACAGTTCGGGCGGGACAGCACTTCACCAAGCATGCTTTTTCTGCCGCCCGGAGATCGTGGAATTACTCCTCAACTTGGGAGCAGACCCGAATCAAATCAACAATCGCGGACTTACTCCCCTAGAAATCGTGACGCTCGACTTCGACGAAGATCTTCAAGGAGCGTACCTGCACGCGTACGACTGGCTCAACCTGGAACTCGACCTAGACGACATCAAGAGTTCCCGAATTGAAATCGCAGGCATTCTCAACAAGTACACACCATCGAAGGATGACAATTGATGACGAGCTCGGGACCAGCCCGACGATACGATCTTGACGCGTTGCGAGGATTCGCAATGTTACTGGGAATTGTTCTGCACTGCGCAATTTCGTTCATTCCGGGGGTCGGAGTGTTCTGGGGAGTCCAGGATTCTCAATCCAACGGGCTTTTTGGAATCTTGCTGGCGTCGATTCATGGATGGAGAATGCCGCTATTCTTTTTGGTCAGTGGGTTTTTCACTGCGATGCTTTGGAAGAAACGCGGCCTGCGAACACTGCTTGTCCATCGATTCAAACGGATTTTCCTGCCCATGCTGCTGGCGATGGTGACGATCATTCCCGTGATGTTGATCGTTTCAGGATACGTGCGTTCGCAACCCACGTCTGAACCCACACCGGCGGCGAACACACCGACGGCGAAGGAGCGTGAAGCGAACGCACTGCGGTCTGGCAGTGATGTAGGTGGTGGTGCCGAAATTGATGTCTCGGCCGCTGTGGTGCTCAGCGACCTGAATACTCTGGACGCATATTTGCGAAACGGAGGAGAGGTCGACGCGAAGGATGCATTCGGATCGGCTCCGATGCATGTGGCCTGTCTATTCGGACGAGCAGATGCGGCAAAGCTACTGCTGGCTAACGATGCGAGTTTGGAAGTTGAGAATAACGAAGGTGCCACTCCCGAGCAGCTCCTTGCACTCGATTGGGAGACAACTGCGTACATCGCTGGACTGGTACAAGTGCCGGTTGACCGCGAAGAGTTGCTCGCAGGACGCCAGCGGATCGCGGCTGCAATCAAAGAGAAAACAGGGCGAACGGCTCCCGTGATGACCGCACGTGACGCACAGGCAAACGGTTTGGAAGGGCTCATTGGCCTACTGTTTTACGTTCCAGTCTTTCACCATTTGTGGTTTCTGTGGTTTCTTTGTTGGTTCGTCTGTGGATTTGCGTTGCTTGTGAAGTTGCTGCAGACGCTACGAATTCCAGCCGTGTCAGATAAGTGGCTAACGTCCAGTCTGCGCTACGTCTGGCTGATCCCGCTGGCCGCCGTGCCTCAGTATTTCATGGCCAGTTCGCAATACGCTTATGGACCAGACACGTCGATCGGACTGCTGCCGCTTCCGGCCGTCTTTGCTTACTACGCGATATTTTTTGGCTACGGGGCGATGTACTTTGGCGCGAACGACCAGGCGGTCGCCGTTGGCAAAGGATATTGGTGGAAACTCGCAGCGGCGGTCCTCATTATTTTTCCGATTGGGTTCGCCCTGCAGGGACCAGACCGGACCAGCGGTCGAATCCTGTTTGCTGTCATGCAAGTCAGCTACGCGTGGACGATGTCATTCGCAATGCTGGGCTTGTTTGACCGGCTCTTTCGTTCGCAGCGATTTTGGGTTCGCTACCTGTCTGATTCGTCGTACTGGCTTTATCTGGCCCATATCCCAGTCGTCATGCTCTTGCAGTTTATCGTCCGAGATTGGTCGTTGCCCTCGCTGCTGAAATTCGGATTCGTTTGTTCGGTCACCACCGTTTTGCTGCTTGTTAGCTATCACTTATGCGTCAGAAACACCTGGCTGGGAGCTCTCTTGAATGGGAGAAGATATCCAGGACGTGACAAGAATACACAGATGCCAGAGTCAAACTTACAGGTTTCATCACCTGCAATACAGGAGTCGAACTGATGAAGATCATCCTACTCACGTTGTGCTTATTTGTCGCAGCTGCCTCGTTGGTGTTAGTGGCAGCCGGCCGGCCCGATGGCGGTGTTGGAACTGGTTCAGGCTCTCCAGATGCAAACGCAAGTCGCAAGGCGACACCACCGGAATTTCAGGTCGTCGGCCATCCAACGTTTGTGAGCCCGCATGTCAACCCGATTGCCATCAGTGGTGACCGCGTCTTTGTCGCGAATACTCCCGCAGATACAGTTGACGTGATTGATGTCGGGACGAAGAAACTTGTGCATCGCATTGCCGTGGGCGTCGATCCGGTCAGCATGGCTGTTCGACCCGATGGGCTCGAAGTGTGGGTGTCGAATCACGTTTCAGATTCTGTCAGCGTGATCGACAATGATTCGACCAGTCCGACGTATCTGCACGTCGTCGCTACGATTCAGGAGTTCGATTCGAAACATGCCACTACATTCGACGAGCCAGTCGGGATTGCGTTCGCGAGCAACGACAAGGCATACGTGGCTCTATCATCGGAGAATCAAATTGCCGTTGTGGACGTGGCCTCTCGACAGGTCACCAAGCGGTTGACGATTCCGGCTCAGGATCCGCGAGCCATTGCAGTGCGTGAGGGCAAGCTGTTTGTCATTCCGTTTGAGTCCAACAACAAAACGCAATTGTCCGGCGGCAACAAGGACGACATCGACGGTGAACTGGTGACGTTCGATGCGTGGGAACATTCGATCATTCACAACAATGTGCTGTCGCTCGGTCATGTGGTCGACATCATCAAGCATCCTGACGTACCCGACCGGGATCTGCTCATCTTCGATACGGAAACCGATCAACTGGTGGAAACCGTCGATTCGCTGGGAACGCTGCTGTATGGTCTGGCCGTCGCGTCGGACGGCACGGTCTTCGTTGCCCAGACCGATGCCCGCAACGATGCGAATGGGCGATCGGGAACGAAGAAGCACGACCTGAGTCAGCTCGAAAACCGAGCGTTTCTAAACCAGATCACGCGTGTCGAATTTAGCGGCAAGGGAGAAACGCGTCAGCCAGAGTTCATCGATCTGGAGCCTCTTCCGCCTAAGCATCCAGAGCAGGGGCAGGCTCTCGCCACTCCATTTGCGATTCAAATCAGTGACGACGATTCAACACTGGTAGTTTCAGCGGCCGCTTCAGACAAGGTGTTTACGGTCGATGCAAAAAGTGGAGAATTACTGGGACGCGTCGACGTGGGCGCTGTTCCGCGTGGAATCGCGTTGCAGCAGAACGACGGGCGACTTGCTTCGGCATGGGTGCTCAACGCAGTCGCCAACACAGTGAGCCTTGTCGACCTGACCAATCGCGAAGCTCCGCAAGTCACGTCGACCATCACGCTCAGCGATCCGACTCACCCAGCGGTCAAACGAGGGCGAGTGGCGTTCGAGACTGCGTCGGCTTCGTCAACAGGAACGTTCTCATGTGCGAGTTGTCATCCCGATGGACATACCGATCAACTGCTTTGGGTGCTGAAGACGCCGATTGTCACTGGCGGTGATCAGATCATGCCCCGTTCCACAATGCCGGTCCGCGGACTGCGCGACACGGAGCCTTATCACTGGGACGGAATTCCTGGCGATCCCTATGGCGGCAACAACAGCGCTAACATTCACAGCAGCGTTCCGCCGAACTCTGATACCGATGACCCAGCCAGCAGCATCCGGCATTTGATTGATGGCGGACTCGCTTCGACGATGGCCTTCGCGGACGAGAGTTCGCGAAACGACGAAAACAAAGTAGGCCAGCTTTCGGCGGCTCAGCGAGACGACATGGCAACGTTCCTACTGAGCGTCCCGTATCCGCCCGCTCAACGTCGGCCCTACACTAGCGAAGTGACTCAGCGGGCTCGCGACGGATTTCGCCTCTTCCACATCGACGGTGACAACGATCCATCCAAGCCCAAAGCCAACGTCTGCGGCGACTGTCATCGCATGCCGCATCTGGTCAGCACCAATACGCCCGGCACAGGCATGGACGCTCCGACTTGGCGCGGTGCGTATGATCGTTTTCTGATTCTGCCGCAGGGACGATTGAATATTCACGAGTTTCCGTTCTATCGCGACGTTGCCGAGCGCGGTCAGTCGGAAGAAGAAATATGGCGTTTCTCATGGGGAGGCCGCCAGCGGTTTAATCCCGTGTGGGACATGGTGCTCGAAATGAGCACCGGTTACTCCGGCGCGTTTGCACGGCAGGTAACGCTGACCAAAAATTCGATTGCTGATGAATCGACGTTGGAGCTGCTGGCTGCTCTTGAAAGCGCGGCGGAAGAAGGTGCGGTTCTGTTGGAAGGCAATGGCGTTCGGATTGACGGCGATTCAATCACTGCGGTCAACCTACAGTTCGGCCAGGACGGTCAACATCACGACCAATCTGGTGACTCGTCATTCACATCCGATCAGCTACTTGAAAACATCGGTAATGGCAAGTGGATTGTTACGTTCACCGCTCGCCACGGCGAACACTGCGATGTTGAACATCCTCAGCCCGCCATCTGGACGGTTGGGCCAATCGAAAAGCAACGCGGCGCTCAAAAGTTTCCGGTGCTGTATCCTGGTGAATCCGAAATGCTGGTCAGCGGACGCAACGTCGACCAGCAGGCTCGTGTTTTCGTGGACGGTCATCTGGTCGACGGGAAAGTTTCGCTGAACAAGAACGAACGCATCGCGATCAACCTGAAACGGCGTCCAGAAAACGGAATGCATCTGCTGCAACTTCAGAATCCCAGCGGCCAATTCAGTAATGATTTTATTCTCACCGTTGCCCAGGCGAAGCCAACCGATGATGACGAAAACGCAGGTGACGCCAAACAACCAAAGCCAAAAACTTTGGCCGAGGCTTTGAAACGATCCGGCTGGGATCGTCTTGTCGGAACGTGGGTTGACGAAGGCAGTGTAAGCGTCTCTGAGCACCGTTGACTGTTTGGGCTTGCTGGGGCGGGCTAATTGCGTTTTAGTTTGCTCTGCCGCTTTTTGTTGTCGCGGCGTTTGGCGCGCTGCGTTTGCTTGCGAACGTCCCGCTCGCTACG
>Ga0105050_10001591_pt1 | contig 33899 bp, 32 predicted proteins | sample FRY01_FD_78088 | JGI IMG/M metagenome (GOLD analysis project Ga0105050, IMG submission 78088) | Freshwater microbial communities from Lake Fryxell liftoff mats and glacier meltwater in Antarctica - FRY-01 | ecosystem: Environmental > Aquatic > Freshwater > Ice > Glacier meltwater ...
GTCAGTCTCAGTCCAGAAATAAATTCCTAATCCAATCGCCCACAGCACACCAATCAGTTTGACGATTCGCCGTGTCCCTTCAAATACGTTGATCTTCATGCGCGTTGTTCCTCGTGCCGTAAATTCCTTGAAAAATTCGGGGCGGTATCTACGCCTGCGTCCCGCTGGCCGTTTGGGGTGCCCCCCCATACACCAATCATTCCTGTGCCTTGCGGCCAATCACGCACGGCGAACGGATCATGCAGCTTGTCCGCGCAGCGTTATCACTTCCGCGCCCGCTTTCAGTTTGTCCAGATAATCCGCCCATTGCTGCATCATCTTGCGGCGCTCCGGCAGGTGTGACGTTCTGTTATAGGCGCGTCCGTTCGCATCGCGCACTGCATGGGCTAACTGGTGTTCGATTAGATCGGGGCGCACACCCAGCACTTCATCAAGGATGGTGCGCGCCATCGCGCGGAAACCGTGGCCGCTCATGTCGTCCTTGCCGATGCCCATGCGCCGCAGTCCTGCAAGTATGGCGTTGTCGCTCATGGGGCGCTTGGTGCTGCGTGCGCCGGGAAACAGGTAGCGTCCTTCGCCGGTCAGTTTGTGCAGTTCCCGCAGCATCGCTACGGCTTGCGTGGACAGGGGCACGATATGCTCGGTCTGCGTCTTGCTGACGGTGTAGCGCCATTCAGCACCATCTAGATCAAAATGCGCCCATTCCGCGTTGCGAAGTTCGCCAGGTCGCACGAAAACCAAGGGCGCAAGGCGCAGGGCATAGTGTACGGTTGCGGTGCCTTGGTAGCCATCAATTGCCCGCAGCAGTTCGGCTACGCGCTTGGGGTCGGTAATGGCGGCGAAGTGTTCGCCCTTGACCGGGGGCAGTGCGCCGCGCAGGTCGGCAGATAGGTCGCGTTCGGCGCGCCCGGTTGCAATGGCATAGCGCCAGACTTGCCCGCAGTTGGATAGCGCACGGTGTGCGGTTTCCAATGCCCCCCGGTTTTCAATGCGCCGGATTACGGCCAGCAGTTCGGGTGCTGTTATTTCCGCAATCGGTCGCTCGCCGATCCACGGAAAAATATCGCGCTCAAAGCGGCGAATGATGCGGTTGCCGTGATTCTCTACCCATGTGGCGGAATATTTTCCGTACCACTCGCGGGCAATGACTTCCAAGCTGTTCGCGGCCCGGCCTGCTCTGGCTGTTTTCAGCGCCTTGCGGTTTTCGCTGGGGTCAACACCCTCTGCCAGCAGCTTGCGCGCATCATCGCGCCGGGTTCGCGCCGCTCTCAAGCTCACTTCGGGATAGACGCCAAGGGACAGGCGCTTTTCCTTGCCTGCGTAGCGGTATTTGAGCCGCCACCACTTCCCGCCGGTCGGGGAGACCTCCAGATACAGTCCGTTGCCGTCAAACAGCCGTAGCGGTTTCTCGGCAATCTTGGCGTTACGAATTGCGGTATCAGTCAGGGGCATGGGGGCAACTCCTTTTGGTGATAGTCCTGTTGCCCCCAATGTTGCCCCCAGTTGCCCCCGGATGTCAATGGACGCTGTTGCCCCCAGAAGGACAATAAAACCAATAAAAAACCCGCACTTAGGCGGGTTTAAGGATGCTACTGGACTACCTTAGATACTCAATTGGTGGAGGCGGCGGGAATTGAACCCGCGTCCGCAAGCCCTCCACAGTCAGGACTACATGCTTAGCCTGGTTATTTGGGTCTCGCCTCGCATCCGCCAACCGGCAGGCTTATGTTTGGCCAGTCGCTTCGACGGATCCACACGGCTAAGCGACCAAGCCATGCAGAGAGGCTGATGTAAATGACGCTGCACCCCTCTCGGGGCCTGACCCATCAGCAGATCAGTGCAGCGTCTAGCCGGTATTAGGCGGCTAGAGCGTAACGCTCGTCGTTTGCGTGTATAAAGTTTCCAGCGGATTTACAAGGTAACTGGACCTTGGCATGCCCTGTGCTGCTTTGTGACCCACGTCGAAACCAGGTCGCCCCCATGAAATTCCAATAATACTAAGATTGCACCGCTTGCTCGAAGTTCAGATCAAGTCGGTACAGTGAACAATTATCACATGCTGCGGATGTCATGTAAATAATTGTTTTTAAATAAGTTTTTCTATCTCCTCGGGGGAGGAAGCAATGTTGTCAGCGCCCCAATACTCCGGGTTGCTGCCATTCAGATAACCAAAGCTGACAGCTATTGTGCGCATACCGGCGGCGCGACCGGCCTGTATGTCACGCTCGTCATCACCAACATACGTGCAGGCTCGGGGTTCCACGCTGATGATTTTTGCGGCGGCAAGCAGTGGTGCAGGGTGCGGCTTCAGTTGCCCGGTGGTGTCGCCACCGATGATGCAGGCGGCACGCGTGGCGTAACCGAGTTGCTGCAACAAGGGCATGGCAAATCGTTCAGCCTTGTTGGTAACGATGCCCCAAATGATGCTTCGTTGCTCCAGGCGATCAACCAGTTCTGCCATGCCTGGAAAAAGTACGGTATCACAGCACAGATTATTCTCGTAGATACGCAAGAATTCCTCGCGCATGGCAGGGTAATCGTCATCTTCCGGCCCTATGTCAAATCCGACATTAAGCAGACCGCGCGCTCCCAGCGAAGTGACGCGGCGTGTGTCGGCCAGAGGCACCGGAGTGAGCCCCCGCGCTGTGCGCATGGTGTTGATGGCGCGACCGAGATCAGGTGCGGTATCGGCAAAAGTGCCGTCAAGATCAAACAGGACAGCGGAGGTCATGGTTGCGGTGCACGGGCGCAGATTATGTAATTGACACTGGGATCGGCTTCCAGGGCATAGGTTTTGCTGAACGGATTGTAGGTCATGCCGGTGAGTCCGCTAATTTCCAGATTCGCATTGCGGCAGGCAGCAGATAATTCCGACGGCTTGATGAAGCGCGCGTAGTCATGGGTACCGCGCGGCAGCAGATTAAGAATGTATTCGGCACCGATGATGGCGTAGAGATAGGACTTCGGATTGCGGTTCAGCGTGGCGAAGAATGCATGTCCGCCCGGTTTCAGCAGTGCGGCGCAGGCGCTTACCGTGGCAGCCGGATCAGGCACATGTTCGAGCATTTCCATGCAGGTCACCACATCAAAGCTGTGGGGTGATTCGTGGGCCAGAGCTTCAACGGCAATGTTGCGGTAAGTGACATCAAGGCCGGATTCGAGCAAGTGCAGTCGGGCTACCTGCAACGGTTTTTCGGCCAGATCGATGCCGGTGACCTGGGCTCCGCTGCCAGCCATTGCTTCAGCCAGAATGCCGCCGCCGCAGCCCACATCGAGCACGACTTTACCTTGCAGAGAGATGATGCCGTTTATGTATCCTAGGCGCAGCGGGTTGATTTCATGAAGAGGGCGGAATTCACTGGCCGGATCCCACCAGCGGTGGGCGAGTTCGCTGAATTTCTGCAGTTCTGCGGGATCGACGTTCTGGGTCATGACGGACGTATTTTCTTTTGCCATTGATGGGCGCGAGCCGTGATGGTCGTTTCATGCAGCGTTGTCAGTGCGCCATTGGCCACGCGCCGGGCGCCACCAACCCAGACATCGGTTACGTGTTCGCGGCCGGCTGCATATACCAGATGCGATATCGGGTCGTAACACGGGGACAATGCGGGCGCGGAAAGATCAATTGCTGTCAGATCAGCCAGTTTGCCCGGTGTAATGGAGCCAAGGTGATCCTGACGTCCCAGTGCCCGCGCACCGCCGAGCGTCGCGCATTCCAGGGCCTGATGTGCGGGCATTGCAGTGGGATCGCCACTGCTACCTTTGGCGAGCAGTGCGGCCAGACGCATTTCTGCAAACAGGTCGAGCCGGTTGTTGCTGGCAGCGCCGTCGGTGCCGAGGCCGACATTGACGCCAGCTTGTAGCAGACCGGCAACAGGGGCGGTGCCGCTGGCCAGCTTGAGATTTGACGACGGGCAGTGCGCTACAGAGCAGCCGTGACGCGCGAGCAACGCGATTTCTTCCTGATTCAGATGCACTCCGTGCACGGCGATCAGTCCGGGGCCCAGCAGGCCGAGTTTTTTCAGTCTGGCGACTGGACGTACACCGTGTTCCTTGACGCTATCCTGGACTTCCTGGACGGTTTCGTGGAGGTGGATATGCACGGGAATATCGAGCTCGCCAGCGTATGTGGCAATTTGCGCAAAGGTGCTGTCAGACACGGTAAACGGGGCATGGGGCGCCAGACAGAACGACAGCAGTGGTTCGTCACGCAGCGTATCGCGCAGGGCCATGCCTTTGGCCAGATAGTCTTGTGCATCGTTGGCGTAAGCTGACCGGAATTCAACGGCGATAATGCCCAGTGACGCGCGCATGCCTGCGTGTAGCGCTGCGCGAGCAGCCGCCTCAGGGAAAAAATACATATCGTTGAAGCAGGTGATGCCTCCCTTCAGCATTTCAGCGCAGGCTAGCAGGGTTCCGTCATAAACGAAGTCATTCGAAACCATGCGGCCTTCGACTGGCCATATGTGATTTTGCAGCCAGTCCATCAGTGCGCGATCGTCTGCCATGCCACGCATCAGCGTCATCGCGGCATGAGTGTGGAGATTGATCAGTCCGGGGATTAAGGCGTGCTCCGGCAGTACGACTCGTTGCGCATCAGGATAACGCGCTGTTGCATCGGCAACCGGGAGCAGGGCGGCGATGCGCTCATCCTCGATGACCACTGCGTGGGCTTCGAGGACAAGCGCAACCGGGTCTACCGGGATTACCCAGCGCGGCTCAATGACAGTGATCAATGGCATACGGAATGGCAGAATGTTTAAAGGGCGATTGTAGTGCAAAAAAAAAGCCCTGCCGAAGCAGGGCTTTTCGTAGTGCTGTTACAGCTTAGCGTTTCTTGGAAGCTGGCTTTTTCGCTGCAGCTTTCGGCTTCAGGTTCAGAGCGCGGCCGACAACCTCAACTGTCACGCGACGGTTCGGCGCCAGACACTCGATGAGCTGCTTGCGCTTCATCTTGTTGTCGCAGAACTTGGTAACGGGAATCGGTTGTTTCGGGCCTTTGCCTTCCCAGAAAATCAGCTTCTGGTCGACGCCTTTAGCGACGATGTAGTCCTTCACCGTGATCGCACGACGCTCCGACAGCTTCATGTTGTAGTTCATGCTGCCGATGCGATCGGTATGGCCGGTGACGATGACTGCGCCGATGGCTACAGGGCCACGCGACTTATTGGCTTTGCCAAGGCCGCCGAGGAACTTGTCAAGATCCTTTTTGTTGTCGTCGGTCATGTCAACTTTATTGAACTCCATACCTTGCAGTTCGATTTTCTGCTCGACGTTCAACATGGACGGCTTTTTGGGCTTGGCCTTTTGCGGAGCAGCTTTCTGCGGAGCGGCCTTTTGCGGGGCAGCTTTCTGTGCCACCGGTGCCGACTTCACCAGATCCGGATCGCACTCGGCGATGGCCAGAGCCGGGGTCCATTGGCTACTGCGTACGCAAACGTTGGCGCCAAGAGCTTTGACGACGTCACCCGCTGTATTAGTCAAGTAACCGTCTTTGCCTGCGGCTGAACCCAGCGCAGGTGCAAGCGCGGCTACAGCAATGGCGCTTGCAATGGTGATCCTAAGAGCTGAACGCATGTTTTTAATCCTCCTGTTTTGCGAAAAGATAGGGACGTGCCGAATAGCTGGTAAAACTGAAAAGATCTGAATTTGGTTCTCCCAGAAGGCCACTAGATATCACATCCCCGATACCAGAGTAACCCTAGGACGCAATAATAGCATGGTTCTAAAAAAAAAAAGCATAGGGCTGTTGCTCAAATACATCAGTATTGCGGGGGGCATTTCACTTTGTGGAACAATGTAAAGGGTGCTTCAAGAGCACTGCAATTGCCTTTGCGTTGCATTGCCGCATGTTCCGGGCGATCGGCGCTGCGCGGTTTTGATGCGCGGTAAATACAGCGCGCCCAGCATTGAAAAACGGAGGGCGAATCTGGCGCTGAATTATGGATGAGGTTGGCTTGTTCCAGTGATGCCAATGGCGGCTGGTTACTGCGCTTGATACCGCATCGAAGTCATGCAGCAGAGTGTGATCTGCATTGCAGCATGCTAGAATTCCACGGTTTGTAACTGCACCATCCGCGGCCGTGCAATGTGCGCGGCGGCCCTGTAAACAAGCCTTCGGATTCCATGGATCAATTCGCTAAAGAAACACTACCCATCAGCCTCGAAGAGGAGATGCGTCGCTCCTATCTTGACTATGCAATGAGCGTGATTGTCGGGCGCGCGCTGCCTGACGTACGCGACGGACTCAAGCCCGTGCATCGTCGCATTCTGTTTGCCATGCACGAATCCAACACGGTCTGGAACCGCTCGTATGTGAAATGCGCCCGTGTAGTCGGTGACGTGCTCGGCAAGTACCACCCGCACGGTGATAGCGCGACCTACGAAGCGCTGGTGCGCATGGCGCAGAATTTTTCAATGCGCTACATGCTGGTTGACGGCCAAGGCAACTTCGGTTCCGTCGATGGTGATTCCGCGGCAGCTTACCGTTATACCGAATGCCGGCTGTCGAGAATCACTTCAGACATGCTTGCCGATATCGACATGGATACGGTCGATTTCGTCGCGAACTATGATGGCAAGGAAAAAGAGCCGGTCACCTTGCCGACCAAGGTGCCGAACCTGCTGATCAATGGTTCCTCGGGCATTGCGGTAGGCATGGCCACCAATATCCCGCCCCACAACCTTTCGGAAGTGGTGGATGCGTGCCAAGCTTTACTGAAGGATCCGGACATTACCATCGACGACCTGATCAAGATCGTGCCGGCGCCGGATTTCCCGACGAGCGGCATTATTTACGGAGTGCAGGGCGTCCGCGATGGTTACCGTACCGGTCGTGGCAGGGTGATCATGCGGGCACGCACACATTTTGAAGAGACCGAAAAAGGCGGTCGTGTCGCGATCATCATTGACGAACTGCCGTACCAGGTTAATAAAGCCAACCTGCTGATGAAAATCGGCGAATTGGTGCGCGAGAAAAAGCTCGAGGGCATCTCCGACATCCGCGACGAGTCCGACAAATCGGGCATGCGCGCTGTGATTGAACTCAAACGCGGTGAAGTGCCGGAAATCGTCCTGAACAATCTGTGGAAAGACACACAGATGCAGGAGAGTTTTGGCATGAACATGGTGGCGCTGGTCGACGGCCAGCCGCGCCTCCTCAACCTGAAGCAATTCCTCGAAGCCTTCCTGCGTCATCGCCGTGAGGTGGTTACTCGCCGCACAGTGTTTGAACTGCGAAAAGCACGGGACCGCGGCCATGTGCTGGAAGGACTGGCGGTTGCGCTGTCCAACGTAGATGAGGTCATCGCCTTGATCAAGGCGGCGCCGACCCCGGCGGATGCCAAGCAGGAATTGATGGCGCGGTTCTGGCGCTCGAAGCTGGTCGAGGATCTGCTCTCGCGCGGCGAAGGCACCTCCTATCGCCCGGATGGTTTGTCGGGAGAGTTCGGCCTGCAGAAGAAGGGTTACAAACTTTCCGATGCCCAGGCTCAGCAAATACTTGAGCTGCGCCTGCAGCGCCTGACTGCGCTTGAACAGGACAAAATCGTCAGCGAATACCGCGAAACGATGGACAAAATTACAGACCTGCTCGACGTTTTGGACAAGCCGGGGCGCGTGACCAAGATCATTTCGCAGGAACTGATTGATGTCAAAAAGCAGTACGGCGACGAGCGTCGTAGCGAAATCGTCACCAGCACCCAGGATCTGAGCACTGAAGACTTGATACAGCCGGAAGACGTAGTGGTGACGCTGTCGCATGGTGGCTACATGAAATCGCAGCCGGTAGCGGACTACCGTGCGCAAAAGCGCGGTGGTCGTGGCAAGCAGGCGACGACGACCAAGGACGATGATTTCGTCGAAAAACTGTTTATCGCCAATACCCACGATTACATCCTGTGTTTCTCGAACCGGGGGCGCGTCTACTGGATCAAGGTTTATGCGGTGCCGCAGGGCAGCCGCACTTCCCGTGGCAAACCGATCGTCAATCTGGTGCCGCTGATGGAACACGAGAAAATCACGGCCATATTGCCGGTCAAAGATTTTGACGATGACCATTTCGTGTTCATGGCGACATCCACAGGCACCGTCAAAAAGACTGCGCTGTCGGCATTCTCGCGTCCCATGGCGAAAGGCATCATTGCCGTCAAGCTGGATGACGGTGATTATCTGATCGGCGTGGCCATTACCGACGGCAAGGAAGACATCATGCTGTTTTCGGATGCCGGCAAGGCAGTGCGCTTCAGCGAGGATGAGGTGCGTGTCATGGGGCGTGCGGCTGCGGGCGTGCGCGGGATGAAACTGCAGAAAGCACAGAAAGTGATCTCGCTGCTGACGACCAGCGGCGAAAAGCAGTCGGTGCTGACGGCGACCGAGAACGGCTACGGCAAACGTACGCCGGTGTCGGAATACACGCTCCACGGTCGCGGTACGCAAGGCATGATTGCAATCCAGGCCAGTGCCCGCAATGGCAAACTGGTTGGCGCACAACTGGTGACCAAGGAAGACGAAATCATGCTGATTACCACCGGCGGCGTGCTGATCCGCACCCGTGTCTCCGAAGTGCGCGAACAGGGGCGCTCAACGCAAGGGGTAAGGCTGATCAATCTTGATGAAGGCGAACTGCTGGTAGGTCTGCAGACCATAGTCGAGACGGACGAAGGCGAAGAATAATTGTTCTGCAGACTGCGGCGCATCGCTAATTTCCTGATTCATTAAACTATTTCGGTGAGCAAACCAGCATATGGATAGGGTATTCAATTTCAGTGCCGGACCGGCGGTGTTGCCGGAACCGGTGCTCAGGCAGGCCGCTGCGGAAATGCTCGATTGGCACGGCAGCGGTATGTCGGTCATGGAAATGAGCCATCGTGGCAAGGAGTTCATCGAGATCCACGCGCAGGCCGAAGCCGATTTGCGTGAGTTGATGGATATCCCTAAGAATTACAAGGTGCTGTTCCTGCAGGGTGGGGCGTCGGCACAGTTTGCGGTGGTGCCCATGAACCTGTTGCGCGGGAAAACGCAAGCTGATTACATCAGCACGGGACAATGGTCGAAAAAAGCCATTACCGACGCGAAAAAATTCTGCAAGGTCAATATTGCCGCCAGCGCCGAAGCGGCCAGTTTCAGCCATGTGCCGAAGCAGGCTGATTGGAAGCTCGATCCGGGCGCGGCTTATGTGCATGTCACCACCAACGAAACCATAGGCGGTGTCGAATACCATTGGATACCGGACACCGGCGATGTGCCGCTGGTGGCCGACATGTCCTCGCACATTCTGTCGCGACCGATGGATGTATCGCGCTACGGGTTGATTTATGCGGGGGCCCAGAAAAACATCGGCCCTGCAGGCGTGACCATAGTCATCGTGCGCGAAGATCTGCTGGGGCAGGCGTTGCCGGTGACACCGACCGTGTTTGACTACAAGATCCAGGCGGACAATGACTCGATGTCGAATACGCCGGCCACCTATGGCATTTATGTCGCTGGACTGGTGTTTGCGTGGCTGAAAAATCTGGGTGGTCTGGGCGCGATGGAAACAACCAATCAGGCCAAGGCCGGGTTGCTGTATGACTATCTGGATCAAACCGAGTTTTATCATTCGCCGGTGGCAAAGGATGACCGCTCGCTGATGAATATTCCGTTCACGCTGCGTAATGCTGACCTGGACAAGGCTTTTCTCAAGGAAGCCGAGGCTGCCGGACTGACGCAATTGAAGGGACATCGTTCGGTCGGCGGCATGCGCGCCTCAATCTACAACGCGATGCCTATCGCCGGCGTGCAGGCCCTGGTTGAATTCATGCGCGGGTTCGAACGCAACCATGGCTGAGTCGACAGGCGTGCGTCAAATCCTGACGCTGAATGCCATAGCCAGCGTTGGCCTGCAACGGTTCCCCAAGGAGCGTTATCAACTGGGTGGCGACATCAAGGTGCCGGACGCCATTCTGGTGCGTTCGCATGACATGCACGCGATGGATATTCCGGCCAGCGTGCTGGCCATCGGGCGGGCGGGGGCCGGCACCAACAACATTCCGATCGAGAAGATGAATGGGCGCGGTGTGCCGGTGTTTAATGCCCCGGGGGCGAATGCCAACGCGGTCAAAGAACTGGTAATTGCTGCAATGCTGTTGGCCGCGCGCAACCTGCTGCCGGCCGCACAGTATGTCAGCGGCCTCAAGGGTGACGATGAGACGCTGCACAAGCTGGTTGAGGACGGCAAGAAGCAATTTGCAGGTATTGAGCTGCCGGGGCGCACGCTGGGTGTTATCGGACTGGGCAAGATTGGCAGTCTGGTGGCGGACGCTGCTATCAAGCTCGGCATGGATGTGCTGGGCTACGACCCTGAAATCACGGTAGATGCGGCGTGGAGCCTGTCTTCGAAGGTGCGCAAGGCGCATTCGGTAGAAGAAGTGCTGAAGGCGGCGGACTTTGTAACCCTGCATGTGCCACTGGTGCCGGCGACCCGCAACCTGCTTAACGCGTCACGGGTAGCGTTGATGAAAAAAGGCGCTGCGCTGCTCAATTTTTCGCGCGACGGCATCGTCGACAATGAGGCGGTGCTAGCGGGTCTGAAGTCGAAAGGGCTGCGCGCCTATGTTTGTGATTTTCCGGCGCAGAGTTTATCCGGACATCCGCAGGTAATTGCACTGCCGCACCTGGGTGCCTCTACACGCGAAGCTGAAGACAATTGCGCGGTGATGGTTGCGGATCAGGTCCGCGATTTTCTCGAGAACGGGAATATACGCAACGCGGTGAATTTTGCCGATGTGGTCATGAGCCGTGAATCTGCCTATCGGGTGGCGATTGCCAATGCCAATGTGCCGAACATGGTGGGGCAGATTTCCACTGCTTTGGCGCGCGCCGGCCTGAACATACACAATATGCTGAACAAATCGCGCGGCGGTCTCGCCTATACGTTGGTCGACGTCGACAGCGCAGTGCCGGATGCACTGATTGCTGAACTGGCGGCAATCAGCGGCGTGCTGGCTGTAAGATATCTGCCTGCAAACTGAGTCGGAATTACGCGTCCATGGCCAAATCCCTGAACGATGTCCGTCGCAAGATCGACGCACTGGATGCGCGATTGGTGCAATTGATGTCGGCGCGGGCGCAGCTGGCGCAGCAGGCGTGGCAGGCCAAGGGGGCCGCCGCCGCCTACAAGCCCGAACGGGAAGCCCAGGTGCTGCACCGCGTGCGCGCATTGAACAAGGGGCCGCTGTCGGGTGCAGCGTTGGGGCGTTTGTTCACCGAAATCATGTCGGCCTGCCGTGCGCTGGAAGATCAACTGGCCGTCGCCTATCTCGGGCCCGCCGGAACGTTCAGCCAGGAAGCTGTGATCAAGCATTTTGGTGCGGCGACCAGTGCGCAGCCGCATGCCAGCATTGATGAGGTATTCCGTGCCGTGGAAACGGGGGCTGCCGGTTATGGCATGGTGCCGGTTGAAAATTCCACCGAAGGTGCGGTCGGGCGCACGCTGGATCTGCTGCTCAGCACGCCGACCTTGATATGCGGCGAAGTCATGTTGCCGGTGCACCAATGCCTGATGAGCAGCGTGCGGCGTCGCGCCGACATCCGCAAGGTTTATTCACACACGCAGAGCCTCGCCCAATGCCAGCAATGGCTGTCGCGCCATCTGCCGCAGGCCGAACGCGTGGCCGTGGTCAGCAATGCCGAGGCTGCGCGACTGGCCAGCAAAGATCGCCATTCCGCGGCCATCGCCGGTCGCACCGCGGCGAGTTTGTACAAACTAAAGCTGCTGGTGCGCAACATCGAGGATGATCCGCGGAACACTACGCGTTTTGCGGTAATCGGCACCGAAGAGGTTGCGCCGTCGGGGCGGGACAAAACATCGCTGGTGTTGTCGACGCGCAATGTGCCGGGGGCCGTGCACGATCTGCTGACACCGCTGGCACGCCATGGCGTCAGCATGACGCGACTGGAGTCGCGGCCCGCACGTACCGGGCTGTGGGAATACATGTTTTACATCGACATCGAGGGCCACCAACAGGAGGCGCGGGTGGCCAAGGCCGTTACAGCGCTGGCACGCAAGGCGTCATTCTTGAAAGTCCTGGGCTCATATCCGGCGGCACGTTAAGAATTATTGTAACTTGTTGATTTTATTATAAAAAATAAATGAGCATCTGTGACCTCGCGCCTGCTTATATCCGTGCCATCGCACCGTATCAGCCGGGCAAACCGACTTCGGAACTAGCCCGCGAACTGGGCTTACAGGAGTCCGGGATCGTCAAGCTGGCTTCCAATGAAAATCCGCTGGGCGTCAGCCCCAAGGCGGCCGCGGCGATGCGAGCGGTATTCGACGCCCTGGCGCGTTATCCCGATGGCAACGGCTTCGAGCTGAAAAGGGCGTTGTCGAATCGTTTGGGCGTGGCGATGGAAAACATCGTCCTCGGCAACGGTTCGAATGACGTGCTGGAACTGGCGGCGCGTTCGTTCCTGACGCCGGGGCTGTCGGCCGTTTATTCGCAACATGCTTTCGCGGTGTATCCACTGGCGGTGCAGGCCGTGGGCGCAAGGGGCATTACCGTGCCGGCTCGGGATTATGGCCATGACCTTGATGCCATGGCCGGTGCGGTGCAGGCAGATACCCGACTCGTATTTATTGCCAATCCCAATAACCCGACGGGCACTTACATCGATGGTGCGACGCTGGAAGCCTTCATTGCTGCTCAGCCGCAAAGCGTGCTGGTGGTGCTGGACGAGGCTTACAACGAATATCTGGAACCGCAGTTCCGCTATAACAGCATAGGCTGGCTGAAGAAATATCCGAATCTGCTGATCACTCGCACCTTTTCCAAGATCTACGGTCTTGCCGGCTTGCGCGTCGGTTATGCACTGGCCGCGCCGGGCGTGGCCGATTTGATGAACCGCGTGCGTCAGCCGTTCAACGTCAACAGCTTGTCGCTGGCAGCTGCAACTGCAGCACTCGATGACGAAGCGTTTGTGCGCGAGAGTTATGAGTTAAACCGTCGCGGTTTGCAGCAGATTGTTGGCGGCCTGCAGCAACAGGGCTTGAGCCATATCCCGTCGTTTGGCAACTTTGTCACCTTCGGGGTGCCGGGCGCGGCGCAGGTGTTCCAGACCCTGCTACAGGCGGGCGTGATTGTGCGGCCGATTGCCAGTTACGGCATGCCTGATCATTTGCGGGTATCAATCGGACTCGAGTCCGAAAATGCGCGTTTTCTCGAAGCGCTGCGACAGGCACTGGCTGCCTGATCGTGCCGGTGTTTACCTTATTCGCAAAAGATTGCTAAGGTGAACGCTCTGCATTCAATGCATCAACGGAAATACCATGCCGGCTAAATTGCGCATCAATAAGCTTGTGGTCATCGGGGTCGGCTTGATCGGCGGCTCGTTTGCGCTCGCACTGAAAAAAGCACGCATGGTCAAACAGGTCGTTGGAGTCGGGCGCAGCCGGCGCAATCTGCAGGCGGCACTGCGTCGCGGTGTCATCGATCATGCCGAAAAAGATGTGGTGCGCGCCGTTGCCGATGCTGACCTGGTGCTGATTGGGGCGCCAGTGGGGCAGATGCCCGGGATTTTTGAGCGCATCGCGCCGGCCTTGCCGCCGGGCGCAGTTATCACTGATGCAGGCAGCACCAAACAGGACGTTATCGCAGCGGCCCGTCAGCATCTGGGCGCATGTTTCCCGCAGTTTGTGCCGGCGCATCCGATTGCAGGCACCGAGAACAGCGGTGCCAATGCCGCTTTTCCCGAGTTGTTCCGTGACCGCAACCTGATACTGGTGCCGCAGCCGGAAACGCGTGCTGCAGCAGTGCGCCTGGTGCGTGCCGCGTGGCTGGCCTGCGGTGCGCGCATTGTGCGGTTGGAAGCAGCTGAACACGACGAGATTTTTGGTGCAGTCAGCCATCTGCCACATATCGTGGCTTATGCACTGGTGAATCAACTGGCGCAGCATCCTGATGCTCGCAAGCTGTTTGGTTTTTCCGGGGGTGGCTTGCGCGATACCGTGCGCATCGCCGGCAGTTCGCCAGAAATGTGGCGTGACATCTGCATGGCGAATCGGGCAGCGCTGGTGCCACTGGTTGATGGTTATATCAACGAACTTGCAGTTGCACGCACTGCACTCGCCGCGGGCGACGGTGCAGCGCTCGAGAAACTGTTCACGTCGGCGCGGCAGGCACGTGCCCGCTGGTTGGTCAAGCGTGGCTGATCTTGTGGCGCATGGCGAATTCAACGATGACGCTTGAACATCTGGATCTGCAACCTATACGTGCCGTGCGCGGCACGGTGCGCCTACCTGGATCGAAGAGCATATCGAATCGCACGTTGCTGCTGGCTGCGCTGGCGCAGGGTGTAACAACGTTGCGTGACGTGCTGGAGTCGGACGACACCAGACACATGCTTACAGCGCTGCGCACTCTGGGTGTTCAATGTACAGAGGTCGGTGAACACACAGTCACGATCCATGGCGTCAATGGCGCATTTCCGGTCAAGCAGGCCGAATTGTTCCTCGGCAATGCCGGCACTGCAGTGCGGCCGCTGACCGCGGTGCTGGCATTATGCGGCGGCAGATATCAAATTGACGGTGTGGCGCGCATGCATGAACGGCCGATCGGCGATCTGGTCGCTGCGTTGCGACAGCTCGGTGCGCAGATCGATTACCTGGGCAATGAAGGTTATCCGCCGCTGACCATTGGACCGGGAGCGTTGCAGGCGAAAGAGACGGTCAGCATTCGTGGGGACGTGTCCAGCCAATATTTGACGGGCTTGCTGATGGCGCTGCCGCTGCTGGGAAAAAAAATCGCTGTACACGTTGAAGGCGAGCTGATATCCAAACCCTATGTCGAGATCACGCTGAATGCGATGCGTCAGTTTGGTGTTGCTGTCGAGCGTGACGGCTGGGTCTCATTCACGGTGCCGGCCGGCGCACGTTATGTGAGTCCGGGAGAACTGTATGTGGAAGGCGATGCCTCATCTGCTTCCTATTTTCTTGCTGCGGGCGTCATCAGTGGTTTGACTGGTGGTGGTCCGGTGCGCGTTGAAGGTGTGGGTCGCAACAGCACTCAGGGTGACGTGCACTTTGCCGAGGCGCTGGAGCAGATGGGCGCCGCGGTCAGCATGGGCGAACACTGGATTGAAGCCGGTGCGGCTAGCGATGCCAAAAAACGCGGCAAACTGCGCGCCCTGGATCTCGACTGCAACCACATACCGGATGCGGCAATGACGCTGGCAGTCGCCGCGTTGTTTGCGGAAGGCACAACCACGCTGCGTAACATCGCGAGCTGGCGCGTCAAGGAAACGGATCGCCTGGCGGCAATGGCGATAGAGCTTGCCAAGCTGGGTGCGATAGTGGAAGAGGGCGCTGATTACCTGCGCATTACGCCGCCGCAACCCTGGCGGTCCGCGACGATCGATACCTACGATGATCACCGCATGGCCATGTGTTTTGCACTGGCTGCGCTGGGTGGCGTTGCCGTGCGTATCAACGACCCGGGATGCGTGGCCAAGACTTTTCCTGATTATTTCACGGTGCTCGCCGGCATCACGGGGCTATAAGCATGGCTGAGCCCGTCATCGCCATTGATGGTCCTTCAGCTTCCGGTAAAGGCACGATAGCCGCTGCAGTGGCCCGGCATTTGGATTTTCATTATCTCGACAGCGGGGCCTTGTACCGGATTGTGGGATTAGTGGGCAGGGAACGCAGCACGGATCTCGATAACGACGCAGAAATATCTCGTATAACATTGAATTTAAACATAAAATTTAATGATTCCGAGGTTTGGGTCGATAACCGGGAAGTGTCAGCATTGATTCGGGATGAGGGGGCGGGAGCCGCCGCGTCGCGGATTGCCGTGCTGCCCGGCGTCAGAGCGGCATTGATGACGCTGCAGCACGGCTTCCGCCGCCCCCCTGGATTGGTGGCTGACGGCAGGGATATGGGGTCTGTAGTCTTTCCGGATGCAGGGCTCAAAATCTACCTGACCGCGACCGTCGAAGAACGGGCTCTGAGACGCTATAAGCAGTTGATTGAAAAGGGGGGCAGTGCTAGTATGGCGGCCCTTTTGCAGGACATCCGCGACCGCGATTTTCGCGACAGCAACCGCGCCGTGGCACCACTGCTGAAGTGCACCGAGGCTGTCGAAATAGATACCACTGCTACCTCGGTGGACGCGGTGGTTGCGCAGGTCTTGCGCTTGTATCAAAAGCTTCAAAAGACGCAATAAAGTTCTACCTGGTGCCATCGGCAACTCCGCCCGTGGTTTTTTTCAACACCACTCCCGTTTCTGTAATGGGTGTGATAACATCCTGATTCCTATGATTAAAACAACCCAAGAAGCTGTGCCCGCTGAAAGCTTTGCCGCCCTCTTTGAAGAGAGCCTGGCAACTAAAGAAATGCGTATCGGTGAAGTGATTACCGCCGAAGTCGTACGCATTGATGACAATTTTGTGGTGGTCAATGCCGGACTGAAGTCCGAAAGTTACGTAGCAATCGAAGAATTTCACGACGACCGCGGCCAGCTCGAAGTCAAACCGGGCGACTTTGTCAGCGTCGCCATTGAAGCGCTCGAGGATGGACACGGCGAGACGCGCCTGTCCCGCGACAAGGCCAAGCGCCTCGCCGCCTGGCACGAACTGGAAGACGCTCTCGAGAAGGGCAATATCGTATCGGGCATGATCAGCGGCAAGGTCAAAGGCGGCCTGACGGTGATGATCAACGGCATTCGCGCTTTCCTCCCCGGCTCGCTGGTTGATACGCGACCGGTCAAGGACACGACGCCGTACGAAAACAAGGAAATGGAATTCAAGGTCATCAAGCTCGACCGCAAGCGCAACAACGTGGTGGTATCGCGCCGCGCAGTGCTTGAGGCCAGCCAGGGTGAAGAGCGCCAGAAGTTGCTCGAGAATCTGCGCGAAGGCATTACGGTCAAGGGCATCGTCAAGAACATCACCGACTACGGCGCGTTCGTGGACCTGGGTGGCATCGACGGCCTGCTGCACATTACCGATCTGGCCTGGCGCCGCGTCAAGCATCCCTCCGAGATGTTGAGTGTGGGTGATGAAGTCACCGCCAAAGTGCTTAAGTTCGACCAGGAGAAGAACCGCGTTTCTCTGGGCATGAAACAACTGGGTGAAGATCCGTGGGTGGGCCTGTCGCGCCGCTACCCACCGAACACCCGCCTGTTCGGCAAGGTGTCCAACCTGACCGACTACGGCGCGTTCGTTGAGATCGAGCCGGGCATCGAAGGTCTGGTGCACGTCTCCGAGATGGACTGGACCAACAAGAACGTGCATCCGTCCAAAGTCGTGCAGCTGGGCGACGAAGTCGAAGTCATGGTGCTGGAGATCGACGAAGAGCGCCGTCGCATTTCGTTGGGCATGAAGCAGTGCATGGCAAATCCGTGGGAAGAGTTCTCGATGAACTCGAAGAAGGGCGACAAGGTCAGCGGTCAGATCAAGTCGATCACCGACTTCGGCATATTCATCGGCCTCGCCGGCGGTATCGACGGCCTGGTGCATCTGTCCGACCTGTCGTGGAATGATACCGGCGAAGAAGCCGTGCGCAACTACAAGAAGGGTGAGGAAGTCGAAGCCCAGGTGCTGTCGATCGATGTCGAGCGCGAGCGTATCTCGCTGGGCGTCAAGCAGCTTGAGGGCGATCCGTTCAGCAGCTATGTTGGCGGCCATGAGAAAAACTCGCTCATCACCGGCACGGTCAAATCCATCGATGCCAAGGGTGCAGTGATCCAGCTCGACGGTGACATGGAAGGCTACCTGCGGGCGTCGGAAGTTTCGCGCGACCGCGTGGAAGACATCCGCACCAAGCTCAAGGAAGGCGATTCCGTAACGGCGATGATCATCAACGTCGATCGCAAAAATCGCACGATTAACCTGTCAATCAAGGCAAAAGACCTTGCGGAGGATACCGATGCCATGCAGAAACTGGCATCGGATAAACAGGCGAGCACGGGCACTACCAGTCTTGGCGCCTTGCTCAAAGCCAAAATGGATACAGCCAATACTCAACAATAAGGGAGCATCATGACCAAGTCGGAGTTGATCGCGAAACTGGCGGTGCGCTATCCGCAGCTGGTGGCCAAGGACGCCGAGCTGGCAGTAAAAATGATATTGGATGCGATGGGTAAAAGTCTGTCGCAGGGCCAGCGCATCGAAATTCGTGGCTTTGGCAGTTTTGGTCTCAACTACCGACCACCCCGCACCGGGCGCAATCCCAAATCCGGTGAGCGTGTACAGGTTCCCGCCAAATACGTGCCGCATTTCAAGGCCGGCAAGGAACTGCGCGAGCGCGTAGATATCAAGAAATAACGGACGATCAGGCATCGTTCCTTCAGGCGGCATGGCTAATCCCATGCCGCTTTTTTATGTGCCGCAGGATCCTCTGCGGGTAACGAGCGTGATATTCTCAATACACCATGCAATTTTTTATGTGGATTATAAAGGTCGCACTCTTTTTCCTGATCCTGTCGTTTGCGCTCGTAAACACGGATCCGGTTACGGTGCGCTATTACCTTGGATATCAGTGGGAGACGCCGCTGGTGGCGGCGTTGCTGGCCGCTGCCTTTGTGGGTGCGGTGCTGGGCCTGCTGGTCGGGTTATTCAAGACGGTGCGGCTGCGGCGGCAGATTGCTGCACTCAAGCGCGAACTGCGTCGCGAAGTGCGTGCCGCCGAGGCTGCTGCGAAACAGTCAGCCACCGGTGGCGCAGTCCCGCCGCCGGATATGTTGTGATGCGCTGAGCGCCCATGGACGTAGAACTGTGGTGGTTGCTGGCATTGCCGCTGTTTTTTGCACTGGGCTGGATGGCTGCCCGCGTTGATATTCGCCAGATCGTTTCCGAATCCCGGTTGTTGCCTGCCTCGTACTTCAAGGGCCTGAATTTCCTGCTCAATGAGCAGCCGGATAAGGCCATCGAGGCCTTCATCGAAGTGGCCAAGGTCAATCCGCAGACCATAGAACTGCACTTTGCCCTGGGCAGCCTGTTCCGACGCCGTGGCGAAGTCGAACGCGCGATCCGCATGCACCAGAACCTGGCCGAGCGCGAGGATCTGGCGCAGGAACAGAAACTGCAAGCCCTGTTGGAACTGGCCCAGGACTACCTGAAAGCCGGGCTGCTGGACCGGGCCGAGGAACTGTTTCTCAAGCTCGATACCACTGCTCATGCAGAAACCGCATTGCGCTTTCTGCTGGAGATCTATGAACAGGAGAAGGACTGGCGCAAGGCCATCGTCACTGCCGAAAAACTGGAGACGCTCGGCGGTCGTTCGCTGCAAAAGGAAATTGCCAATTTTTATTGCGAAATGGCCGCGCGTGAGCTGATGCAGTCGCGGCCCGTCGAAGCACGCCCACATCTGACCGAGGCGCTGGCACATCATCGCCTGTGCGTGCGCGCAAACATGCTGCTTGGCGATCTGGAACGCGATATGGGCAATCGGTCTGCGGCCATTGTCGCCTGGCAGCGCATCGAATCGCAGAATCCGGCTTACCTGTCATTGGTGGCAGAACGTCTGCTGACCGCTTACCGCGCAGATGGACATCCGGAGGAGGGGCTGAATCTGCTGCGGGGCTTTCTTGAAAAGTACGCTTCGCTGGATCTGCTGGACTTGGTGTATCAGGCGACGCTGGCTGCCAGTGGCGCGCAGGCTGCGTACCGTCTGGTGCGCGATGAAGTTCGGCGCACGCCGACGCTGCTCGGTCTCGATAAACTGTTGGAAGCGCAGCTGCTGGATGTGCCGGTGGAACGTCGCACTGATCTGGAACTGATCAAGCAACTGATACACCAGCACACGCGCAGCTTGGCCATGTACAAATGCGAGCACTGCGGTTTTCGCGCGCGGCAGTTCTACTGGCATTGCCCGGCCTGTGGCGAATGGGAAACCTATGCGCCACGGCGTACTGAAGAAAAAGGGATACCGGTGTGAAGCGTACCGGCAGAGCAGGGAATTCCGGCATGAATAAGAGGTGCAAATGAGCGCAAGCGTCAAGGAACCGCGGGTTATCGTGGCGCTGGACTATGCCGATGTCACGGAGGCACTGGCTTTTGCACAACGCCTTGATCCTGCGCGGTGCCGGGTCAAGGTCGGCAAGGAACTGTTTACGGCTGCTGGCCCGGCCCTGGTGGAGCAGCTCGTAGGCCGGGGATTTTCAGTATTCCTCGATCTGAAATTTCATGACATACCGAATACCGTAGCCGCAGCCTGCCGTACTGCCGCGGCGCTGGGTGTATGGATGCTCAATGTTCATGCTGGCGGTGGGCGGGCCATGATGCAGGCTGCGCGGGAGGCGCTTGCCGGATTGCCGCGACCGCCCCGGCTAATTGCGGTCACGGTGCTGACCAGTCTGGCCGCGGAAGATTTGCGTGAAACTGGCCATGCCGAAGATCCCCAGGCACTGGCTGAACGTCTGGCGCGGCTGGCGCTAGACTGCGGCATGGACGGTGTGGTCTGCTCGGCGCAGGAAGCGCCGCGTCTGCGTCAGGCTTGTGGCCCTGAATTCTGCCTGGTTACGCCCGGCATCCGGCTTGCCGATGCCGCCCAGGACGACCAGAAGCGTATCGTCACGCCGCAGGCCGCAATACGCAATGGCGCGGATTATCTCGTCGTCGGCAGGCCGATTACCCGCGCAGCCGATCCGCTGGCCGTGCTTGACCGCATCAACGCCGAAATTGCCAGCGCCACCGGCCCGGTAAAATAAACATCCCATGATCAAGAAGAAAACCAGCAAAAAGAAACGCACCAGCAGGGCCGAAGGTGCGGCGCGGGCAGCAACAGCAGCGCCGACGCTCAAACAGATTCGCCGTGGCCGGGTGCTGATCGTTGGCGATGTCATGCTCGATCGTTACTGGTTTGGTGAAGTCAGCCGGATTTCGCCGGAAGCCCCGGTGCCGGTGGTGAAGGTCGACCGGGTTGAAGAGCGCCCCGGCGGTGCTGCGAATGTGGCACGCAACGCGGCAGCGCTGGGTGCAAAAACGGCGTTGCTGTCAGTGGTGGGGAAAGACGAGGCCGGACGTCGACTGCAGCAATTGCTCAGGAGCGAGCATATAGCCGCCAGTCTGCACCATGACTTGAGCATAGCGACCACCGTGAAACTGCGGGTCATCGGGCGCCAGCAGCAATTGCTGCGAGCTGATTTTGAAACTGTGCCCAGCCATGAAATGCTGGCCTCGAAACTGAAAGACTTCCAGCGGCTGCTGAAACGCTGTGATGTGGTCATCCTGTCCGATTACGGTAAGGGCGGGCTCGCGCATATTGCCAAGATGATTGCGCTGGCGCGGCGGGCCGGAGTGCCGGTGCTGGTCGATCCCAAAAGCAATGATTTTTCACGCTACCGCGGAGCCACGTTGGTGACGCCGAACCGTGCCGAAATGCAAGCGGTGATCGGTGACTGGAGCAGTGAGCGGGCGTTACCGCAAAAGCACAACATTTGCGCCAGCGGCAGGGACTGGGCGCCGTGCTGGTCACCCGCAGCGAAGAAGGCATGACTTTGTACCAGCGCGGTAGCAGAGTGCATGTGCCGGTGCAGGCGCGTGAAGTTTATGATGTTAGCGGAGCCGGCGATACCGTGATTGCCACCATCGGCGTGATGCTGGCGGCAGGGCAGAGCCTGGAGTCTGCAGTGCGCATTGCCAACCGTGCGGCCGGCATCGTGGTTGGAAAATTCGGTACCGCAGTGGTTCACCCAGAGGAACTGTTTGCGGCGGCACAGGAGCAGAAATCATGATTGTGGTTACGGGGGCAGCCGGATTTATCGGTGCCAATCTGATCAAAGGACTGAATGCGCAGGGGTACACCGAGATACTGGCCGTCGATGACCTGACGCAGGGTGACAAATTTAGAAATCTGGTGGATTGCGACATTACCGATTATCTCGACAAGGACGAATTCCTTGCTCGGGTGCGCGGCAGCGATTTGCGTCGTGCGGTCAAGGCGGTATTCCATCAGGGCGCCTGTTCCGACACCACGGCCAGCGACGGGCGTTACGTGCTGGAAAACAATTATGCATATTCCTGTGCGCTGCTGGATTTTTGTGCGGCCGAATTGACGCCGCTCATTTATGCTTCTTCTGCGGCAACCTACGGCGCGCATGCGGAATTCCGTGAAGATCCGGCTTGTGAAGGTCCGCTGAATGTCTACGGCTATTCGAAACTGCTGTTTGACCAACGGGTGCGCCGATTGGAGCCGGGCGGGTCGCAGGTGGTCGGCTTGCGTTATTTCAATGTCTACGGCGACCGTGAACAGCACAAGGGGCGCATGGCGTCGGTGGCGTACCATTTTTTCAACCAGTACCGCGCCGAAGGCCATGTGCGGCTGTTCGAAGGCAGCGGCGGTTATGGCCATGGCGAGCAGCAGCGTGATTTTGTGTCGGTCGAGGACGTGGTCAAGGTCAACCTGTATTTCCTGCAGAACCAGAACAAGTCCGGCATTTTTAATTGCGGCACCGGTGCTGCTCAGACATTCAATGATGTGGCTGTGGCGACTGTAAATGCCTGTCGGGCGGCGGCTGGCGATCCGGCGCTGTCGCTGGCTGACATGCAACGCCAGGGTGTAATTCGCTATATTCCGTTTCCCGGCGACCTGCAGGGCAAGTATCAGAGTTACACCCAGGCTGATCTGACGGCATTGCGTGCCATGGGCTATCAGGCGCCGTTCCTGACGGTAGAGCAGGGTGTGGCGCGCTACTGCGACCAGCTGCTGGCAAAAAGCGCAGGCTGAGTCATGAACCAGACGCTGGAACACTTTGTTGGCAATACGCCGCTGGTGAAATTGCAGCGCATGCCGGGCGCCACCAGCAACGTCATACTGGTCAAGCTCGAAGGCAATAATCCGGCGGGATCGGTCAAGGATAGGCCGGCGCTGTCGATGATCAAGCGCGCACAGGAACGCGGCACTATCAAACCCGGCGACACCCTGATCGAGCCGACCAGCGGCAACACTGGCATCGCGCTGGCGATGGTGGCGGCGATCATGGGTTATCGCATGGTGCTGGTGATGCCGGAGAACCAGACGCTGGAGCGGCAACAGACCATGCGTGCCTATGGCGCTGAGTTGGTGCTGACACCGAAAGAGACAAGCATGGAAGGCGCGCGCGACATTGCCGAGCGCATGGTGCACGAAGGCATGGGCATCATGCTCGACCAGTTCTCCAACCCCGACAATCCGTTGGCGCATTACGAAGGCACGGGTCCGGAAATCTGGCGCGATACCGGCGGCCGAGTAACGCATTTCATTTCGAGCATGGGTACCACCGGCACCATCATGGGGGTGTCGCGGTTTCTGAAAGAAAACAATCCCCAGATACAGATCATCGGCTGCCAGCCAGCCGAGGGTTCACAGATTCCGGGCATTCGCAAATGGCCGGCAGCCTACCTGCCGAAAATCTGTGACTGGTCGCAAGTCGACAAAGTGGTCGAAGTCACGCAGGTTGATGCGGAAAATGTGATGCAGCGGCTGGCGCACGAGGAAGGCATATTCGCCGGCGTATCGTCCGGCGGTGCGTTGTGGGCAGCGCTACAGATTTCGGCGCAGGTGCGTGATGCGGTGATCGTTTCCATTGTCTGTGATCGTGGCGATCGTTATCTGTCGACTGGCGTATTCCCTAACGCCTAAAATGTATTTATAAGTAATTGATTATAAAGGTGTTTATCTGAATCCCGTATTGGTGTTTGATATTGAAACTGTGCCCGATGTGGCCGGCATCCGTCGGCTGCATGACATTGATGACACGGTCTCCGATCGTGATGCCGCGGAGATGGCGTTCCAGTTACGGCGTCAGAGCCACGGCAATGATTTCCTGCCGCATTACCTGCATCGGGTGTTGGTTATTTCCTGTGCGCTGCAGGACCGCGACAGTTTCAAGGTTTGGTCGCTGGGTGCTGCTGGCGAGAGCGAAGCCGAAATCATCCAGCGCTTTTTTGACGGCATTGAGAAATACACGCCACAACTGGTGTCCTGGAACGGCGGCGGTTTTGATTTGCCGGTGTTGCATTACCGTGGCCTGATGCATGGTGTGCAGGCTGCGCGGTACTGGGACATGGGCGAAGACGACCGCGAATTCAAATGGAACAATTACATCAGCCGCTACCACCAGCGTCATCTCGACCTGATGGATTTGCTGGCGATGTATCAGGCGCGCGCCAATGCGCCGCTGGATGCGCTGGCGCAGCTGATGGGGCTGCCGGGCAAACTGGGCATGGACGGCTCCGCAGTCTGGGGCGCATACCAGGACGGCAAACTGGAAGACATCTGGCGTTATTGTGAAACTGACGTGGTCAACACGCATCTGGTGTTTTTGCGTTTCCAGCTGATGCGTGGAGCATTGACGCCGGCGCAGCACGACAACCAGGTCAAGGTCGTGCGTGCCGTGCTGGATAAAGCGGCGCAGCCGCACTGGCAGGAATTTCTGAAGCGCTGGCCAGCCTGAACTATTGCCGCATACGCGGCAGACTGAATATCCGATGACGTATCTGCAAATTGAATCCCTGGATCAGGAAGGCCGCGGCATTGCCCGGCGTGACGGCAAAGTCATTTTTGTCGAAGGTGCGCTGCCGGGTGAGCAGGTCGAAATATCCGTCTATCGCAAAAAACCGGCTTTTGAGCAGGCTTATGCGACACGGATATTGCGTGACAGTGCATCGCGGACGACACCGGGATGCCGGTATTTCGGTCTCTGCGGCGGCTGCAGCCTGCAGCACATGGACATACGCACCCAGGTCGCGGCCAAGCAACGTGTGCTCGAAGACAATTTTCAGCATATCGCCGGCATCAGACCTGAACTGATGTTGCCGGCGATATACGGCCCGGCCTGGGGCTACCGCCATCGTGCACGGTTGACGGTGCGCCATGTATTCAAGAAAGGCGGCGCCTTGGTGGGCTTTCATGAAAAGCGCAGCAGCTACGTCGCCGACATGACCAGCTGCGAAGTATTACCTCGACGGATTTCGGAATTGCTGCCGCAACTGCGTCAGGTCATTGACAGCCTGAGCCTGCGCGCACGCGTGCCACAGGTCGAACTGGCCATTGCAGCAAATGCCGATGCGCTGGTGTTTCGCGTGCTGGATCCGCTGACACCGGACGACGAGCGGTTGTTGCGTGAATTTGCCGACCGTTACCGGGTAGCGGTCTGGGTGCAGCCTTCTGGACCTGATAGCGCGCAGGTGCTGCATCCACCGGAAGCCGATGACTTGTATTACACCTTGCCTGAATTCGATGTGCGCATCGGTTTCCGGCCCACTGACTTTACCCAGGTCAACCATGCCATCAACCAGGTGCTGGTGCGGCGGGCACTGAAACTGCTCGACCCGCAGCCGGGTGAGCGTATTGCCGACATGTTCTGTGGCCTCGGCAATTTCACGTTGCCGATTGCGCGCAGCGGGGCGATGGTGACGGGTGTCGAAGGCAGTGCCGGTCTGATTCAGCGGGCGCAGCTGAACGCGGAAATGAACGGGCTGACCGGAAACACGCAATTCCTGACCATGGACCTGTTCAAGATAGACGCAGCGCAGTGGGCGGCGCTGGGACCATTCGACAAGCTGCTGATTGATCCGCCGCGCGACGGCGCCCAGGAGTTCGTCAAGTTGCTCGGAGCTAACGGGCCGCGGCGGATCGTTTATGTGGCCTGCAGTCCGTCAACCTTGGCCCGTGATGCTGGCGTGCTGGTGGGAGAGCATGGTTACAAACTGCGTGCAGCGGGCATTATCAACATGTTTCCGCATACCGCCCATGTCGAATCCATGGCCTTGTTCGAGCGGGAATAAGCCGCGGTGCTGAGTGCTGGCGAAAAAAAAGCGGCCCACAGGCCGCCTTTTTCATGGAACAGACGTCGATCAGTCGCGATCGCCGCCGAACACACCCAGCAATTGCAGCAGGCTGGTGAAGATGTTGTACAGCGAGATGTACAGCGTCAGGGTTGCGGATACATAGTTCGTTTCTCCGCCACGCACGATCGAATTGATCTGCCACAGGATGATCGCGGAAGAGAAAATGATGAACGCGCCGCACAACACCAACTGCATGAGCGGACTTTGCAGGAAAATGTTGGCGAGTACTGCCAGCATGATCACCACGAAGCCGACCATCAGGAACTTGTTGAGGAAGCTGAAATCACGCTTGCTGGAAGAGGCGATGCCTGACAGCACGAAAAATACGGCAGCGGTGCCGCCGGCAGCCATCATCACCAATTGCCCACCGTTGCGCAGCGTCAGGATGCTTTGCAGTAGTGGCGCCAGCATCAGGCCGAGGAAACCGGTAAAGCCCAGCAGCAGGACGACGCCGAGGCTGCTGTTGCGGTTTTTCTCGATGGCATAAATCCAGCCGTAGAACACAGCCAGCATCACCAGCATGAACATGATCGGGCTGGAGCGGATGAAGCTGAAGTTGACGAAGTTCGTGCCGACCACGGCGCCGATTACTGTCGGGATCAGTGTGATCGCGAGCAGCAGGTAGGTATTGCGCAATACCTTACTCTGCTGAGCAACAATATCGGATGTGCCCGCAGAGTAGGTCGTTGCGGAACGCAGGTCAGGTTGCATAAAGTAGTATCTCCACTGAAAGTTAACTAAAACAGTTGAGGGTAAGACTACGGAAAGCCGGTAAAAGTTGCAATATATATCGGCCTCGAATCTGCCTCCTGTGATTACGCAAGCGATTGATAATACATGATATTATTTTCCGTAATCTCAGCACCCCAAGTATCGCGAAGAGAGGTGTTTGACGCTACAATGCGCTCCGCGCAATGCACGCAGGCAAGTTAGGCGCTGAAGGCGCGGCCGGAGCTAAAGCCGGCAGTTGGATATTGCAGGAGTACGGAGAGTTGGCAGAGCGGTTGAATGCACCGGTCTTGAAAACCGGCAGGGCTTCGCGGTCCTCGTGAGTTCGAATCTCACACTCTCCGCCACCCGATCCTGCTCAAATCTATCCGCGTAGTGCGTCAGCCCAGCAGTTGGGCGTTTCAAAAATTCGCACTCGCTCCAGCTGCAGCCCGTTTCCATAGTGATTCTGAAACAGTGGCTCCAGCACATCAAATGCCGTTTGCGCGAGATGTTCCGCAGTGGGCGGGGCTTCGAACAATACTGTTTTATGTCCTGGCATGCCGGCCAGAAAAGCAACCACCGCTTCGTCCTGGCGCCATGCGAGAAAGGCGTGATCCCAAGGCTCGGCGACATGCTGTTGGGTGATGGCCTTGACCGCCGAGAAATCCAGGACCATGCCCTGATCGGCTGCGCCGGCGGTCGCGATAACCTGGCCGCTCAGCGTCACCTCTATGGCATAACGATGGCCGTGCAGATGGCGGCACTGGCTGTTGTGGTTGGGGATACGGTGGCCGGCGTCGAACTCCAGCCTGCGGGTAATGCGCATGGGGGGCGAATTATAACAAGCCCGAGCCCGTCGCCGGCCTGATCACCAAGGGCTATTTGCGTGACTTGCGGTCCCGCAATGCTGCGGCTTTAAGCTCCCGGTACAGTCCAGGACGATTTTTTTTCAGATACTGGACCAGTGCATGATCGTCTCCCCGCACGTGATTGAGGGGTATGCCTTCGACATGCACGATGCGCAACAGCTCGCGTACGGGGGTCGGCATGCGGCGACCGGATTCGTAGCGCGAGCCGCCACTCTGAGTCACGCCTATGGAGGGCCAGAATTGTTGCTGGTTCAAGCCGCGTTTGCGGCGGATTTCGCGCGGATTTGCGCTTTTGGCTGAGCTTTTGGTGCTTTTTTTCATTCTAATTCTCTCCTGTGGTGCAGTTCTTCTCTCTTGTGATGCAGTTCATGAGAGTTCGCGATTCGGCAATGGTTCCTTCCCAATTATGCATCTAAGATATGTGAAAGATGCGCGAAAAATATGCGAAAGATGCGCGAGGGCAGTAGGTCAAGCGGCGTAAAACCTCGTTTTTCCTTTGGAAATCCAATAAAATACGCCCCTTTTTGGCGAATCAACCCGGCATTCTGTTCTCATGACATTGATAGTACAAAAATACGGTGGCACCTCGGTCGGCAGCCCCGAACGCATTAAAAGCGTCGCAAAGCGCGTTGCCCGCTGGAAAGCGCAGGGACATGACGTCGTCGTGGTCGTGTCTGCCATGTCGGGTGAGACCAACCGGCTGGTTGCGCTGGCGCGTGAGATACAGGCGCACCCTGATCCGCGGGAATACGATGTCATGCTGTCAACGGGGGAGCAGGTGACCATAGCCTTGCTGTCGATGGCGTTGATCGATCTGGGTCTGCAGGCCCGCAGCTATACCGGCGGGCAGGTCAAAATTTTGACTGATAATGCGCATACCAAGGCACGCATAGTCAGTATCGACGAGGCCAATATACGCGCTGACCTGAAGGCCGGGCGCGTGGTTGTGGTTGCAGGTTTTCAGGGTATGGATGAGGCCGGGAACATCACCACGCTGGGCCGCGGCGGTTCCGACACTACCGGTGTTGCGCTGGCGGCTGCGTTGCAGGCCGAGGAATGCCAGATTTACACGGATGTTGACGGGGTCTACACCACTGACCCGCGCATCGTGCCTGAAGCGCGCCGACTGAAAACCATCACTTTCGAGGAAATGCTCGAAATGGCGAGCCTGGGTTCCAAAGTATTGCAAACCCGTTCAGTTGAATTTGCCGGCAAATACAAGGTGCGTTTGCGCGTGCTGTCCAGCTTTGAGGACGAGGGCGAAGGCACGCTGATTACTTTTGAGGAAGACAAGGACATGGAAAAAGCCGTCATATCAGGAATCGCGTTTAATCGCGACGAGGCGAAAATCACCGTCCTCGGTGTGCCCGACCGTCCGGGCATTGCCTACCAGATCCTCGGCCCGGTGGGCGATGCCAACATCGACGTCGACATGATTGTGCAGAACGTCGGTCACGACGGTTTGACCGATTTTTCGTTCACCGTACACCGCAATGATTATCAGCGGGTATTGAAAGTGCTGGAACCGGTGATCGCGCACATCAAGGCGCGCGGCGTACAGAGCGGGGACAAGATTGCAAAAGTATCGGTGGTCGGTGTGGGCATGCGGTCACATGTCGGCATTGCCAGCACCATGTTCCGCAGCCTTGCTGAAGAAGGCATCAATATCGAGATGATTTCGACATCCGAAATCAAAATTTCCGTAGTCATCGATGAAAAATACACCGAACTTGCAGTGCGGGTGCTGCACAAGGCGTTCGCGCTGGATCAGGCGCCATGAGCAGGTGATGGCGAAGGCAGTGCTGTGCTATCCTTCGCGGTCAGTTTCGCGGTGGTAGCTACCGTGAGCGGGTGACTGAGCATCGTCCCTGCTGAATGAGGCGAGTTGGTAAGAGTGCAGCGGTAGCAGTAGCGTAAGTAGAAATCCGGAGAGATGGCCGAGCGGTCACGGCGATAGCCGTCGTAACAAGCAAGCGCACAGCGCCTTGGACCACCGAAAAAGAACGAATAGCGTAGGATCAGTAGGCGACATTGCAAGAGATGTAACGGAGAGATGGCCGAGCGGTCGAAGGCGCGCCCCTGCTAAGGGCGTATAGGACAAAATCCTATCGAGGGTTCGAATCCCTCTCTCTCCGCCAATAAAAACGGCCCCGCAAGGGGCCATTTTTGTTGGTGGGCAGGGAGTAGAAAGAAACCTCCGGTTCGACCAACGACACGCGGGGCGTGTCGTGCAGGACGCCGCGCAAAGCGCGGCGGTCCCGAACGTATGTGAGGGATGGCGGGATCGCCTTGAGGCGAGGCCGACACAATCCCTCTCTCTCCGCCAATAAAAACGGCTCCGCGAGGGGCTATTTTTGTTGGTGAATAGGGAGTAGAAAGCAGCCTCTGGTTCGATTCGCAATAGGCAGCGCGTCCGGCAAAGGCTTTAGCAGGCGAGACGAATTGGCACTTCCGGTCGCTCCGGTTTTGGCGGCGGCGGCACGGTGGGAGGCAGTTTTTTCGGCGGTTCGGGTGGCGGTGTTTGTGGCGGCAGGATAATGATGTCTGGCTCGCGATCCGGCGGCAACGGGGGCACATCGGAAGGCACGCCCGGTGGCGAATGCGCTGCCATGGGTGGGGCATTCGCCAGAGGCTGCAGAGTCGTATTTGATGGATGGTCTTGAATCATTGCGGGCATCCTGTAAGGGCAGGTTTTCCGGATGGATACCATATACGACCGTTATCCAAGACTGTGGTTCGCAGTGCTGACAATTGACGAGAAACCAACGCCATTGCCTATTATCTGGAATATCTGCGGATTGATGCCTACAATCATCATCTCATCTGACATTCAAATTGGTGAATTAACTTGAAAATGCCCGATCGACGCAAGTTTTTGCTGGCCAGTGCCGGTGCGATATTCACCCCGACTGTTTTTGCGCAAACCGATCACAGCATGCATGGCGGTCAGTACGAGAGCCTCCGCAAGCCCGGTCGTATGGGTTTGCCGGAAGTGGCTGCGACGCAGCATGTTTTCGACAGCCCGGCACCGAAGGCTGCCGCGCCCGGACGCTGGATCACGCGCGCAGCATTACCGCTGCCGCGCAGTGAAATGGCCTGGGCTACGGCGTATGCGGGCCGGATGCATCTGGTCGGCGGTTATGGCGAACAGCGTGTGGACCGCACCTATCATCAAGCTTACGATCAGGCCGCTGACCGCTGGATCGAAGCGCCGTCTTTGCCGCGTGGCGCCAATCATGTTGGTGTGGCGGTGCTGGATGGCAAACTCTATGCCATCGGCGGTCACGTCGAGCAGAACCGTAAACCGCATGATGAATGTTTTGTTTTTGATACCGCCAGCAATCGCTGGGCAACGATCGCGTCATTGCCCCGGGCCTGTGGCGCAATCGGGTGCGTGGGTTTTGAGGGCAGGCTGCACGCGATTGGAGGTGCAGTCGGTGATACCTCGCCGGCCAAGAAATCCGTGGACTGGCATCTTGTTTACGATCCTAAGGCCGATCGCTGGGATACGCGAGCGCCGATGCCTACAGCGCGCGATCACACGGGCACGCTGGTTGTTGGCCAATTCATTCACGTCATTGGCGGGCGTGTCGATTCCTTCCACACGAATTCCAACCTGCATCATGTTTATGATGCGCAGAAAGATCGCTGGGCGCCACGGCGGCCGTTGCCTACGGCGCGTTCTGGCCATGGCGCGGTGCTATACCACGGCAAGATATTCATCATGGGCGGCGAGGGCACTAATCGCGTGTTCGGGCAAAACGAGGCTTATGATCCCACTGCAGACCGCTGGGAAGCCTATGCACCGATGCCCACGCCGCGTCACGGATTGGGCGCAGCGGTTATTGGCGACTATATCCATGTTGCGGGCGGCGGTCCGGTGATGGGTGGTGGCGTACAAAGTGCGGTGCATGAGGCTTTTACGCTGGGCTGAGCCTACCCTGCGAGAGATATTGTAAATAATTGATTTTAAAAGATAATTACGCCTATCTCCGGGCGGCTTCTGGTTCTGGCGCGTGGTCTCCCATCCGATAAAAAGTCGCAATGACGCGCCAATATCTTTTCCTTTTTTATATGGCAAGAGGAATCAATGAGTACTAAACAATGTGCAGTTCTGGTGCTGCTGAGTGCAGTGATAATCCAGCCTACCTTTGCACAATCGACAAAGTATCCCGAGCGCCCGATACGCTTGATCGTACCGTTTCCGCCGGGTGGCAGTGTTGATGTCACGGCACGCCTGGTGGGTCCCAAGATGACGGAATTGATAGGTCAGCAAGTCATCATCGACAATCGCACCGGGGCATCGGGCATCGTCGGCACCAGCGCGGTGGCGCGCTCCGATCCGGATGGCTACACGCTGCTGATCAATACCACGCCCATGGTGACCAATACCCAGATGTACAGCAAAGTGCCGTATGACCTGAAGAAGGATTTTTCGCCGGTCATCCTGCTGTCATCAACCGCGTCAGTGCTCAGCGTGCATCCGTCAGTGCCGGCACACACGGTGAAGGAGATGATCCAACTGGCCAAATCGAAGCCCGGCGCGCTCAACTACGGCGGCGCCGGCGTCGGCACCAATCCGCATATCGCCGGTGAGTTGTTCAACCTGCTGGCTGGCACCGACATCGTTGCCGTGCAGTTCAAGGGCGGCGGCCCGGCACTGGTGGGTGCCTTGAGCGGTGAAGTCGGTATCAGTTTTTCTGCAGTGGCTGGTGCGGTGAGCTACATGAATTCAAAGCGCCTGCGTCCGCTGGGCGTGACCAGCCTGAAGCCGATTGCAGCGTTGCCGACCGTGCCGCCGATTGCCAAGACCCTGCCGGGCTTTGAGTTCACGGCGTGGTTTGCCGTGATGGCGCCAAAAGGCACACCTGCGGATGTTATCGCCAAGCTGAACCAGCAGTTCAGCAAGGCAATGAGTTCACCCGAGTTCGTCAAGCGTTTCGAGGCGGAAGGCCTGGAAGTGATCGGCTCCACGCCGGAGCAGTTGGGCGCACATCTCGATGCCGAGTTGAAGAAATATGAACGCGTGATCAAAGAACGTAAGATGAAAGCGGACTAAGACTGCGCGCCGATAGGCACAACGCAGTCCGGATTCAAATTACGGTGTCCGGTCTGCGGGTTTTTCCAGCTCCGCGCTCAATTTCTGGTTTTTAACCAGTTCACTGGCAGCATGACCGCATCGCCTTCGCCCAGGCCGGCGCGGGTTGCCATGGCAAAACACTCGAGGGCACGGGCCGCGACCGGCAGATCGTAGCCCAGTGTTTTCGCTTCCTCGATCATCGTGGTCAAATCCTTGCAGATCAGGTTGATGTCGAACGTGACCTGTTCTGGTGCCTTGCCGGCCAAGGCGGCGGCCAGTACCGGGCCGCGGGTTTTCAGTGCATTGGGGCCACCGGAACTGTCAGCGAAAATGCTGACCAGGCGCGCCGGATCAAGACCCAGTGGCTGACACAGCGCCAGTGCCTCGCCCACGGCCTGCCAATACACCAGCAGGGGTAGGTTGATCGCTAGTTTCAGGCTGGCGCCGGCACCTACCGGGCCGACATGTTCAATGCGACGACACAGGTCATCCAGTGCTGGCCGGGCACGGGCAAGATCGGCCGCATCACCGCCGACAAAGGCCATCAGCTTGCCTTCACGGGCCGGACCAGTGGTGCCGCCGACCGGGCAGTCGATCAGTGCGGCGCCCGCTGCACGCACCCGCACATCCAGCGCACGCTGGGTCTCGGGGCGCACGGTGCTCATCTCGACAAACAGTTTGCCTGTGACCTTGCCCGAGAGCAGGCCCTGCGCACCGTCGTAGGTTGCGGCTATGGCGGCGGCGTCGGTCAGAAAAGTCAGGATGATGTCGGCGGAGGCGGCCAATTCCGCAGGCGTGCCAGTCACTGTGGCACCGTGCTGAACCAGCGCTACAGCTTTCGCCGGCGTGCGATTCCAGATCATGACCTGATGCCCTTGTTGCAACAGTCGTTCAGTGACTGCTGCGCCCATTCTGCCGATACCTGCCACGCCGAGCTTCATGTTGTTGCCCCGCTGCTGTTTATGGTCAATATGCAAGGCCTGCATGCTAACCAATGCACGGCGGCAGGGCCAGCCATCAGGGCGTACTGAAATTACTGAATTGCGGGTAGGACAGAGTAGATGTTTTTGCTATAATCCGCCCCCTTAAGCGGCCGTAGCTCATCTGGATAGAGTACTTGGCTACGAACCAAGGGGTAGGGGGTTCGAATCCCTCCGGCCGCGCCACAAAATCAAAGACTTAGACGAAATCGCTGCCTAAATTTTAATCAGCAGTGAAGTCGGGCTAGCACCGGGCTAGCACCAAAGAAAAACCCCGCCGGAGCGGGGTCAGTGTGTGCCGGGTGCGGCCGGGGCAGTCAGTCACGAATGACCGACGGGTGCGGATCGGCGGCGCGTGTCAAGGTAGTTGTCGCCTCAATCATGCAGCCAACGGCTGAATATGATTGCCGACCGAATGTGACTTAATGATGCAGTCGCGTTCGGGGTTGA
>Ga0105050_10001592_pt1 | contig 33891 bp, 44 predicted proteins | sample FRY01_FD_78088 | JGI IMG/M metagenome (GOLD analysis project Ga0105050, IMG submission 78088) | Freshwater microbial communities from Lake Fryxell liftoff mats and glacier meltwater in Antarctica - FRY-01 | ecosystem: Environmental > Aquatic > Freshwater > Ice > Glacier meltwater ...
ATTATCTATATGTGTGATTAAAATATTTGTATCAACAAGAAAAGGATATTTCTTTTTTTGAAATGCCTGCCAACCTGCTTTTTTGAAGATATCGTCTCTCATTAGGCGTTTGCAATTATGTACAATAAATTCTGTTAAATATGTGTTATCATCCTCAACTTCGATATTGTAAACCATACCTTTAAAATCTTCATCTTTAATATTTAACACTTTTACCCAAAAGAAATCATCATCTATAAAATCAATTCCTTTAATTCCATTTTCAATTTTATCATTGATTTCAAAGTCTTTTGCTAATTTACTATTATTCCCATTTCCAATATCAAGTACATATCTGTCGTGACAATTTACAATTCTTCCTTGTATAACAGATTGACCTTCTTCAAAGATTTTTCTGACTCGTCCATGATAACCACATTTTACCAGTAATATCTTTACAGTATATGCAAGATCTAATGAAATAGTTGTCGCTGAGAAAGTTTTATTATGATAATGTCCATCTCCTTCAAAATATCCACGCAACAATGCCATAATAAGTGGTTTTGATGTAGAACGTAGGTCAGGATGAATTTTTTTTGTAAGTGCATTTACTCCAAATAATTCTTTCATAAGTTTTGACATTATAGCACTCCCAAAAGATACTGATATAGTTGCTTCTCGTTCTAATATTTGTGGATACAAACCAAATTGTTTTTTTCCAATTTGTGCGACAAAATCAACAAAATCTCTCTCATGTTTTCCAAAACTAAATACAATGTGATTTCCAGATGAATGACCTTCTGCTATATAAAGTCCGAAGAAACGCATAATATCTTTTGTTAATACAATCTTTTTATGTATTGATGTTGATTCCCCACGTAAATCAAGTTTTACATAGTCTTTTGGTAATTCTATATTTTTTAATTCCTTATCTTTTTGTAACCTTTTTGATTCCTCAATATCACGTAAAACGACACCTTGTTTCTTTAATATTTTTGAAATTGTTTTTTGATCAACGCCATAAGCAGTAGCTATTTGGCAAGAAGAATATCCATCTTTATATAAATTAGATGCTATATTACCTTGTCTAATCTCTTTAAATCCATTTGGACAAAACTTTCCATCCACATAATCAAGTACGTTTAGTTTTTTAACAGATTGATCTTCAATCCTAGGGAGAGCAACATAGTCTCCTTTTTTAATATTACCAGATGGTACCCATTGTGTCTTTCCATCTTTGTTACGAACATAAATTTCGTGATTAGGGGTTATTTTAATAGGATTACTACGTCTTGCATCTATCACTACTAGTTTTCCTAAATAAGAACGTTTAAAAAGTTTTGAAATTGATTTTAGTTTACCTGTATGAGTATAAACTTTATCTCCAACCATTATGTCTTTTATCTTTTTTGTCTGTACTCCATGTATTAATGTATCTCCAGTAAGACAAAAGTTCAAATCTGTGGTACCACGTGTATAAGAAAAACGATCCTCTCCCTCTTTTTCTTGATTATCAAAACCTGTATTATTAAAGTTATAATTAGGTAATTCAAAAACCTTTCTAGTCATTTCGTTTCCTACCATATATTCTTCGCTTTCATTCCAAAGGGCTCTTATAATTGAGCCGTGAATGATTGTCAGACCCATTGGAATTCCATCGGCCCAAATTTTGTCACCTATCTTAAAATCTTGAAAAGAACCATTTCCTCTACCTCTATAAACTATGGGTTCAGCAGGTTGAGATTTTGTGTAATATAAACCAGAGATAATAGGAATTTTTCCTTCTATCATATATTCGTTTAATCTAAGATATGTGTTTGGGGGGAGAATATTATCTTGTTCATGTGAAAGGAACCATTCATAATTTCCTTCTACAACTCTTTTTGCCATTAAGTTTTCAGCATCTGGTAATTGATATTCTAAAGGAACATAAGTAGATAATTGGTGTGTAGCTTCTACTGTAGACCAATTAGTAGGAATTATTTGAGAATATTTAGCTTGTGTCCACTCTACTCTAACAAGCCCTGTTGTCGGTATACCGATAAGAATTCTATTAGTCCAATTCCCTTGGTTTTTATCTAAACCAAGATTTTTTTCATATTCTATTTGTTTCTTGACAGAATAATCATTTGGTTTTCTTATTACTTTTACATTTTTAGTTTTTTCCATATTATTTAGTTAGTTTAGTATTCTTTGATAAAATTTTAAGATATTCTTTATCAACATTATATTCTTTTAAAATTTCTCTTTTCACTAATACAACTTCAAGATTTCCCGTCACGTGCCAAGTATTTACTTTGATTTTAAATGGAAGAGGTGAGTAAATGTGATATAAACCACCTTGATAGAATTGGTCATTAGGATCTAGATAACAAAACAATTCCTCATTAATTGGAGAAACATGTGTTGGATCTCTATAAAAACCAGGACTGGTTGCATATGGAGCAGAGATTAGAAATTCTCCCCCAACTTTTAAAATACGCCACACTTCATTAAAAAAAGACAGCATAATACCGTCTGCTTTTTGGATATGTTCCACAACATGAGAGGCAACAGCAACATCAAAAGATTTGCTAGGAATTGCCCAAGGGAATTTTTCCAAATTTTGGACAAGATCTACACAGTCAAATTTTCTTCTATCTATACCAAACCAGTCTTCTCCTTGTTTGTTATTTCCACAGCCAATGTCCGCCCGCGCCAACTTTCTCTTTGATAATAAATCTCTAGTGGTTTTTGATACTTTCATATTCATATATAATTTACTTATTAATTATTAATATTATAAAGCACAATTACTTGATAAGCAAATACATACAATTTAAAAGACGATACTTTCATATCGTCTAATAAAACATGATGTTGCAAGGAATACAAATATAAAAAGATATATACATTTGTATATATCGTTTTATAACACATTTTTTACGCACTGGCAAATCTAATTTGGTAGCTCGCGTTTACATTTTGATTTGTCTTTGACTTGTTACTCAAACTATGTTATAGTTCGGGGTTGATCTTTTCAGCCAACCTCTATATGTCGCCATATAGATCAGACTATCCCTTTTCCCTTAGATTAATAATCTAGTAGGGAATCCTATTATAGTCGTTGCACGTCTCTCCAACTCGGAGATTTCGCTCAGGATTGTCTCAATGAGAGTTTCCCTGAATTTAAGGAATTTTTTAACATTATTACTAATGAAAGTGCCACAAAATCTAGCACATGTACTCGAAGCGAAAGTGTTCCCAGCAAAAAGAGTTCCAGCATTTGCTAACGATGTCAAATAAGTCTCAAATAAACCAATATTTGAAATATCTGCTGAAGCTGTTAAGAAACTATTCGCTGACGCAAATGCTGCTGTAAACTGAGCTGTACCTGAAGCAACTACTGATGTAGAAACTGCTGCACGCGAGTTTGTTGTAGCATTTGTACTCCTGTGGAAGTTTTCACCAGCTAATACAGTTGCATCTGATGCTGGAACACCACCTGTCCCCAAAGCCATATGAGTAACGGCTTTACCTGTTCCTGATGTTAACCAACCAACAAGGTATTGTCTAATACCTAAGTTTGTGATTTGGTTCTCTTGCCACCCCGAGTCTCCGACTACACCCAACCCATCTTCTGTTAGTTGTACTCTAAAAAAACCCTTGACTTTTAAACCGTCGGAATGACTTTTATTTTTTGTCATTTATTTTTTTTGTAGTTTTAATAATAAAATACTAATCTAGATTAACATTTTTATGCATGTCGACACTTGCACAAAATATAACTCGTAATTTTAATATTCATAATAAATTATTCTTAACAATTTTAGTATACAACATTAATATACTAAAAAGCAAATTATTAAAAACCACAACCGTAACAAGTTGTGGTTTTTCCTATTTTGATAAAATGCAATTTATTTTAGTACGAGCGCTAACACCGATACAATAACTGCTGATAATATTATTCCCATTACATATTTTAGAACTGTTGCTGTCCACATTGGAGCGAATCTTTTTTCAGATGCTAATATCCACTTCTCTATCCTATCAAGGATTTCCTTATGTTCGTTTTTATTATCACTTAATGCTTCTTTGATGTATTCAATATCTTTTTTGATTCCTTGCATGCAAATTTCTATTTTATTAATTTCCTTATCCATAATAATATTTATTGCTGTGGTGAAGGTGAAACAGAAGAAGATGGACTTAATGAAGATGATGGACTTACTGAAGCTGAAGCAGAAGCTGATGGACTTCTTGAAGCTGACGGACTCACTGAAGCTGATACTGATGCAGAGGGGCTTTCAGAAGTTGATGGGCTTACTGAAGCTGATACTGATGCAGACGGACTAACTGAAGCTGATGGGCTTACTGAAGCTGATGGGCTTACTGATGAACTTTCTGAAGCTGAAGGACTAACTGAAGCTGAAGGACTGACTGATGCAGAGGGGCTAACTGATGCCGAAGATGATGCTGATGGACTAACTGAAGCCGACACAGATGATGATGGACTTACTGAAGCTGAAGCTGATGCTGAAGGACTTAACGAAGCTGAAGGGCTAGCTGATGCTGAAGGACTTGCTCCTGTTTTATCAATATCAATATCTTCTACTAATCCTAATGCTTCACCGACTTTAATAGAGAAAGCGGAAAAATCAGAATTTGTACCAACCGCTAATCTATATGTTTGAATACCTGTTACATTAATAGAATTCAATAATGTTGAAGATGTTGAAAGATTTTCTACATAAAGACTCATCGGGAAACCTGTGACATATGTTTCATTAACATCTGCTTGAAGATTCCCATTTATATAAAACTTAACTGTTCCTGCTTCCCACTTTACTCTAAACTCGACATCTGCTGATGTCCAAGCTGTTTGCCATGTTATTGTTGTTGAACCAGAACTTGTTCCGTCTGAAACCTTTGCTGAGATAACAGAATCTGATATATCAAAATAAGCATAGGCATCTTTGTTGTATTGTCTTAGACCGAATCTTTTATCATCTCCTAAAGCTGGTGCTGATAAATTAAGGCTGAACACCGCGTCACAACGCAAAATGTCTCCATAATGAATCATGGATGAATCAGAAAGACTTAGTGTCGATCCACTTACGACTGGTAGACCCCATAAGGTTCTCCATGATGTTGTTGAGTATCCTTCCCTGACAGGATCATAGTATAGATTTGTATATTTGTATGACATGATGTTTTGTTAATAATTTACTAATTATTCCTTAATTATAGCACAGTACCTTTTCTATATTTGTTATTTAAACCTTTTTTACTTTTTACTTTTATTCTTTTTAACTGTAGTTAATGGAGTAATACCTGTAGAAACTTTTGCTGGACCTTGACCAGGTGATATTTCCATTTCTTCTTCTGAATCTTTAGTTACTTCTTCTAAATCTGGTAATTCATTAGTAGTTGGAATTATAGTATCTTCCTTTTCCTCTTCCTCCTTAGCGGGTTTTACGAGATCAGAAAGGATATCTTTTAAAATTCCCGGATTAGCCTTGAGAAACTCTGGAATCATTTTAATTGCCTCATCTTGTATCATCTTTTTTAATTGAGGAGACATATTAGCTTTCGCGGTACCTTCTTTTTTTCCTGCGTGCCCGTAGATAATTTCTGTAGTGACATGCGCTGGTTCCATATTTACTCTTGTATCAGAGTAAGGATCAGTTTCTTTTTCTTTAACTTCTACAAAATCAAAATCGTAAGATGGATGATTTCTTAATAATTCTACAATTGAATCATCTTTAATATCTACTACACCATCTTGAAATTTAATGTATAAACCTGATATTGAATGTGTTCCTAATGCTCTATTACCCTCTATCCCTGGTTTTAGAACGATCATATAATTTGAGTTCTTACTAACAAATTTTGTTGACATAATATTTTTTATTCATAATTATTAATTTTTTTGGCCTTAATTAGAGAGAGAATTTTTCTCTCTCCAATAAAGCCAAAAAGGCTCTTAAACAAACTATTCCCTAACGTAATCAACCTGTAAGAAGTTGGTTGTTGCGCCAGTGATTGCGGAATCATTTAACATCACAATTAGGTCGTTACCATAATTAGCCGTAATAGGCGAATCAGTAAGATCAATTGTTGTAGCTACATTATCCACGGTTGTCCATTGATATAGTTGAGTTTCTACATTTCCGACTGGGTCGTATTCATAGACTCTCAAACCATTAGCAGTAGCAGCACTGATATTAGCTCGATATTTAATTCCATTTATCTTAACACGGTGACTCCCACCTGGAATCTCTGTCTTAAGAACTGCATCGTCGTCTCTCAATACACCTCTATCAGCTGAAACCCTGTAGAACATTGAGTTGTTGACACTTTGGTCTATGAAAACTTCATAGATAGATTCACCTCCTCTTGTAACTGCAGTGATAACACTGTCTGGTAGTAAGACACTAGATGCTGTTGTTGTGGCTCTAAGCCCATCAATTATTCTCGCTTTCCAATACAAACTATAACTTGAGTTAATTTTATCAACCAACAAACCAAGGTTTGTATAAGTAGTGAAAGCTAAGGATCCAGTTGTATAACCGGCGTCAGCTAAGGTTATCCCAGTAGCTGAGACAAGAGTAACAACAGGAGTAGCGTTTGTCGAAACATGTACTATCTCCAAAGCTAAACTTTTGTCATCGGTAGTTATACCGGACATTGTTCTGGCTTCGTATTCTCTTGCTTGTAATGATTCTAAACTTGACATAATAGTTTTTTGAATTAATTAGTAAAGTTTAGAGCTATTCTCTAACATAAATAGCTTGCAAGTAATTACCAGCGGCAGTCGTAAGTGATGTTGTATCCATAACCATGATAACAAGATCATTGCCTTCTTTAGCTGTAATTGGACCTTTAGAAAAATCGTGAGTAGTTAGTGCTGCGTCGACCGAAGCAGCAGACCAAATTAAGGTCTCTGTTCTTCTTTCTCTATCCCATTCGTAAATACGAACAGCGCCAGCCTCAGCTGCACTAACATCTTCATTGTACTCGAATTTAACTAACTTAACTCTATGACCTGAAGCTGGCAATAAATTACCGGCTGTTCTGTCATAAGTACATCTAATGAAAGAAGCAAATACTACATCTGTATCAATGTGAATGGTATAACCCATCTCATCATTAACTACGTCTGCTGTAATAGCAGCATTTTCCAATAGTTCACTTCCGTTAGTAGTTGTTGTTCTAAGAGCATCTAGAATTTTACATTCCCAGTTTGCTGCGGCGTTAATTCTATCTGCAACTGCACCTAAAGTAGTGTCAGTAGCGAAGGTAGAAGTAGTTGTACCATCGGCATCAATTAAAACAAGATTTGTTGCTGTTGTGCAAGTAACTGATGTTATTGCAGATGTACCGACATGCTTTATTCTCAAAGCTATTGGACCATCATCAACGTATCTTATTGAAGTTGTCTGTGAAGCTAAAGCTCTAGTTTGTAGCGAATTTAAACTTGACATATTTTTTTAATTTAATTAATTATCAATGACCCGTGACTGTCTCGGGGCGTAAGTCAGTAGGGGATTCGGTCCCCCGCCTACGCTCGCCCTTGATTTAGTGCCCCAAGGACGACGAGGGCATTTGAACTATAACAGTAGCTTAAGACTATGAAGTTACACCTAATAGCAAAGCGTGCTTTGAAGCTTGTTTTCTTTCCAAACCAGCTTCTGTTATATATTGATCAACTTCACCATCAGCGTCTGGAGCTTGAATATTTGTTGATAGTTTAGTATCACGATTGTTCATGAATCTATATCTAAAAGATTCTAGATCTAGCAAAAATGCGTAACCTGCGTAATCTTGAACGAACATTGGGTTGTGTACAATATTAATTGAACCAAATGCTGTTACCCAATTACTAATCTTCATTCCGTAGGTTGTGTCCAATGGTTTTGTTTGAATTTGTCCTCTTGCAATTTCATTAATTGCTTGTAGAACAATTCCCCCAGCGAACATTACTTTTGTTTCGTTTCCATAAGTAAACGCTTCTCGCAAGAATGTGTTTAGATCAGGAGCAGTCAAAGGACCACCTTGATTTTGAACATATGAGTTACCTGCACTCATAAACTCGTGGATTCCACCTGTACTTCTTCTTGGGTGACCATACAAACCTGTGTCTGCATATTTTTGTCCCCACCAGAATGCTCTTTCGATGTCTAGAGCATGTTCTGTACCTTTCTTAGCTCTTTGGAAAGGAAGATCTTTACCTCCGTAAAGATTTGCTTCTTTCTCTGTGTTGGATACTGCGATTGTTGTCTTGAAGATCTGCAATCTTCGTGTTAACTTACTGTCTCCAGTAAGGTCCGACTATATCTTTATCTAATTAATTAGAATGTTCGACATATAGCCTGTGAGAATTTGACTTAATTACACATATAGATTATACTACAACTATATGATAAGAGAAAAAAATTGTCCAGTTTGTAAAAAACAATTTAAAAGTCTCCGAAGAGACAAAACCTTTTGTAGTAGAAAGTGTGTTTATAAACAATACAACGATAAACGACCTAGAAAAACTAAGAAAAGTTATATCAAAGCCAATTTATTACGAGAAAAACATATTCCCCAAGATCATCTTGAAGTTATTTATGGAACCCTTATGGGTGATGCCTGTTTAATTTTACAGACTAATAACTTCCATCGTCTATCTTTATGCCACTGTGAGAAGCAATACAGATATCTGAAATTAAAAAGAGAAATACTCAATTCAATTTTCTTAGATAATGTTTGTTCTTCTACCAAAAACAGTTTTGGTGGAACTCAATATCATGCTCATTCAGTTTCACACAAAGATTTAACAAATATTTTTGGAATCTTCTATCGGAAAAAAAAATTTATTTCCAGGGAAGTTCTTGAATTATTAACTCCCACAAGTCTTCTTTTTTGGTATCTAGATGATGGTTCTATGATCAAAAGTTCGGGCAATGCCATTATTTTATGCACTGACTCCTTTACTTTATCTGAAAACCAATCTATTAAAAAATGGTTTTGGCAGAAATATCAATTAGAATGTAATCTAATGCCTGTTAAAGGTGGTTTCTCTAATAAAATTTATTACAGAATCCGTTTTAATAAAGAAAACACAATAAGATTTCTAAATATTCTTTCTAAAACAAAATTTTTTCAAAGAGCTTTACAAACTATGTCCTACAAATTTTTTCCATATTATAATTAAGTCATCTTTTCTGCGGATTGTGTCTATTTATAAGATTTTTAGGGTTCGCTAGTAGCTCATGCCAATCTAGTATCCTACTTATAACCTAACGACAGATTCCCGCATTTAGTCGAATTTTAATACACCCAGATGATTAAACAAAGTGTAATTGGATTGAGGAGCTGTAAGTGTTGAGTTTACATTTCTCGCACCACTATTTTCTTCATTAACGTTACCGATAATGAAAAGTCCATCACCGTCTGCCATGGTAGCTGCGGCTGTTGAACCAAAACCTCTAGCTACAGCAACAAAAGTTGTAGCAGCTACAACACCAACGGTAACACATTCACCTGTTCGAGCGTTTTTAACAACGTCTCCTAGTGTGAAGATACTACCTGAACTTGAACCAGCACCTGTAACTGTAACTGTTTGAGAAGCAGCTGCTGAAACTGTTCCCGAAACCTTTGCGTACCTACCACCATATACGTCTTCGAACCATTTGAATTCTGGGTTTCCTGTAGCTGCTTTCATTAATCCGGCACCTTTCCAAGATTTACCATCGAAAACTTTCCCTACATTTGTAAGAAGTGTTACCAATGGGTGTTTGTTTGGTTCTAGTAAAAAGATCTTATCCACAGCATCAACAATCAATCTCTCTTCTGTAGAGGCTGTTGTTGTTGTTCTCTGGTAACCTGTTGCGGATGTGTCTACAACCTGACCTGTTTGATGGGTAGGTTCATTGTAATAAGGGTATGACATAATAATATTTGATAATTCTAATAAAAATTTTTAATGTTGTGTTAAGAACAATTTTTTAAATAATACTCATTAGAAATTATTTGGATTTGATTTTGCTGCAATAAGACTGTCGATAACTTCCTCATCTTTACCTATATGAGTGGCAATACTTGAGCCTCCTCCAGTATTTAAAGCCATCTTTTTATTAGCTTCTGCTAATTCAACCTCTGCTTGTTTTTTTGCTGCATTTTCAGATAACTCTCCTTTGACAGCATGATAAGCGACAGACACTTCTGTTACTTCATCATGTTTATCTAACCATTTATCTATATCTGTAGCATATTTCTCAAAATCAGGAGTTCTAGATATGAAGTCTCTTGTATTAGTTTCAAAAGTCCTTAGATCGTCGCGTCTCTTAAACTCAACGTCAAATTCTTGCTTTAATTTTTCGGCTCTTTCTTCAACTAACTTGTTTACTTCTTCTGGAGAAGCACCTTCATATCCTTTTTCCCCTAGATCCTTCTTAACTTCTTCGTGAGCCTTACTAACAATTTGGGCATCACTAATGGAAACCTTTCCTTCAAGAGCAGCTTTCGCTAAATCAGAGTCAACTTTTCCATCTAGGATGGCTCGTACGATATCAGGATTTTTATCTAGATTATCTAGTAATGGTTCTATATCAGAAAAGAATTTTCTAAACTGACCGAGTTCCTCTCCTTGTCTACCGATGAGGCTTTCTAATTCCTTAACTTGATCCTTACCTTCTTCCACCTTCGGTGCCTCCCCCTCTTTAACTATATCTCCTATATTATTTAAATTAGGAACACCTGTACCTATAGGACTCCCCGAGTTATCGGATCCTTCAAATTTATCTGTACTCATATATTTTTTTTCATAATTAATTTCTAATCGACTAAGCTTAAACGACTACTTCTTTTTATTTCCAAACTTCTTTTCGGAAAGTTTTTTTGTAATGTCTTCTAAACTGACACCCTCTTTTTTTTCCTTCTTTAAATCGTCAGTCATTTTTGACAAAACCTTTGAAATGGTATTACTCTCAACACCAATTTCTTTGTCTAAATTCTCATAATTTTTATTCATAATATTATTTTGTTATTAACAACTTTTTTTGCTATCAACTCCATTTTTTATCGACCTATTTTTTCTTTTTAAAAGTCTTTTTCTAATACTTCCAGAATCGACTTTCATTCTTCCTTCAGAAATTGAAGTTGCTGTTGTTGTTGGCCCTGAATAATTTTCCATATTATTTTTTCTTATCTGTAGTTGTTGCTGTTGATGTCGCTATTCCTCCTGGCTCTCCCCAATTAGTTCCATCTGATGCCCCCGCTGGTGGAATTATATATTTCGATCCTTTTTTATTTTTATTCTTCATTTTTCTTCTATTAACCAAACGAGCTATTGCTCTATCAGTAGCTGCTGATTTTTTTTCATATCCCAATCTCTCTTTTTTTATTGAAGGATCAATTTTTTCTCCAATATCTGCTAATATACTTTTTAGTGACATAATATTTATTCTTTTAAATTTATTAATTATAATAATTATAACACAAGTCCTTTATTTTAATACTTTCCGTATGCTCCTCCTAAATCATTTTTATTTTCTTCATCAACTTTATCTTTGTTCATTTTTCTCTCTGAGTCAAATTTTAAATTAAGAACAGCGTCTTGTAAATCTAACATTCCAGTAATAGCTCCTTGATATCTTGCTATCTTTGTCGGTTCGTTAACTGGATCAAGTGTTAGAAATGATCCCTGAACTGTTCCAATTCTTTCTTGGGTGTATTTTAATATGGCGACCCAAACAGGTGTCCCTTCCAAACCCCTAAGAATATCTTTCATATCCGAAGATGTCATCCCACTTATTTGTTCTCTTACTTCGTCTGTAAAATAATTTTGTATTTCATTTGTTGTTTCTTTTTTCATATATTTTTTAATTAGTTATTAATTTTGTAATTATTAATAAACATTTGCTATAACTAGCGTTCTTTTTTCTCCTTTTCCTGCATAATTATCTTTGTTTCGTTCCTTTTTTCATATTATTACATTTTTATCCCTGAAGACTACTCGCACGGTTCATAAGTGCTGATTCTGGATTACTATTATTCCCCATGGAAATATTAGTGTTTACTTTCCCAGTTCTATTCATTCCCCGAGGATTTGTAGTAGGTAAGGGGATCCTGGGCGCTGTTGGTGGAGCCCCAGACATGTTTAATAAATTAATAGGTGAACTTGCCTGAGAAAATGGAGATCCTTGTTCTTTACCTCCCCTTAACATAGCGAGAGCTTGATTTGCTATCTCAGGTGAAATATTTCTCGTTGCATTAGAAGGGGCTACATTCGCTGGTGAAGGAGGAAGTTCCTGTCCACCGCCTTGCATCATATCCTGCATTGCTGCTTCTTCTGGATTAATAGGCATTCCATCTGGACCGATCTGTGGCTGTTCTTCTATGGCATCCTTTGTAATTGTATCTAATGACCAGTTCCAATCTGTTAATATCTTCTGTGTTAGTTTTTGTGGATCAACAAAAGGTAAATTTATCAATAACTGAAATAGATCCATATCCTGCTTCTTTTTGATATCTTGTTGTCCAGCAATGGAAGGGAGAACAAGTGCTTTATAATCAAACTGTCCCTGCAAATCATCTTTTTCAATTAATGGAAAAATTTCATTCCCATCATCACCCACAATTCTTATTATCATATCTTTAGTAAAGAACTGTCGTGACATATCCATCCAATATCTCATTAAAATTGAGTAACCCTCACCTAAATGATTAACAAACAATCTAACCCTTTCTAGGGTGGATTCTCTTAAGTGTCTTACTTCTGTAGCTGAACCAGCTCCTCCTCCCACCCCCATTGAGAAATCATCTATACCTGAAGCGTATCTCATATCTGCTTTTAGAAGGTCCTCTTCTTTATAAGCACTAGCTTTAATATCACTAAATTGTACTTCTCTTACTCCGTTGGGATCAACTGAATAGATAATACCGAAGGGTCTTGTTACTAATTCATCCTTATTTATATTTGCCAATGGATTAACAATCCACATTTTATGAATAGACAAAGTTGTTGCATCAAGTCTCTGATTCTTAATCATATTCATCATTATCTGTGGGTTTTCAAGAATCATTGGTATACCATACCCCTCAAACTCACCTGGAACTTTTAGATAAGGAAAATCAATAAAAGCAGCTTCTTTAAAGTCATAAGGAATAGGAATAAAACCTCCATCTAATATCGGTGTATAAGAAGAACCTACGTGTACTGAATATTTATCAGCAAAAGGTTGTGTATGTTCAAAAACTTCGTACATTTGTAAATCAGGATCTCCATAACTATTATATTTATCATCACCTGTTCCAAAAGACGAAACACCAAATGTTTGGGAACCTTTAACTATTGATCTTCTATTTTCTTTAACTTGGTTTCTAATAGAAGCGTAATCTTCTAAATTTCCACCTGGATTTTTTAATGCCAATTCTAATCGACTTGGATCAGAACCTGGGTAATTTCTTTTAATTTCAGGTGCTGTTAAAACCAATCTTTTAAACCAATATTGTTTATTTTCTCTTTTTGTATTATGCCAATCATACCATAATGAGTAATTATCTACCCATTCAGCACAAGGAGCATCATAAAATGTTCTTTCTTCTTCCCTCCATGTAGGTTTTTTTGTAATATCTTTTGTTGTCAAAAATTTTTGTTTTCTAACATCTTTTTTCCAATATGCTTGTAAGTAACCCGTTCCATAGATGATAGAAGCCCTAACAACGTCTTCGGTTGTACTATCCATTCTTGAAATTTCCCACAAGTAATCACCTAATTGTTGCTGTTTCTCCGATTTAGCTTGATCTTCTGATGTTCTCCCCTGAACACTAAATTCAGGACGAGCGTCTAAAACTCTAGGCATTAGTGTTTCTACAACAGCTTGTGTGTAGGAAACAAATATATTCGACTGCCAGTTTTTAATTTCTTTAGCACGATCACCCGTATAAGCGATATAAAGCTTATAAGATGTATCTAACCTCGGTTTAATAACATTCAAAAAATATCTTTTTGCATCATCCATTTGCAAATTAAAATCAGATAAAAGTTTAACTTCATCTTTCCCAAAGTCTGATGGATTATATATTTGATGTTTCCCTACTTTTGATTTTTTTGTCATAGTAATATTATTATATTATTTTAACACAGTCCTTTTTAATAACCACCCGAAACTGGTAAGTGTTGATTATAATTAATCTGCGTCATGGGTTTATCAGACATCACCTTGAATCCCTGGCAAGCAATTGCTGTCGCGAATATTGCATCATCATGGTAGGAATCCATTGCGACCATATTATTTGCGTTATTAAAAATGAACACGGTCATCTCATCAACAGTCTCCTTACTCCTTACTTTTATATTTCCCTCTCTCGTCATTTGCTCAAATTCATCAATAAGAATCGGTCTTGTAACTTTTGTAGTTTTCCAACCAAGTTTATCAGACCACTTACTCCCCATTGTATCAAAGTTCGCGGGTCTAAAATACAATGATGGATATAATAAATTTTTTAATATATTTAAAACAACATTTCCATGGGCCTCGGCTTCTACAACCATTAGGGCATTATTGTAATGTCTCCCCCACTTATTTAAAACTTTAGCAAAACGGTCTGGAGCAATATGACCTCTCCAAAAACCGACTTCTTCTCCTGACATCCTATTTAAGATTGAACATACAGCATAGTCACCACCTGTAACTCCCTCAGAACAGTCAGCTCCAGCAACATAAAAATGTCCTTCCTCAGGTGGTTTATATATTCTAAAACCTTCTTCTTCGTGAACTACATGTTCTGTTCCATCAGTTAATTTAACTTTATCACCGACCTTAAGAACATTTTTTCTTTGTAAGGCAATGGTCTCTTTCGTAAAAACAGATCTACCTGACAAAAGAAATTCTAATGCATAGTTGTTATTAAACTTGCGAGGATTGTTCATTCTCCTCCTTATTACATTTATTTCTTCTTCTGAATAATTCCACCACCAACCATATTCTTTTTTGATGTAATCATTATCAGATACCCACATTCTGTGGAAATAATCGCCGACCGCTCCTGGTGATGATTCTATGATAATTTTCCCATTTACAGGCACAGATGCCTCGAGCGTTATCATCTTATCTTCTGCTTTCTCCCAGAAAGGAAGCTCTGTAAGTAAACAGTTATGAACAACCCCAGCATGCGTCAAAAAACTATGAGGTTCATCTCCAAGAGATATATCATAAACATATTCTTCATACTCTGATTCACTAACAGAACTTATTCTCGACCAGTAATATTGTATTCCCCGTTTCCAATATCCTCCACCCTGATTCGCAAAAGGTAGATTTTCTGTTCTCCACTTTGCTCTTTTATTATTAAAAATAGGAAGTTCATAACCTAATTTTCTTCTTAATTTATAATTTCCTTTCCCGCTCAATAAAATATCATATCTTGTTTTTACCTTTAAATCATATCTGTAACAATTTTCATTTTTATAAATTGAAGGTATTCCTAGTCGTAAAGATACCATTAATCTTTTTACAGAATTAGCTAATTGTAAACTTGTTGTTGTTATTTGCACTTTTGTTTTTTGTTTTGTATATCCATCTCCATCTATCAACCCCCTTAATACTGCATAACCAACATCCCATCCCCAATTCCAAACTGATTGATTAATTACTTTTTTTGCAGAACCGTTTCCAAACAGATCTGAAATCAATGTTCCAAACTCCTTTCCGTGTATCCTAACCGTAGCAGTCTCCGATGTTTTACTTTTATAAATAGAAATCTTCCCGACATATGGCCTTATTTCATTAATAACTTGAAGAACCTCTTCAGTTTCGTTTTTATTAATACTTAAAGTTAGACGAAGTCCATCAAAAGACCCCTCTGCTAAATACCACCCAACAAAAAGACCAAACTCAGGTGTTATTTGAATTGTTCTACTAATTGGTCTAACTCTATTATTTGATTTTGATTTAATAATAGGTATATCAAGAGTTTTTATTCTATTCCTACATTGGAAATAAGGGTAAGCTAAATAATCTCCTTTTTTTATATTTCCAGACTCTTTCCAAACAGGGATTCCTGTTGAAAATCCTCTTGTAAGAACTTTATGATCTTCTGTTAATATTAAATTATCAGAACCGTATGATGCAATATTTATTAACTTTTTTGTATTTTTTATTTTTGTTAATTTTAAGACTTTAGAAAAACCCCCTTTACCATTAATTATATCATCTCCTTTTAAGATATTCTTTATCTTTTTTTCATTAAAATCTCTCATTATTATATTAGTGTCTCCAGATAGACAATAATTAATTGTATATCCCCTACCCACGTTGTCTGTTGACGGCAAAACAAGAATTTTGGAATCTACCTTAGGAAAGGATATCTCATATTTGGAGTTATAGTGAATAGTTGGTTTAAGAGAATCTGGGGTTGTTCTATAAAAAGTTTTAATCTTATCTAAGAGTTCTGCGGTGAGGTCGTTGTTATAACCAACGATGGCTGTAGAAACCCCCGCAGTTGTAATTGTCTGATGATATAAAAAACCAGTTACGCATGTTGAAAATCCAATTTGTCTGGCCTTCATTATAATCACACGGTTATTATTTCTCATTGTATTAAAAATATCAAGTTGGGCAGGTTTAAGAATGAAAGGAATTAATCCCTTTCCTTCTTTACCTTTGATTTTGCAAAAATTACTAAGATAAAAATTTGGATCTAGTAATTGTGTTGTTAATTTATATCTATCTATGTTATCTATATTCATGATTTTATAAAATTATTAATTTGTTTTTTGTTTATGTTTTTTTGTCATCTTATATCCCATAACATTAATCATATAATTCTTTTGATTCTTTATTAGCTTCTTCTTTCGCTTTTTTAACACTTTCTGGGATTGGTGGTTGAATAACTTTATATTCTCTAAATACAGGATTTCCATCCGAATTTTCTTTTTCCTTTTTTTCTCTTAATTCTTGAAGCACATCTTCCCATCCACCCCCACCTATTGCTGTCTCATCATATTTGTCCATACCCAAAGATTGTAATAATATTTTTAAAGCTTTTAATCTATCTGATGCTTTTTTACCGCTATCTATTTCAGACTTTATATTAGTTACAACATAATCAAAACTTATCCCAGATCTCGTTAGGGCTGAATGATATTCTTTTCTCATAGCTATTTTATCTAATGTTCTATAAACATCAGCGACAGCTTTTACACCTAAAATTTTCCTAAGTTTTTCAGGATCCTGTGTCACCTTAAGAGCTTTAAGTAACATTATTTGTTGTGACGTATTTTGAGAGTTATACCCATATTCTCCCTGCACAAAAATAACTGGTTTTAATTTATTCATATTCTTTTTTCTCCCTTCTTACTTTGTAAATGTTTATCTAGGTCCTTAATATAATAAGGATTTCTTCTTGAAATATTTTGTGTTATTTCATAACGAACTCTATCTAGTCTTTCATTTTCTGAATAAGCATGATTTATTACATAATCTAAAAAAACAGCGAAAGACATTTTCTTATCTTCTGCTTCCTTTAATAATCCAAGTTTATCATCCATCTGATGGACAACAATAAGATAATCCATAGTTATAAAATTATAAGGAAATTTGTAATAACCAGGATTATCAAAAGGATTTTCTTCTTCAAAACCAGGGAAAAATGTATCAAAATAAACCTCTATTTTATTAAAGAAATTACTTTTATTTATTATTTGGATATCTTTTCCGACATTCCTTCTCATAAACTTAACAAACGCATTATTTAAAATGCGTGAGTTACGATACATTGGTAAAACAGTTTTTCTACCGTAATATATAAATTTTCTTCTTAACCAAGAAAGTTTTACACAATTTAAAAATAGATCTGAATAAAAATCATTTAGATACACTTTAAAAAGTGATGTATATTCGTCTAATCCCATCTCATAAACAGCAACTTCTTCTATCTTTAGTTTAGTGTTGCTTTTTTCAACATCAGATGAGAAAACGTTCTCATATGTTTTCTTGTGGTGGTACATTATTTTGCATATTCATATTTATGTTTTCTCCACTTTCCATTCCCCCAACTGGAGGTTGTCCGACTAAGGGGTCTTCTGTTACAGGAATTTCAGCCCCCAAAGCATCTTCACTTGAATCAGGAATCTCTTCTCCTAATAACTTTTCAAGTAATCCTTCTAACTGTTTAGATACTTCTGGATTTGATTCTTTTAATTTATCTAAAAATTCTCTAACTTGTTCAGGATCACTAGGATCAACACCCATCTTATTAAACATATCAAAAATTTTTCTTAAGGCATTTCCCTGGGACTCTTCACTTTGATTCGCAGATGAAAATTTTTGAGCATTAAAATTTTGATATTTACCCTCAATTTTAGACATCATATCAACAAGATTAGATTTCATCTCATCTTGTGATAAACCCCCTTCTTGAATTCCCCCCACTTCTGATGGTGAAACTGGCGGTCCCTGCATTTGGGCTCCTTGCATTTCTTCTAAATTTGGTTCCATATTTTTTTAAAAATTAATTACTATTTTTTCTTAAACCCAACTGAAAATCTCATGTTCTCAAAAGAATTTTTTGTTCCGCTCCATAGACCACTTGCAGCCAAACCAACAATAATACCTTGGATTATACCTTCTCCATTAATAACTCCAGATAAAGCGTAAATTGATCCTACTCCTAGCACTAAAGCAATGAGTGGTAACATTCTTTCTTTAATTCCGAAAATTCTTAATGCTCCTGTAACTCCTAATACAACTGGTATTAAAGTTACTAATTGAATTGTTGTATCCATATTTTTTATTTTTATTATTAATAACGATAACTATAACACAAACCTTATTAACTATAAAGTTCATTTAACTTTTTTCTAGTTATTGGACCGACTCTCCCAAATCCAGAAGAGGTATTAGAATCAACAACTTTATATCTTAGTTGAAATTCACCAACACCTTTTTTAGTAATAGCTCCATAGTATCCCGTACTCTCTGTATTGACAGGAAAAACACCTTCATATTTTAAGATATCCTGAAGTACTTTTATTTCATTGTTATTCTGTCCAAAATCTAAATCATTATTAAAAGTATATTTAGGTTTAGTTTCTTCTGGGAGTTCATCAAATTTAAAGTTCATTGTATAAGCAGCAAAAAAATTTCTTTCTTTGAAAAAATCTTCAGTAACTATTCTTTGTCCTTTAATTCCATATTCTGGCCCCCATGAATCTTCAATAATAAGAGCTTTTTTACCTTCGTATAAAGTAAAATCAACAGCCGCAACAGAATGCCGGCCTGTCGTAGGAGCATATATATCCACATGATTGTTATCTATTGTCGGTATTGATTTATTCCATTCACCTCCCTCAAAATAAAACCATACCATTATAGGTTTTTTTGTGACTTGTAATGTCGAAGCTATGGTTTCTATATTTTTTGTTGGTAAAGTTATAAAATTACCAATTCTAAAAATTTCTCCGACTTCTTGTTTGTATTTTTCTATTACTGTAGAATCCATCTCTTTATCAGTCATGTCCTGACTGAAGACCAGTGATTCAAGTGTGACCCCTTTTTGTGCTATTTTAAATACATCAATGCCGCCCATACCTCCTGCTGGCTTATTAGCTCTTCTTTGATAAATATGTAATGGTGAAAATTCTATATAATCTTTCATATATTTAATTGTTTAAAAATTCTAATAATTGTTCTTTTGTGTTATTTTTATTTCCATATTTTTTATGAAATTCTTTATGTGCTTTTTTAGATAGTGTAATTCCATTTTCGATCGATGTCCTTATTTCTGGAAATTCTGAAAAATTATTAATGTGATGTGCATTTAAAATTCCACCACTTATACCGTATTTCTGACAAATAAAATTATCTCTTTTGAAACAAGCTTCTCTCCATAATTTATATTCTATCGACATCCTAATTTTTTTATTATTAGATCTACGGTTGCCATCTTTCCAATTGTGATGCTTATTCTTTCTTTTTAGATGACTAACACTCATTTTTTTTCTCGTTTCTATAGATAATTTCTTTCCTAAATTATTTTTATTTCCAACGGGAGAGGGTGGTTTACTCCCAATTTTTTTTTGAGAATTACTCATTTTTTTGCGAGTTTCCAAAGAAGCTTTCTTCCCCAACATTCCAAAACTAGGTTTCCTTCCAACAAGAGCCAGACTAATATTTTTTTTTCTTTCACTTGAAAAAACTTTTCCAATAAGTGAATTTCTTATCTTTTGTTTCGTCTTTTCTGTGTGAGGTTTTCTTTTGTATATTCCTGATGGCATATTATTTATTTTGCTGTTTCAACCAATACATGATAGACATCATCTTCGCCATAGTAAAGGCAACACACGCCCCACTAGAATTTTGTGACATTATCGGAAATTTCCTCCACTCGCTCTTTGGTTTTTCTACCCAATTAACAGGTGCAATTGAAGTAACCAATTCTTCAAATTTATAATCTTTATTTTTCTCTTCCTTACTTCTAGTATCTATATTTGCTCCAGAAGTAAAAGTCATTTTTTTCTTTCTAAAAAAGTTAAACATATTTTTTTATAATTATTTATTAATGTTCGTTTTTGTTATATCAAGTGGATACATTGGGAAACCTGTTCTACTGAATAATGTTCTTAGTGTCTTCTGTATAACATTTTCTTTTGTCATTTTACCGATTGATGTCCTTCCTTGTGTTGCGTTTGCAAGACTCCTCATTCCATAACTAGGTAAATAATCAATTGCTTCTGGTGACATACCTGTCATACCTAAGGGCACTCCTAAATAATTGGCAACTCCTGGTGTTATTGCATCAGCAAGAGTTCTTAACGCATAAGGAGCTCGGCCCATTAAACCAACATCTATCTTTCTTCCTTTTTCATCATAAGATTGATATAAGGGTTGTCCAAATTGTCCTTGTGGGTTTTGCCCCGTTCCTTTTAGAACCATTGGTTGCAAAAAATAATCCTTAAACATTTGTCCTATAGGATGTTGCATAACAGGTAATTTATCTAATGCTTTTAATGCCTTACCTTGTGGAGAATCATCATAAGTCCTTTCTGATGGATTAAGCATGTTCATTGTAAGATGTGGAATATAACCTTTGACATCTACATTCATCATACCAAAGAATTTCACAACAGTAGGTGAATTCAAATATTGATTATATTTATTTTCTAAAGCAATTCTTTCTTCAGGTGATCTACCTGAATTCATTTCATTTAAGGCGAACGAAACTTTATTAAAATAAGAAGGATTATGTAGAAGTGTTTTGGCTGTCTTTGGTAACATCGCATATTGGAATGATAAAAAAGGTGCACTAACCATAGGGAGTGATCTCATTACTTTAACAAAATCAGGCATAGCCGAATAATTCATATAAGCTTCACTAGAAATTCTTGTAGCTGCTAGGGGTTTTATTTTATATAGTTTTTCTCCACCGGATATAACTACTGGTAAAACAGAATCTGTTAAATCAACAATATTGCCAACTTTAGCTAGTTCTTCAGCTGTTAAACCTACCTTCGTTAGATAAATGAAATTACCAATTTTAAACCCCTGATCGATACTTTCGTAACTCTTTGTCATCCCATTGACAATCATATTTGTAAATTTTAAAGTGAAGTCATTAGGATTTTCTTTTCTTTTTGTAGCAATACTATTTCTCCACCTCTCATAAAAAGAACTCTCTGACATCTCACTACTTCCTAAGAACGAACTGTATTCATCTACTTTGGTCCTTTTTATATTATTCATCATATCCTCCATTCTACCCTCAGTTGGTGTTTTAAATTTAGAAAGACTTTCCTCAATAGCTTTTTCTGTATTTATTACACCAGCAGTTCTTGGTAGATCATCAACTATTTTAACTGTTTCATCTATACTCCTGATCACACTAACTTCTTTTCCCATCTCTGTCATTCTTTCCTCTATACTCTTCATTTCATCACGATAATTTAAAAATTTAGATAATTTTTCTTCTTTTACCATACGGTCAAAAATTTCTAATGGGTTTACACCAAAGATACTTTTAAAGACAGTCGGATTCTCCACCGCCAACGTTCTCATGGAATCATCTGCACCAGTAAAAACTTCAGCAAATTGTTGCATCGATAATTTTCCTTTAGCAAACTTACGTCCTATCATGACCGATTCTATATACTTCTGTTTCCATGTCGGTAGACCCATCATCGCCCCCATAAAAAAGTTACCTAAATAAGCAACCACATGAGATCCTACATTAAGAGGAACCTTAAAAGCTTTAAACATAAAAGTAAAGTTTTCTAGACCTTTTAATAAATTATTAAGAGGTTTAATATCAACAAACTCTTTTCCCCCTGAATTCCATACATCGACAAGTTTTTTAGCATCTATTTGAGCTGAAGCTAAAACCTTTGGGCCTAAGAGGCGGCCCTCTTTCCAATCTCTCAAACTTGTATTCTTAACTCTAGCAATAAAATTATCATATACGTCTACACCAGTTAAACCTGGAGTTAAGGGTTTGTACATATCTACTAATAATTTTTGATCAATTGCTTTTCCTGCTTGTTCTAACAAAGCATTCGCATTTTCTATGTTGTCAAGAACTCTAATTTTTCCACCCTGGAATTCTTTCTTTAGGGGATTTGTTATAGTACCATCTGCACTTGTAATTGTATCTCGAATAAATTCTCGAACTTCCTGTTTAGATTTTGGATCAAATCTAGTTACCTGAGCTTTGGGATTATAGAAATCAGCTAGATCCAAGAAGTCAGCTTTTTCTATGTTTCCTGTACCAAGAATATCAATCTTCTCCATCTCTTTAATAATTTCATCCTTCTTTTCCATTAAGGTATTTCTTTTCAAAGGAGAGTAATCAAAAAAGTCTGCAAATATATCTCCTTTAGTTTGACCTAAACCTTTAATACTATCTTTACCCAAATATCTAACTCCGGGAATTTTATTTAAAATTTCGTTTTTACCTCTTATAGCGTCATCAATATAGGCACCTACCTTTCCTGTTCCAAAACCCTTCCCTCTAATCAAGCCCTTACCCAATAATTCTAGTGGGTCCTTACCTATCAATTCATCATATCTATCTGCATCCTTAACTGCCCTTGCAGCAAATTTCTCGGCTAATGTTCTACCTTTTTCTATTCCTTTTGTTAATAGATTTGAGGCACCTTCCAATCCTTTATATTCACCGACATTCTCCGCTACCCTACCAACTGCTCTTGCTGTTGTTTTAATCGGTAAAAATTTTGAAACCCCGATAGCTTTTTTACTTAAGTTAGATGTTAATCCTTTTCCAGCAGCCTCAAGTGCTCCTTTAACTCCAGATTTGGTTGCTCCTTTTACTAAACCGACCCCTATCCTTGGAATTAATGCACTTGTCCCAACAGTTGCCCAGTTAATAGGATCAAACATAACGTTTAATAGGAGACCTAATGTTCCTCGAACGGCTCTATTGTCTACACCTTCTTGTTTTAAAATATCTCCAAATGTTAAACCCTTCTCTCTAGCTTCTTTTGTATTTTCTAATAAACTAGATTTAGTTCCGATGTCGAGTGCATATTGTGCAGCACCAGCGATTGTGTTGAGTGGTTTTTGAAGTCCTTCAAGTCCTCTCATAAAAAAACCCTCTGGTTTTCCTGGGACATCGTCATCCTTATCACTGACTCCATACCATCTATTCCCTCTCTGTTCACTTCTTAAACCTTCTATTTGTTTTTTGAGAGATGATAAATTTGAACTAATAGTTAAGTCACCCTTGCTCGGAGAAGTATTTCGAGCATAAGCTGTAGGAGAACTACTAAGTTTATCCTCCAGTGTTGATCTTAAGTTTTCTAAATCTTGTATAGTTTTTGCCATAATAAAAATTATATCATAGTCCTTGCTCTCCGAAAGAGTAAAAGTACTTTTTTACTTTATAATCAGGAGAAAATTTTACAAGTGTTTTCGCTGGTAAATTAATAATATTTTTTGTATTAACATCGGTTGTTCTTCTGCTCTTCATAACCCTTAAATTAAATTCACCCCAATCAGGTAAATTAATAATTTGTTTATCTTTTAACTCTCTCGAAATAGTTCTTACCATTCCGTAATAGAAATCTTTAACTGTATCCAAATCTCTAATACCGGCGTTGATTGCTATTTTTTTAAAAAACTCTTCTGAACTTATACTTTTCATGTTTATATGATACTACTTGACAAGAGAAAAAGCAATTGTTAAAATAGGTATATGAAAAATGAAATTGAAATAAAAAAAGAAAAAGATACCTTAGTCGTTAAAATCCCCCTAAAACAAACAGGTAAATATACTTATGGAGATGAGAAGTGGTTTGCTCCTAATTTGGTCGGGATTATTGCTGGAGATGAATTCTCGTTGAGCCAAATGATTTATTTAGATTATAAAGACGATTATCAAGAGGGTTCACCTATAATTATGTTTGATACAAAAGAGGAGTTGGAAAAAATTTGTCGAGATTTTAATATCTCAATTTGGGAACACTCTGTTTGTAAATATTGTAATAAAGCAATAAGAGGTTCGTATACTTTTGGAAGTAAAGGAGAGAAATGTTTTAATTGTGAGCATTCGAATTAGATATAGTAGGTTAGTATTTTTACAGGAGGGAAATTATCAGTATTCTAAGTTCAAACAAAATCGGAATATAGATAATGGAATAGACGGTGTAAGTATTATATTGACTATTGCGGATAAAGCTTCGTGGTGTCAACTAAAGGGGACTACTTTGTTTGTTTGAAATCCCGCCAAACCTATTCCTTCCTCCTGTAAGAATGTTAGTATTAGTTCTTTTACATCACGAGTCAAGTTAAGTAAAGTAAAGTTATGGAAAATAAAAAAGGTAGTTCTTGTTCAGAATCAGAAATGTTATCTAAAAAATTAGAATATTCAACAATAGTTACACAGGTTGGATTCTTACAAGGAAAAGTTTTAACAATCATTGACGCTTCTTATACTGAAGGAAGACAATTAGAAGCAATCAAAGGTCTTATAAAAGGTACTTTTAGAGACCAGTTAGATTGGATGGCAAGATTAAGTTATCCAAATTTGCCAGTGTTTTCAAGGAGTGAGTGGAATAAACACGAGAACTGTAGTACTATATGATAAGAGATTCATTCTCTACTAGTGTGTTGATCTCTCACTAGGGGCAAGGGGCTCGGGGTATATCCCCACGATCTAACTAACATGAAACATCGAAATAAAATAAGAAAGCATCGTAACCGTGGTAAAAGAATTTTTGATGATTGTTGGGGTTTTAAAAAAAACTTTAAAATAGATTATTATGATGCGAGGAGTTTTAAAAAAGACGTTTATAAATATTATAGATAGTCATGACAATGTAGCTCAAAGGCCAGAGCGCTCGGTTGTCTGCCGAAGGGTTGTGGGTTCGAGTCCTGTTCAGGCAACATTGTAAATTAAATAAGGGAGAGATGGCCAAGACCCAGGGTTACAGAGGTTGTCTGAGGCTAAGATGTGGTAAAGGCCCGATTAAATATCAGATACTTGGGTATGGACAGGAACCACTTGTCCGCTAGATCTCTCTCTTATTTAGTTTATAAATTCATTGAAAATTAAATAGAGAGGTGGCTGAATAAAAACCCCTGCAAACGGTTTTAAAGCGCAGTGAAATATCCGAAGGGGTAGGAAACTGGCAAGGTGGTAAATTAAATTAAAAGAAGTTTGCACCATCATATGAGAGTTTATACTAGTTATATCTTATCTCTCATCCTCTCTATTTAGTTTTTAATGTTCTTTGTTATAATTTATTTAGTTCTTTAAAATCCGGATTTATTCCCCTTGTTGTAAGACAGGGAACATGGACCATGTTTTTTTTGCTAAAGATATAATTTTTTTCTTTGTTTTAGGGTTATATCGGAATTAGCAAGGTTAATTGGTTTTTCCCCCAAGCTCTTCTGCTCGGGGGAATGAATCTGAATTTTTATAACTCTTATTGATGATTGAGGGGAGAGACCAAAAATGCAAAAACGGTAAGGAGATAATGATATCAAATAAAAATTAATCACCTTATCACCTCTCCTTAGGTATTAATTAGACTTACCGAATGCCAGAGTAGCTCAGTTGGTAGAGCAACGGTTTTGTAAACCGTGGGTCGAGGGTTCGAATCCTTCCTCTGGCCCCAGGGCCTGTTAGTTGGACTAGCGTTCGTTTCCAAAGCGAACTAAGAGGGTTCGAATCCTTCCAGGTTCGCATTTAATCAGGTAGGTGTACTCAAGTGGACAACGAGAGGTGCCTGTAAAGCATCTGCTACGGCTACGGGGGTTCGAATCCCTCCACCTGCACCTATAAGTTCTTCATCTAAAAACAAATAATTAAATGCACCCTACAAAAGGCACCCCTCCAAGGTGCCTTTTCCATAATATATTTTTTAGAATTTAAAACCTTCCACAAAACACACCACACAAAATAAACCTAACACACCCCCCTCGCGTCATAACCCTCACATTACGAGTTTTAAGCAATAAACGATCAAATTTTACTCACATAAACACTATAAATGCCTTAAAAGCGAATATTAGCGTTATTAAGGACAGTGTGAGGATGGGTAGTGTGCTGTGTATTGTGAACTGCGCGTTGTTTGTTATTAGTAGGAATTGGAAAAGTGAGTCAGAAACGTGGATGAGTAGGTTACCCTTATAGTTACCCCCCGTTAGAGACTCCTTAACAGACAGCCCCCCAAACCCAATCACGAACCCTTACACAACGAACATCACACAACACACATCTCTCAATCCACACACCACACACCACTCGCTACGCATTGTTTTCCCTTCATTGTTAAAATCATCTCTCTCACTGCGTACACACAGTTCCTTCGGAACTGTGTCCTCTTCTTGGCGCACTGTTTGTTTGTGCCTTTGTTTTACTCTCTTCTTAACTGTTCACTGCTCGTATCAAAACTATTCTTTTGAGTATTTAAGGTTGATACACCTATTATTATAGTTACGGTGTTAGGTACTTGTTTATTGATTAGTATGTAGGTTTAGCACCGCACACCGAGTCATCCGTATTAACACTCGTTACGCACATCAAGCAACACACAATGCACAACGCATTATTTGCTTACAAGCAACACACAATGCACAACGCATTATTTGCTTACAAGCAACACACAATGCACAACGCATTATTTGCTTACAAGCAACACACAATGCACAACGCATTATTTGCTTATGCACAACGAGATTAAACTTAACTACCAATCTAATTACAACAATAGCACCACTTAGAGTTCTATTGTTTCTAATAACTATTGCTATCTAGCAATCTATATAACTATTATGGAAAATCTTAAAAATCCTATCAATTTAACAATTACTAGAATCATAGCTAATAGTCCTGATGGTATCAGTTCTGAAGTTAAACTAGGAGAATGTTTTAAATCCTTATCTGGTTCTAAACCAACCATTACTCCTGAATGTAATGTTCAAGATAAAACATTTGATACCTTGTCAGGATTTAGTGTTAGAGAATTTATTGTTACTGATATAACTACTAAAGAAGTAGTTACTATTACTTCTTATTACAAGAATGAGAATGGTCCTGAATCTCGTTTTCTTTTATCACCAGAGATTGCTAAGAAATATCTTGTTACTTCTAGTAATCTTAAAGAAAGTATTCATTCAATAGGTAATCTTCAACCTACTGATGAACAACGAGCTTACCTTGAGAAGAAATTCAATGGTAAAACTCCTGGTTATGCACCTCTTATAGCATAACTATAAGTGTAACTATAAATTAAGCATTATATAACTATTTCTATTTGTGTAGGAAAGTTATATAGTGCTTTTTTTATTACTATACATCTAATAGCTATAACTAATAGAAGTCTTTCTACCATAGGCTGACCTCTAACATTATTAATTTATTTAACCAACTTAATCATGAAAACAATATTAAACCTATTAAAAGAACTAGGAGAAAAAGAAGAATTAGAAGAATCTAAACATATTAAATTTAATAAAGATAATATGATAAAATTCTTACTTGGAACAAAAGGTGCTGGAACAATAGACAAAATAAACAAAACAACAGCATTCATCAAATTAGCAATCTTCGACCCAGAACTTCCTTGGCAAGAAATAAATATGCAAATAGAAAAACCTAAAGAAGAAATGCTAAAACTTATCTTAAACCTAACAGAAATGCATGAATCCTTGATAGAAGAAACCATTGAACTCATCAAAAAGATAGAAAATGATGATGAATTAAAATGGAAAAAAGATATATAGATATGCTCACTGAAAAAATCAAATAAACCAATCCAGATAATGACATTATTAACTAGTTAATCAAGTAAACTTTTATGTTAGTAACATTCACAATATTAGTATTGTTATTTTTATTCATAATGACAATAACATTTAGAAATAGTGCTGTTGCCTCTTACAGACATTCTTTAATAGATAGTATTTACTTTCTAAGTACCAAAGAAAATGAAATAGACATACAAAAAGCTAATAAGAATTATCTAAGAAGAATGCACCAATACAAAAAAGTAACTTACGACCAAATGATATGGAAATTCTGGAAAAGAATAGATTCATTCTATAACTTAGACGACATTTTATCTTAAACAATAACACAACAACTATTAATCACTAATTTAAAACAAATAACATGACAATGACAAAAGACTTTACAATCATAAAAATACTAGAACTCCATGTAAATGGAACACTCGACGCAGAACAAACTAAAGAAATGATTAAAAGAGCAGTAACCGACAAAAAACGCGAATGGATTGATGATGCAGATCTACCAAAAGATACTACTGTAATAAAAGGAAGTAAATTAGACCAATATTTACAAACAGCAAAGAAAAGAGGAATTTCTATAGATGAAGATGATGAAGATGAAGATGATGAAAATGATGAAAACGATGAAGATGATGAAGATGATGAAAACGATGAAGAAAACAATCAATTAAACAAATTGATAAAATTATTTAATAAACTATAAAACTATTAAATCATTATCAACCTATTATTAATCACAAATCATGAATAATCGACCCAAAGAAATCCTAACAACAATAGGAACTCTTCTCTTTATAGTAATATTAATCTTCATAATTGTTTTCTGTGCAACTAGTGCAGCATTAAAGAATAACGCGCGAAACAGTTGTTTAAACTTAAAATATTATGAAGAAGCTAACCCAAATACAATCAGCAACCAAAATAAACATACCTGTTATGAACTAACAGGTATTGAAATCTAAATCCATAAACCGCATTTAATTAATTAACCAAATAAACAAATGCAATATATAAGAACAAAGTTACAAGTAGAAACAGCTAAGAATCTACTTGATAAAACCTTACAAACCAAAAGAAACGAGAAAGCAAAACTCTTGTTTCAAAAAGACTTAGTAAAAGTAAATAAAATCATTGAAAAACAAAGACCTCAAATAATTAAAACTCTTAAACTCATAGCTAAACAAGAACAAAATATCAATAAAGAAATAAAGAAAATCACTAATAAAAAATGTGAACTAAACAGTCTTGAATTAGAACAAAATCTTATTGATCATATTCTTAAACCAGCAGTAAAAGCAAAAGATAAATATTATGCAAATGAAATCAAAGATAATGAAGAAACTTCTATAGGCATATATGAAAACTTAATCAATGTAGATACAGAACAAAAAGAAATAGATGATTTCGTATTAGAAATGATCTTAGGTAAAGTAACAGCATTCGAACTAGACAAACTCATTAATAAAATAAAGAAATAAACATTATGGTCTCTACCTCAATTATCGTAGCCTTCCTCCTTATTGTTGGTTTCACTTTAGTAACTAAGAATGTAGGAATAGGTATATTAGTAACAGCAATCATCTTACTCATTTATAAGTTAATCAACCGTAAAGATATTGTAGATGATGATGATTTTTATAGACTTTAATCATTAACCAACTTAGGTTGGTTGAACCTTGGGGTTCTCTTATGTAGATAAGATTTAACGCAATAACGAGGATAACCAAAGTAACTATTCATACGGGAATACAACTTAGTTATTCCTTAGTAATTGTCCCTAAGATTCAACCAATCTAGTTATAAAAATATGAATATCACAATCATAAAAACAGAAAATGGAGATAATACTGTTTTCGCTCTAGCTCTGATAAACATAGATGGAAAACATATAACCTTTCGCTCTGGAATTAAAAATTCAGGAACTGAAGCAAGAAACGAAGTGTTCCTATATTTATCATTACTTTATTAAACTAACCAAATTAAAACAAATGGACAAACTAACAATCGAATTTGAACTAACTAAAAATGGTTTTTGGATATATAAAATCTTTAATAGAGAAACAGGAGAAAATGAAGAAATTATCTATCAAGGAACAACAAATCTAAACTTCCACCAAACATTAACAATTGCTTATGAAAAAACACAAGAGTTAACCCAATATCTAAATGAATAAATCAAAAATAAAATGGAAATCACAAAAAGGATTTCCAAATCTAATCCTTCAAAGAACAAATTTTTATATATCTTATAACCCTTGTATTAGAGATTGTATCTTTGATAAAATATTAACCACTGTAACAACAATAAAACCCAGAATAGGAAAAAGTGAAACAGCACTTGTAATTCCAGCAAAAGAAAAAAGTATAATTCCACAAGAATTCTTCATATTAAATGGTGACTTCAGAAAAGAATATGAAGCATGTGGTGATAATCAAAAAAAATGTATGAAAGTATACACAAATAACAAAAAGAAATACGACTCAGATTTCTCAACTAATAAACCAATAGAAATTAAAAACTAATAAAACAACAATGCCTTACGCACACTTAAAAAAAAAGATACCACGCCATCTAGATAGAAGAGTTAAATACAAACAAAAAGAAAAAGACAATGTAATTAAGCTCTTCAAAATAAATAAACTAGCACAAAGAGAAATAGCAAGACAAACAGGAATATCAAGAAGAATGATATCTTTCATTCTATTCCCTGATAGATTAAAAACCTGTAATAAACAATTCAAAGAAAGAAGAAAAGATGGTAGATATAAATACTCCAATAAAGATTGGGCAAGAATACAAAGAGAACATAGATATTACAAACAAAGTATTAAAAATCAATTAATAGATAAAAACTAAATAGTATTATATATAACACCCGTATATATAACAAATGTCAATATTTATTAGTTAACAACAACAAGCACAGTAATAAAAATAATTAAAATATGCAAAATCCAAACAAAATAATTATAGGTGCAATAATCACAGTAATAGTAATATTACTACTACTAGCACTTAATCCATTTGTCCAAATAGAATCAGGAGAAAGAGGAGTTGTAACAACGTGGGGAGAAGTTCAAGATGATATTATGCAAGAAGGATTACACTTCAGAATGCCAATCGCACAAGAAGTAAACAAAATGGATATAAAAATTAAGAAATATGAAGTTTCAGAACTAGCGTATTCTAAAGATGCCCAAATTGTAGAAGCAGCAGTTACTCTAAACTACGCTCTAGAACCCTCATTTGTAAAACAAGTTTTCACAGAATTAAGAAAAGATTATGAAAGTATCATAATCACACCAGCTATAAAAGAAGTTATTAAATCAACAATAGCCAAATATACCGCACAAGGGCTATTAGACAACAGACCACAGGTTAGAATAGACATACAAAACGTTCTAACAGCACAATTAGCACTTAAGGGAATCAAAGTTGAAGAAGTCTCAATTACAAATCTTGATTTTGACGACGACTACGAACTAGCTGTAAAACGAAAACAAGTTGCTGAACAAGAAGCACTTAAACAAGCAAACATAACAAAATCAGAATCTGAAAAGAAAGAACAAGAAATTCTAAAAGCTCAAGCACTAGCTGAGAAAACAAGATTAGAAGCACAAGCCTTAGCTTCACAACAAGGACAAAAAGTAATTGATAAAATTTATGCAGAAGCTGCATTGAAAGCAGCTGAACAATGGAATGGAATACTTCCAACTCACATGTATGGATCAGCTCCAATTCCTCTAATTAATCTAACTCAATAACACTTCGTTCCAGAATCAACATTACCAATAATGAATATACAAACACAATAAGTATCATTACTGTGCCTATTGTTGTTAACTAATAAAAAAACATAACTAAATGTATTAAATTATTTCAATCACATAAATGGGGAAAATGGATTGAAATCGATAGAGGAGAAATAACACAAAGAGATATAATAGGTAATGATAGATTATCTATTGGAAGTTATATTAAACAAGAAAGAGAATGTTCCAAATGTGGTTTAAAACAAATAATAAAAATAAAAACAGAAATATAAAACTATTTACTAAAATTATAAAAATATTAATTAAATCATGCCTTATTATAAACATACAACACTTAAAACAATCAAATATAAAGATGCACCATCAGGGTACATCAATATAACTAAATGGATACCACCATTTAGAAAAGTTAAAAAAGGTTTCGGGTTTATCGGAATCGTAGCTGAAGATATAAAATCAGGACTTTTACAATGTCATGAATGTGGTAAATGGTATCAGCAACTACAAACACACATAACCACCCATAAACTAAATGGAAAATCATACAGAACAAAATTTGGTTTACTTTCATCAACAGCACTAAAAACAAAAAGAATAAGACTCATACATTCAAAAGTTTGTAGAGCATCAATTAAAGCAGGAAAAATGAACAAAGGTAATAGGGAAGGATATGGATTCCAAAAAGGAAATAAAGAATGTGCTAACAGAAAAGGAATACCTAAAAGAGAAGAATCTAAGAATAGACATGGTGTTTGTGATCTGCAAATTATGGAAAGAATAATGGAACTAAGTAGAAAATTAAAACGAACACCTTCCTTAGTTGATATAAAAGAAGAATATGGCCAAGGAATCATTTCAATTATGTATTTAAGATATGGAAGTTACATAAAATATTGTAGAAAAATACTAAAATTAACACCATGTATATCGTCACATAATCCAAAATTCAAAAACGACACACAAGGAAGAAAACACCTAATAGAACAAGGTAAAATAAGTTACAAAAAGAATAAACTTTGGAAAAAAGGAACAAAAATGACAATAACAACCCTTTTTAAAAAAGAAAGTAAAGAAGCATACTATGTCGGAAAATATTTTAAAGGATCCAAAGATTATAAAAAGAAATTATTAGCATCCATAAAAAAAGACAAAAAACATGGATAAAGAAATTAAAGAACTACAAAAAGAAGAAAACAAACAATGGATACATATAGAAAAATTAGTTAAAACAGGTAATCCTAGAAATTGGAAAGTAATCCAAAAAAGAATTATTAATTTAATAGAAATCAATAAAGAATTAGAAACTTATTGTAACCAATAATATGATTAAAAAACTATTGGGACATGTAGCTGTAGATTCAGGCCAGTTATTAATAACTGACCCTTGTTATATAGATTCTGAATGGAAAAAGAAAGATTTTAAAGACATTAAAATCTATAGACACAAAAAACTAATTAAAATATTTGGATACCAAAAATCTGAATTAGGTAAACTAAAAATAGAATCATTTGAAACATACGACCAAAAAACATCAACAAACAAAACAATGAATCAAATGATTAAAAACAACGAAATAGAAGAAATAGAAACACCTAAAAAAACAAAACTTATCAATACTTATTCCTATGCAGGTATATGTGAAACAACAATGAAAAAACAACATCAAATAAACTTCAAATTAGGATATAGAGGAGTTGGTATAGCTTTCAATTCAGGTTATGGTGACGGACTTTATCCAGTACATGGACATTTCAACAAAGAAGGAAGATGTATGAAAGTAGAAATAGATTGTAAAATGTAATAGAAAAACACAAAAAAATCTTTAATAAATTAATAATTAATTCAATATGAATAATAATCTAAAAACTGCAACAGCAGCATTAAATAAAAAATCAA
>Ga0105050_10001599_pt1 | contig 33841 bp, 31 predicted proteins | sample FRY01_FD_78088 | JGI IMG/M metagenome (GOLD analysis project Ga0105050, IMG submission 78088) | Freshwater microbial communities from Lake Fryxell liftoff mats and glacier meltwater in Antarctica - FRY-01 | ecosystem: Environmental > Aquatic > Freshwater > Ice > Glacier meltwater ...
AGATTTTCTTGGGTTGAAAGATTATACGACTGCCTTTTTGCCCTATTCCAATTCAGCCCTTTTTTTAGTTCTAAAAATTAATTATACTTCATATTAGAAGTAATATGGCGATTACCTAATTTACAAAGTTTTTCTATTTTTTTACTAAAATTCCCAACAGAAATCTTCTTTTACTAACGTGTAAATAGCAGCCAAAACTTCTTCGTTTACGATTTTTTCTAAGGCATCATTTACGAAAGCGCTTACTACTAAGTTTCTTGCAGCTTGTTCACCTATTCCTCTTGAACGCAGGTAAAAAATTGCTTCTTCGTCCAACTGTCCCGTTGTGGAGCCATGAGAACATTTTACGTCGTCTGCGTAGATTTCCAATTCTGGCTTTGAATTTACGGTCGCATCTGCACTCATCAATACATTCGCATTCGATTGAAATGCATTGATTTTTTGAGCGTCCTTTCTCACGAAAACTTTACCGTTGAAAACCGCTGTTCCTTTGTCGTAAATAACACCTTTGTACAATTCATTTGAAAGACAATTCGCAACTTTATGGTCAATCACAGTATGATTATCGACGTGTTGATTTTCTTTTAATAAGTAAACACCAAATAAATTAGTTTCCGAGTTTTGTCCATTCACTTGAACGTTAATATCGTTTCTTACAAAATGACTATTAATAGTGCTTGTTGAAATCGTAAAATTGGAATCTGCTTCCTGAAAAATATTCTCGCGAGAAACATGGTAATTTTGACCAGCTTCACGTTGGATTTTGTACATTTTTAAACACGCATTTTTTCCAACTACCACATCAGAAACCGAATTAATAAATGCATTTGAATCTCCGAGAGTTTGATGATTTATAACTATTTCAGCTTGGGAAAATTGATCCAATTGTATAAAATTTCTTAGCGCTGTAAATGAACTTTCAGTGGTTAAATAAACAATTTCGATTGGCTGTTCCAAAATTGTTTTTGCAGCCAAATGAAGGTAAACTCCAGATTGTGCATAAGCCAAATTTAAGCATTCAAAAAGCGTTGTATTTGTAGAAACGTTTTGAAGTTCTTCTTGCGTACAAGCTTCTATATTTTTGCAAATCAAACCTGTTGGAAGGCTCGTTGGTCGCTCCGTTAATATTCCATTCACAAAAACGAACCGAATTGAATTACCGCAAATTTCAGTTGTTTTTTGAGAAACGACTTCAATTTCACGTTTAAATTTCAAATTTGCAACTCGAGCCAAACGCGTGTATTTCCAGTCTTCGTGGCGTGTTGTTGGGAAATCATTTGCTTCTAAAAAGTTAAAAGCTAGGCGTATTTTTTTTGCAGGAAATGCCAAGTTAGTACTCGGTAAATTTGCACAAAAAGAACTTAATTTATTGATTGAAATGGCAGTTTCCATTGTATATTATGCGTTAGTGCTTAATTCATTTTTAATCCAATCGTAACCTTTTTCTTCTAACTCAAAAGCAAGTTCCTTTGTGCCTGTTTTTACAATCTTTCCATCATAAAGCACATGAACAAAATCAGGTACGATGTGATCCAATAAGCGTTGGTAATGGGTAATTACAATCGTTGCATTTTCAGCAGATTTAAGCGTGTTTACTCCGTTTGCAACTATGCGCAAAGCATCAATGTCCAATCCAGAATCCGTTTCATCTAAAATTGCTAGTTTCGGTTCCAGCATCGCCATTTGAAAAATCTCGTTGCGTTTCTTTTCACCACCAGAAAAACCTTCATTTACAGAACGCGATGCCAACTTACTATCTAATTCCACAATCGCTGATTTCTCACGTACTTTTGCCATGAAATCTTTCGCTGAAATTGGGTCTTGACCTCTGTATTCACGAATTTCATTCAATGCAGTTCGCAAAAAGTTCACATTTGAAACACCTGGAATTTCTACTGGATATTGAAATGCTAAGAATAACCCTTCTCTTGCTCTGTCTTCCGTTGACAATTCTAATAAGTCTTTTCCGTCAAATTCCACAGTACCCTCGGTCACTTCGTATTCCTCACGACCGGCCAAAATACTTGCCAAGGTGCTTTTTCCTGAGCCATTTGGACCCATAATCGCATGAATTTCTCCCGCATTTACTTCAAGGTTGAGCCCTTTCAGAATTTCTTTCCCTTCGATTGAAGCGTGTAAGTTTTTAATTTTTATCATCTTTTTTTAGATTACAGATTGGAGATTAAGGATTACAAATTGCATGTTAAAGATTCTGGATTGGAGATTACAGATTATGATTGCAGATTGTAAGTTTTCAACTATATATTTTATTTATTTCCTTTATAATTTTTCAAATATTTAATAAATTCAGCTAATTGTTTACTTGTTGATGCGCATTTTTCATTGAGTAAGTTAAATTCTTTTTCATTTAAATAATGCAAATTAAATGCAATTCTCAATTGAGTTCTGACTTCGCCACAGGAACCTTTTGCAGTTGCAAGAAAATACAAAAATTGGTTTTTCCATCCTTTTATATCCCTCTGAAATATTAGATGGAACTGAAACTGATGCTTTTCTTAATTGATCTTTTAACCCAAAATCTTTAGAAAAAGCTTCTAAATTTGTCAGCCTATAAATTTCAGTACTCAAGCCCATACCAACTTTCCAAACTTCCAATTCTTCAAAATTCCCAACAGTTGACATACTTTATAATTGACTACAGATTAGAAAATTGCAGTTACATTTTAATCCAATTTGTAAGCTACCTTTGTGCAAGCTGTAATTTTTTAAATTCATTATCCAACACTTCCCTCTAAACTTATCGCCAACAATTTTTGGGCTTCAACCGCAAATTCCATTGGCAACTGATTCAAAACTTCTTTACAATAACCATTTACAATTAAGCTGATCGCTTTTTCTTCGCTAATTCCACGCTGTTTACAATAAAACAACTGATCTTCCCCAATTTTTGAAGTCGTTGCTTCGTGTTCAATTTTTGCGCTTGAATTTTTACATTCTATATATGGAAACGTGTGAGCGCCACATTCATCGGTCATTAACAAGGAATCACACTGGGAAAAATTACGCGCATTGTGAGCATTTTTACTAATTTGTACCAAACCTCTGTATGAATTTTGCGACTTTCCAGCAGAAATACCTTTAGAAATAATCGTACTTTTCGTGTTCTTACCTAAATGAATCATTTTTGTGCCTGTGTCCGCTTGTTGGTAGTTATTTGTAACAGCAACGGAATAAAACTCACCAATTGAATTGTCGCCTTTTAATATACACGATGGATATTTCCACGTAACGGCTGAACCTGTTTCAACTTGCGTCCAAGAAATCTTAGCATTGCGTTCACAAATTCCACGTTTCGTTACAAAATTGAAAATTCCACCTATGCCTTCTTTATTTCCAGGGTACCAATTTTGAACAGTTGAATATTTAATTTCTGCCCCTTCCAAAGCAATCAATTCTACAACAGCAGCATGTAATTGGTTTTCGTCGCGTTGTGGAGCTGTACATCCTTCCAAATAAGAAACGTATGCGCCTTCATCTGCAACAACTAATGTGCGTTCAAATTGCCCAGTTCCACCTGCGTTGATTCGAAAATACGTTGAAAGTTCCATCGGACAACGAATACCTTTTGGAATGTAACAGAACGAACCGTCAGTAAAAACCGCTGAATTTAAAGCAGCATAGAAATTATCTGTAACTGGAATAACAGTCCCCATATATTTTTTAACTAATTCAGGGTGTTCTTGAACAGCGTCAGAAAACGAACAGAAAATAATTCCTAATTCTCCCAATTTTTCTTTAAAAGAGGTAGCTACAGAAACGGAATCCATTACAAAATCTACTGCAACTCCAGACAATAGCTTTTGCTCATCCATGGAAATTCCCAATTTCGCCATTGTGGCTTTCATTTCTGGATCAACATCGTCCCAAGATTCGTACTTTTTCGTTTGTTTTGGAGCTGAATAATATGCAATTGCTTGGAAATCTGGTTTAGTATAATGTACATGCGCCCATTCAGGTTCTGTCATTGTTTTCCAAATTTCAAACGCTTTTAGACGGTGTTCTAGTAACCATTCTGGCTCATTTTTTTTAGTTGAAATCAAACGAATAACGTCTTCGTTGAGTCCAATCGGAACGGTATCTGTTTCAATATCTGAAACAAATCCGTATTTATATTCTTGATTTTCGAGGTCTTTCGCTAACTCGTTTTCTGTGTAGTTTGCCATTTTAAATTCGATTAAACAGAAAATGATTCACCACAGCCACATGTTCTATCCGCATTTGGATTAATAAAAATAAACCCTTTTCCGTTTAAACCACCTGAAAAATCTAGTATTGTACCCAACAAATAAAGGTAACTTTTTGTATCAACAACGACTTTCACACCATTGTCTTCAAACGTTTTATCCCCCTCCTTTTCTTCGTTATCGAAAGTAAGTTGGTACATTAAACCCGAACATCCTCCTCCTTCAACTCCAACGCGAATAAAAAATCCATCTTTGCTTTCGTCTTCCATTAATCTGATTGCTTGCTTTTTAGCTGTATCTGTGACCGTAATCATGGTTTCTTTTTATTTAGATTAATTATAAATAAGATATAATTTAAGTGCAAAAATACCACTTTTAAGGTATTGTAACACATCTTTTTTAAAACAATATTTTAAGGAAATAGTTTTGCTCATTGATTTCCTTCGTTTTTGATTGAGTTTTGTATCTTTGTTAGCACCTCATGGAAGAAGAAGAAAAGCCAACATTTAATTTCAAGCAACACATTCCCAAACGTTTTAGTCGAAGTTATATGGTGCGAATCATCGTCTACATATTAGGGTTTTCTATTGCTTTGGGTATATTATTTAAAAAATGGAATAACCCAGAAATTAACAAAAATAAGGTTGAAGTAGTGATAGAAACAGAAAAAAAGGACGTCGAAGTTATAATTAATCCAAAAAATAATTCAAAATGAAAGCACTTTTTATCTTTTCCTTTCTTTTTTTGCTGGCTGAAAATAAGACTTATAATTTAACAATTGAAATTAAAAATATCCCAACTCTAAAGGGAAACTTATTCGTAGGTTTATTTAAACCTAAAAGTGAATTCCCGATTTTTGGCAAGCAATACATTGGTAAAGTAATTCCAATTTCAGCAAAAACAATGACTTACGTTTTCAAAGATTTACCTGAAGGAGAATATGCTTTTGCAATTTATCACGATGAAAATAAGAATGGAAAACTCGATAAAAACATGCTGGGTGTTCCCACAGAAAATTACGGTTTTTCAAATAATGCAAGAAAAACATTTAGTGCGCCAAGTTTTGAAGAAGCTAGTTTTGAATTAAAAAAAGACGCCAAACAAATAATTGTAGTAAAGTAAATAATTAAAGATGTTTAGTTTAGTGGCGTTAAAATTATCAGAAAAGATTTCAGCTTTCAATCACATTAAAAATCACAAGAAATTTCTTATTCCGCTCAAATTGACTTTTACGTTAAATATTGGAGATTAATAGGAGCGAATTGGTTTTTTTTCCTCACATATATCTCTTACTTGATTAGTTAGAACGCAGGGAGAAAATCTTTTTTTTCATTCAATTTTTAATGCGTTTTATTAATTCCTCCTATCCGAAAACACATTTTTAAATTCTTTTCTTATTGTCGGACTTCTTTTTTTATTTTTGCAGTTCTACAAAATCTATGAAAAATCGTCGCAATCTTCAAATCTATAACAGCCTAAGTGGTAAAAAAGAATATTTTGAACCCATTCACACTGACCACGTTGGAATGTATGTGTGCGGCCCAACTCTTTACAGCGAACCACACATGGGAAATATGCGCACGTTTATCAATTTTGATATGATCTTTCGCTACTTTTTATATTTAGAATACAGCGTGAAATATGTTCGAAACATTACGGATGCAGGACACATCACTAATAGTACTGGATTAGAGATAGATAGCATCGGAAGAGCTGCACGCATGGAGCAAATGCAATCTTTAGAAATCGTCTATAAATACAACGTGAAGTTTCAAGATTTGCAACGTTTGTACAATTTATTACCACCAAGTATTGAACCTACGGCAACAAGTCATATTCAGGAACAAATTGAAATTATTGAGAAAATTATAGAAAATGGTTACGCTTATGTAGTAAATGAATCTGTTTATTTCGATGTGCAACGTTACGGGAAAGATTACAATTATGGTATTTTAAGTGGACGAAAAGTGGACGAATTAGATACTGAAACACGTGCTTTAAATGCGCAAGATGAAAAACGATTTTTTGCTGATTTTGCGCTCTGGAAAAAAGCGAATCCAGATGATATGCAAATTTGGCGTTCACCTTGGGGAAATGGAAATCCAGGTTGGCATATTGAATGTACGGCAATGAGTACTAAGTATTTAGGAAACCACTTTGATATTCACGGCGGTGGAATGGACTTGAAATTTCCGCATCACGAAGATGAAATTGCTCAAAGTTGCGGTTCCGTTGGTTGTAATCCTGCGAAATATTGGATGCATGCAAATATGCTAAATGTTAACGGTCAAAAAATGAGTAAATCGTTGGGTAACTTCTTTTTACCGAAGGAGATCATTGAAGGCAGCACTGAATTATTCGACAAACCTTATTCAGCGGATGTTTTGCGTTTTTTCATGATGCAAGCGCATTACCGAAGTAATTTGGATTTCACGCAAGACGGTTTGAATGCCTCAGAAAAAGGATATAACCGTTTAGTAGGAGCGATGAAATTATTAGAAAATTTGCCTACAAATTCAGACACTAGTTTTGATGTTAATGAATTGGTAACTAGTTTTTACACCGCAATGAATGATGACTTCAACACACCAATTTTAATTGCTAATTTATTTGAGGGCGCAAAAAATATCAATTTGATTAACGATGGAAAGGCAACTATTTCCGCAGCGGATAGAGAATTATTGTCACGTGAAATGAATGGTTTTATACTGCAAGTTTTAGGTTTACAACCGAGTCCAGAAAATACCGATTCAAAACTAACGCCAGTAATGGGTTTGGTATTGGATTTACGTCAACAAGCACGTAGCAACAAAGACTGGAATACTTCTGACAAAATCCGTGATGGTTTGGCTGCGGCTGGCGTTGTGGTAAAAGATGGAAAAGACGGTACCACTTGGAGTTAATAAAATTTAATCCCTCATTTGATTCCTAAAGTACGAAAGCAAAAAATTCTGCTACTTACGTTTTTTTACAATGTCGAACTATTTTTTTTGAGTTTAAGTCAATCAGATTTAAGGCTCTGAAGTTACATATTTTGCTTAAATTCAAACTCAGGCAACGAGTGAATTTAGGGCAAATTTGCTTAAAATTATCGGAGAAAATCTTACCATATTGATAATGAAAAAAAAAGACTTTTTCTTATCTTTGAGTACTCGAACTTATCATTTCAAGCCAGTGGTAGAGCAGTAAAACAGCTTCGTCACTAAATCTTTTTGTTTTCCCAGTTTATTTACAGACCTAAATTTTAATATGTTTAACCTAAGTAAATGCTGAAAAATATGTAATTTCGATACCTTATTATACGTTAAACTCAACACTATGGAAATCACTCCAGAAATTATACAGCGAATTGAATTACTCAATGAAAAATACGGAGACCTTGGTCAAGATTTATTGTCTTATTTAGATGGATTATTGTACGCTGACGTAACCACTTACTGGGATTATATTGAACTAGAAACCTTGTTGAGTTTACAAAAACCAAAAACTAAATTTCCCGATGAAATGGTATTCATTATGTACCATCAAATCACAGAATTGTACTTTAAATTAGCATTATGTGAATTTGAGCAAATTGGAAACAAAGAAGAGCTAGATGCTAAGTTTTTCGTTGAAAGAGTAACACGTATTAATCGTTATTTCGAAGCGTTAATTAAAAGTTTTGAAATTATGATTCAAGGAATGGATCGTAATCAATTTTTAAAATTTAGAATGTCATTGCTGCCTGCAAGTGGGTTTCAATCTGCACAATACCGTTTTATTGAAATTTTTAGCACCGACTTTGTTAACCTAGTTGCGAAAGAAAAACGTTCAACATTCAGCGCATCGGATTCGATAGAAAGTATGTTTGAACACATTTATTGGAAAGAAGGTGCTACAGAAGTGGAAACGGGCAAAAAAACCTTGACTTTAGTTCAGTTTGAAGAAAAATACAAAGATTCATTTATTGCGCTAGGTGAGAAATGCAGAGATAAGAACTTATGGCAATGTCACCTGCGTTTAAGTAAAGAAGATCAAGAGAAACCAGAAGTGAAAGAAGCAATGCGCACGAATGACATAAACGTTAACGTGAATTGGCCACTTGCTCATTACAAATCAGCAGTAAGATATTTGGCAAAAGACCCAAGCGATATCGCTGCAACAGGCGGAACTAATTGGCAAAAATACTTGCCTCCGAGATTTCAAAAACGCATTTTTTACCCAGAACTTTGGTCGACTGAAGAAGTAGACAATTGGGGGAAAAATTGGGTTGAAGAAGCTTTTAAACGTTAGTTAATGAAAGTGCAAATGAGTAATTAGGCATTGTCACAACTAAGTAATAAGATAGAAATAGATTGTTTTTTGAGATTTTGTGCTTTTAAAACTCACTTCTTTCTTCTTTCTTCTTACAATTTTTTGATTGTTTACTTTTTCAATATTCCGTTGTATTCTGATTCACTTACCAACACACTTTTTGCTTTATTCAAAGCTCTATCGTAACGGAACGAATCTAAGGTTCTTCCTTTCTGGAAATAATAACGAGAAACGATTTCATTTTCTAGCATTTCAGAAATTTCGATTTTAAATTTATCCAAATCACGTTCTTTAGAGGGTATTAATTTTGTCAACATATTGTCGTATTCCGATTTAACATCCTCAAAATAGCCCTCTTTTTCAGCAGTTTCTTTTACCTTTTTCAACATTTCTTCCGATGCAGTATTATACTTAAATTCTTGAGCAAGAATAAACGTTTTAAATTCCGTGTATTCAGCTTCATTTAGTTTAAAAGTTCCAGGAGCAGCGATTGATTTATTTTTTTGTGCGTAAGACGTTGCGAAATTGAAAATGTGATTTCCAGTCAACAGCATTGCAGACAAACGACTTAAATCCTCTAATTCTGTGGCAATATCTGGCTCAATTCCACGTCCATCAATTACTTTGCGACCGCTTTTAGTCTGGAAGGTTTTCAATAGAGAATCTGGAACTTCTTTTACTTTAGAACCATTTTCTTTTTCGTAGTATTCTAACCGTTGCACACATCTTCCCGACGGAGTGTAGTATTTTGCTATGGTAATTTTTACTTTCGAGCCGTATTTTAAATCGTATGTTCTTTGAACTAAACCTTTACCGTAACTCGTTTGTCCAATAATAACCGCTCGGTCTAAATCTTGTAAACTTCCTGCAACAATTTCACTTGCTGATGCCGATCCATCGTCGATTAGAACAACCAATTTAATGGTTGAGGCAATTGGTTCTTCCAATGTTTGATAAACGCGATTTTCTTCTTTCACTCGTCCTTTTGTAGTCACGACAACTGTATTTCGGGGAACAAAAAAGTTTACAATTTTAACCGCTTCAATTAATAATCCGCCACCATTTCCGCGAAGGTCTAAAACTAGTTTTTCCATTCCCTCACTTTTCATTTTTTCAATAGCAGACTTTACGTCCGAGGCAGCTGTTTGAGTGAAACTATTTAATTTAACATAACCAATTTTTTCATCAAGCATTCCAGCATAAGGAACATCTGGAATTTTTATTTCGTCACGGGTAATTTCAATGATTTTATTTCCTTCACCCTTTCTTTCAATTTCCACTTTAATCGTTGTTCCTTTCGGTCCTTTGAGTGAACTTGATACGTCATCAGTTGATTTTTTGTGCATATTCTTACCATCGATGGAAACGATTTTATCACCTGCTTTAATTCCTGATTTTTCAGCTGGATTTCCTTCATAAGGTTCGGCAAAATAGGTGTCATCGCCCATTCTACGCACTAAGGCACCGACACCACCATATTGACCAGTTGTCAAAAGGCGATAATCTTCGATGTTTGATTCGTGATAATAAACAGTGTAAGGATCGAGTTCTTTTAGCATGGCATCAATTCCAGTTTTTGAAAGTTTACCATTTTGCGGCTCGTCCACGAAATACAAATCTAAATGTTCGTAAATTTGATCCATGATTTCCAAGTTTTTTAATACCTCGAAACCATTCGATTGACCCCAAACAGAAGTTGATTCACTTAAGAAAGCAAAAAACAAAAGAAGAATGAACGATTTAATTTTTATCATTTTGATTTATTTGTAAAGTTAACTTGCCAAGTACTTTGACCAATTTTTGTTCCAATACTGAAAAAACGAGCTGCTCCTTCGAAGTGTAAACAACGGCAAAAATAAGTTTCTTATTGATACTTTCAAGCTGTGTTTCTAATTCCGTTTTGTTTTTTCTCACCACTTCACGAATGCAACGCTTGATATAATTGCGATCGTGTGCTTTTTTAAACAGACGTTTTGGAACAGAAATCAGTAATTGAAACGTTTTAGGAATTTCCACTGCGGAAGGTGCATAAATGACTGTAAAAGGATATTCTTTTACTTTTTTACCTTCTTTAAAAAGACTGTCAATTTGATTGTGGCTACATAATTTGTATTCTTTTCCGAAGGAAAAACTCATAAAATAAGCAGTTTAAGCGTTAAACAACTCAACAATTTTATACCTGAAATCTGTTAGTTTTTTTAATTCTACAGCGTTGTCGTAAGAACCTTTGAATTCGTGCAAATGATTAATGTAACATTCCTTAATAGCATCAAATTGGGGGTGATTACTTAATTTTTTATAGATAGATCCTGATAAAAAACCAGGTGTTTCACCTAACGATAATTTAGTTAACCCTTGAACGAGTTCGTCAGATAATTCTATTAATTCTTTTTCATCCATGTCTTTAATTATTTAGTTTATTTCTTCGAAATCGTCAAATTGATCTTCGTCTTTTTTGGATTTCGACGTTAAATTTGATTTTATATCTATCATTGGCTTTCCAGAAATGATATGATTGATAGCATTTAACATTTTTAAAATCAATCCCAACAAAAAGAAGAAACCAATAATTTTGAAAATGAAACCTATTAATACTGTTGATTCAATGTCTAAAATACTTGCTTTAAACCAGTTCGCAATATTGTTTTCGGCGTATTGTGGAAAGAACAAAAATCCAATAAATAATACAATAGATGCGATGATTAAAATGATTTCTGTTCTCAAGTCGAAATCTATTACAGCTGGCATTGGAACATTCATTTGCACGAATAACTGAACTTGTTGTTGCTGTTTTTGAAGCTTACCGATAAAATAAATTAGCAACACGATTGCGCTAGGCATAACATTATAAAGAGAAACTTCGTTCTTATTCAAGTCTAAACAAAACAAAAACGTCACATTGACTAAAAACAAATATTTAACCGATTTGATCAGGTAACTTTCAATAATGGTTTTTTTCCTTCCAGCTCTTAGAAAAGTCAAAGCTAATTCAAAGAAAAACCAAAGAAAACCATAAATAGCAAACAGAACTCCTAAGCGAAAAATGAGATTCAATAAATCCATTTCTTATTTTAGTTTAAAGATAAGATAATCTTTCGGTGCTTCAGGTGCAGTTTCAGGATTAAAGTCCAAACCTATCACTTTTCCCTCTGTTCTTCTGTTAATTTGATGTAATCTTTCAAATTTAGTTTTATCAGTTATCTTAAATTGATTAATAAACGTTTCTACTAAAACGATTTCTGCACCTAATTCATCCGACCATTTTGCAGGATCAGTTTCTCCTTTTCCAATAGGGATCAATCTTCGTGCGTCAATTCCCTTAGTTTCAACCAAATATTTGTACACGGCTTTTGCTCTGTTTTCTGAAAGTAATTTATTCTTCTTGTCGTCACCACGCGCATCTGTATGAGAAATCAATTCCAACTGAATTCCTGGATATTCGATTAACAGTTGTGCAACTTTATTCAACGAGTCATTAGACATAATGGAAGCGTCATTGATAAATTCCCAAGAACCTAAAGCGTAGCGAACTTCTGGCAAACTAATCACTTTTTGAACAACTAATGCGGGTTCCATCAATTCAATTTTTAGTATTTTTTGCTGACCAATAGCATCTGTAACTGTCACAGAATAGTTTCCACGCTTAAGTTGAGAAATATTTGCGCTGCTTTTTTCATTCGACCAAGCAAATTTGTAAGGTGCAACTCCTGATTTCACGTACACATCAATTGAGCCGTCTTTTCCTCCAAAAGCACTAATATTCAAATGAGTTTCTGAAATTTCCAAAACTGGTGGTAATAATTGTTCTGTGTAATAAATATCAGATTCTTTAGCGTTTCTATTACTTGACCAATAAAAGGTTTTACCGTATTTAACTAAGTACGCATCGAAATTCGGTGAATTGATTTTATTTCCCATGTTCATAGGTGTTGACCAATCACTAAAGTTTAATTTCTTAATTGAATAAAAAATATCGCAATCACCTTCGCCGCCTAAACCGTTACTCGCAAAATAAAGTGTGTCGCTATTTGGACTCAAAAAAGGGGAAATTTCATAACCGTTTGTATTGATGTTGTCACCCAAACTTTTTGGACTAGACCAAATTCCAGCAGTATTAACAGAATAATATAAATCTTCTTGCCCTTTAGAAGCAGATCCATTGTAAGAAATGATAATTACTTTTTCATCTTTTGAAACCGTGAAACCAAAATTTGCACCAGTAATCAATAAATCTGGTATTTCAATTTTGGTAGGTTTAGCCCAAAGTCCAGCGGCTGTTTTTACAGATTTTCCGATGCCTTTATTTTCGCATTTTATTCCATTAGAAAACAACACATAGGCAGCATTTCCATCTTGACTTAATCCAACAATTCCGTTGTGATCTCTATTGTTTAATTCTTGAACATTGTAAGCTTCCTCCCAATTTCCTTTTTCGTTTTTAGAGCAAAGCCAAATATCTTGGTCGTTCACACCTCCAAAATTATATTCTTCAAAGGTTCGGATAAAGTATAAATCTTTCCCATCAGCAGAAAGCAAGGGCAAACTTTCTTCGGAAGAAGTGTTTATAAAAGCACCTAATCGTTTTGGTGTAGCATATTCTAAATAATTCGATTGAGACCATGAATTCAGGCTCAAAAGCAAAAGAATAATAAGTTTAAATACGTTTTTCATCGGATTAAAATCTGTAGTTAAGAACTAATTCGTGACCACCAAAACTGGATTGAATGATGCGATTTGTGGAAGCGTCAAACGAATATCCAATTCTAAAAGCTGAACTTACTTGAAAGCCAACAATCAATCCAACAGATGCTTTATGGTGGTAATTTACGCCTGCAAACAATGCATCACCAAAGTTTCCAATTGCTGAAAATTCATAGGAAGTTGGTGCTGGCGACATTTTTTTCACAACCGCAGTGGTAAGAATTTTGAATTCTTCTGTTATTTCAAAATTATAGCCTGTCATCAAAAACAAATGGGAAGTAAGGTTGAAATTTACGTTAGAACGTCCAAATTGAATCGCAGCTTTTGTAAGTTGATTTGCTGCAGCTCCTATAAAGAAGTTTCCATATTGTACATTCAAACCAAGACCTAAATTCACAATGTTAGAATTCCATTTTTTGGCTGTAAATTCATCGTATTCAACATCTCCACCTTGATACGCTAATTCGGGATTTGTCACATTTAACACTTGTGCTTTTTCAGCGTCAAAACCATTGTTGCTAATTCCAAGTTTTAAACCTCCTGAAAATTTCAGTAAGCTATTGACTTGATAATGCGCTGCGTAAAGTCCTGCTAATTGAAAAGATTTAAAAGCACCGTATTTATCTGAGGTTAATTGCCCTCCAATACTTTGAGAAAATTTGCTTTTTAGCGAGCGATTATCATCAGGAATTGGCGTGCTAACTCGCATTGCTGGATTGTAAATTGGTTTAGATTTAATTTTTAGATTTTTCTCAAAACATAAAAAAGCAGATTGAGGCTCATTTCCAAAACCAATCATTTGCCAACGACCCCCAAGTGTTAACATTGTTTTCTGTTCCATTCCAATAGAAGCTGGATTGTACAAACTTCTATTTAATGCAACTTGCGAGAATTGAGGCATTTGTTGTGCTTGTATGCTTACTATAACAAGCAACGAAACTATTAATAGTACTAATCTCATTTTTTAAGAATTATAGATACTGTTCCACTTAAAGGCTCTACTGAACCGTCTCTCGAACGTTGAATCACAAAATAATAGCTTGATACTGGAAGTAAACCTTCCTTAAATTTTCCGTTCCAAGGTTTATTGGAGTAATTTCCGGTGATTGACTCATAAATAGTTTCTCCCCAGCGATTGAAAATCATTACTGAATTTTCTGGAAATTGCTCATCTAAACCGATGATTTCCCAAACATCATTTTTGCCGTCGCCATTTGGTGTAAAGGCTGTTGGAATAATTAACGGACAATCTTCAATAGTTATGGTTATCGACGCTGATTGCCCTTCACAACCATTAAAACTTTCCGTGGCGTAATACGTTTGAGTTTCTTGGTTGGAAGGAAGGAAAGAAATACTACTTCCTAAAGAAATTGTTTGGGCAGAATCGCTGTACCAATTAATTGTTCCTTGTGCATTTGTGACATAAATTTCTTGCACGTTGGAGTTTTTACAATAAATCGTGTCACCTGCGATAATTGGTAATTGAGGTCCACCAGAGATAGAAATTGTTTGTGCTCCAACCATCACATTCGTACAATAAGCATCCGTGATAGAGTCTAGATCATACACCCCAAACTGATTTCCGATGGAGATTGGAACTGTTGTTTGGTTCGTTACGACTTGTGGATCTCCGTCTAAATTGTAATAAATTGTATAATTTGGAGTTCCTTCAACGAATAGTGCCAATGGGTTGAACTGAAACCCTTCGCAGTAAAAATCACCACCAGTCAATTCCAATAAACCAGGCAAAGGTCGAATAATTATTTCTGTTGTATCTGTAACAAAAATACCACAAACTTGCGCCGTGTAAGTAATGTTATACGTTCCAGGAGTTGAACCAGCTGGATTTACCGCACCAGTCAAATTATTAATATTAAGTCCTTGACCAATGATGTTATAAATTCCACCACTCACAAAGTTTGGATTCAATGTGGGTGAAACAGGATCTTCATTTAAGCAAATATTTTCTGGATAAGTTTGTCCTAAATCAGGATTGAGAGTTGCCATAGTTACATTTACACTTTGTGTACACGATTGGTCTGCAATTAATTTAATATCGTCGACTGAAAAATCATTTCCAGAAGCTAAATATTGTTGGTCGATTAGACAGATTTCAGCGATCGTATCTGTTCCAGAGTTCCAATTATAAGAAACTAAACTCCATGTACAAACTTGCGGAAGCGCACTATATGCGCCAATTGAAACATTATTTATTTTAGTTAAAACAACCGCTTCATTAGTTGCTGAAGTTGTTTGTAAGCGGTACGAAAATGTGTAGTCTTTATTTGGTTCAACTGCTATTTTCTGACACCAAAACTTATCATTTCCTTGATTGTAAGTCGAACCATCAAGCACCATGAATTTTCCTGTTCCGTTTCCGCTTGAAAAATCAATACAATTTCCAAAAGTTGGATACCAATCGCTTGAATTTGTTACAATTCCGTAAGCTCTTTGTGCACCAGTTGGATTAGTTGGATTATAATAAGAGTATTCTGTTTGAAATCCTTCGTTACCAAGTTCAAAACCGCCATTGTAGACCAAATTGACATTTATAATATTGGATGAAACAGTATAGGTTACTGGAAAATTGGGCGAAACAGAAATACTATTTTGATTGACAACTGTTAATTCTGGATCGACTGGACTTGAACTCCACAAATAGCCAGAAGTACTTCCGTTTGCTGTAAATGTGATGTTTGTGTTGGGACAAATTGCGGTGTCCTCAGGGGTTATTGAAATTAATGAGTTTGAATTTAAAATTACATTTTCCAAAGAATCAATAACTCCTAACGCATCCATTAAACCGATTAAGTAGGTTCCATACGGTAAATTTGGGAAAATACCAGTTGTATTTGTTACTGTATCAAAACCTTCCACACGAAAAGTAAAAGGTGGAATTCCGCCTTTTGGATAAATAGCGATTAACCCAGAGTTTGTATCACTACAATTCGGTTGTGTTACAGAATGTGTAAACGATAGCGGTGAAGGAGGAGGTGCTAAAGAAAAATCATCTAAGGCAAAGTCGTTCCCTGTAAACCCTGTGTTGTTATTGTAAAGTTCAATATTTATACATGCATTTGTAGGTGTAAAAGTATAACGAACTTGTTGCCATCCAAAATTGGGAATTGGCGCTAATGCTTGACCAAAAACAAGTGCTACATTACTAGCGTTATTAAAAGAAATACCGATATCTGCTAATTCGTTATTGTTCGCTATGGAGCTAGTGATAGTACGAATCCAGTAGCTGAAAACATAAGTTTGACCAATATTTAAGTTACAAATTCCGCCACCATTATTTCCAGCCTTCCACAGGCGCTGTTGACCTCCTGTTGAATTCCCGTCAACAGCTAGCATTTTTCCAGTGCCTGAAGTGTGGTCGCCAGCATTCACAAAAAACTGTGAGTTAATTGTTTGTGGATTTGCAACGAAAGCATAGTTTCCTGCTGATGTACTTCCAGAATAAGGTGCTGTTAATAAATTGTATCCTTGTCCATCCACAACAAAACCAACACCAGAACCGCCGAATTCAAACGTGCCGTTATTTATGAGGTTTTGTGCAAAATAATTTGCGGGGGATAATACGGCAAGAAACCAAAAAGATAGAAGTATTCTCATAGTTTTATAATCGGTCAAAAGTAATAGTATTGAGTCTAAATGTTATTCTCAACTGATTTTCTTTTCAGCTGTTGTTAGTTTAAAAGTAAAAAAAAATTGATTTAATAAAATAAATTAAAAAGACTTTGAAGTGGATTATTTGTCATTTTAGAGCTTAAAATGAAGAGATTTTATTATTTCAAGATTCTTCCCTTATGCGTCGAAGAAACTTCTTTTTTTACTTGATTTCGTTGAAGAATTAATATTCAAATTTTAGCTGTATTACTAATAATTCTAAACTGTAAAGCAAGAAAAAATTACTTCTAAAATAAGCTGTATTGCATTTACTTCCTATTAAATCAACAAAAAAGGCGAGTTTCCCCGCCTTTCAAAAATATCAAATCTTGATTAATCCAATGAACCAATCATTTTAGAAGGATCAACATATAAATCATATTCTTCAGAAGTGACATGTCCTAAACCAACTGCTGCTTCTTTCAATGTGGTTCCGTTTTTGTGTGCATATTTTGCAATTTCAGCCGCTTTGTAATAACCTATTTTTGTGTTTAAAGCAGTAACCAACATCAATGAATTATCCAAGTGTTGCTTCAAAACTGGCAAATTTGGAAGAATTCCAACAGCACAATTATCCGTAAAAGAAACACAGGCATCACCTAATAAACGTGCAGATTGTAACACATTTGCAGCGATTACTGGTTTGAAGACATTTAGTTCAAAATGACCGTTTGAACCAGCAACAGAAACAGTCATATCGTTACCCATAATTTGCGCACAAACCATTGTTAAAGCCTCTGGCTGCGTAGGATTTACTTTCCCTGGCATGATAGAAGAACCAGGCTCATTATCTGGAATAATAATTTCACCAATTCCACAACGAGGACCTGAAGACAACATGCGAATATCATTTCCAACTTTCATCAAAGAAACTGCTGAACGTTTAAACGCTCCAGACAATTCAACCATTGCGTCATGCGCAGCTAAAGCTTCAAATTTATTTTTTGCGGTTACAAAAGGTAAACCTGTAAAATCAGCTATTTTCTTAGCAACCAAAACGTCATAGCCTTTTGGTGTGTTCAATCCCGTTCCAACCGCTGTTCCACCTAAAGCTAATTCTGTAACGGCTTCTAATGCGTTTTTAATTGCACGAATAGAATTATCAATTTGCGCAACATAACCACTAAACTCTTGCCCCAAAGTCAAAGGTGTTGCGTCCATGAAATGCGTGCGACCCGTTTTCACAACGTCTTTAAACGCTACAACTTTCGCTTGCAAGGCGTCGCGTAAATGCAACATTCCTGGAATAGTCGTTTCAACTGTCATTTTGTAAGCTGCAATATGCATAGCAGTTGGGTATGTATCATTTGAAGATTGCGATTTATTAACGTCGTCGTTTGGATTCAAGATTTTATCTTCGTCCAGTAAACTACCTCCAGTAACCACGTGGCCACGATTTGCGATTACTTCGTTACAATTCATGTTGGATTGTGTTCCCGAACCAGTTTGCCAAATCACCAAAGGAAATTCAGCATCGTGTTGACTTGTTAAAATTTCGTCACATACTTTTGAAATCAAATCTCTTTTTTCAACAGTTAAAACACCTAAATCGCAATTCGCATGAGCCGCTGCTTTTTTCAAGTAAGCAAACGCATGAATAATTTCAATAGGCATAGAACCTTCTGGGCCAATCTTAAAGTTGTTTCTAGAACGCTCTGTTTGTGCTCCCCAATAACGATTTGCAGGTACTTTCACCTCGCCCATCGTGTCTTTTTCAATTCTAAATTCCATTTATTGTTATTTGTTTATTTTTATTTCTAATTTTACATCTTAATCATTTACAAAAATAATAGAAGATGAGCACTTTTGGTATTGTAATATTTCTTTTAATTGCCGGAATGGCATTTTGGATGCTAATTTTCCTAATGGGTTTTATACTACCTTTTTGGATTACGTTGGGTTTATTCGAGCAATTGCGTCCGAAACGTATTTTCGAAGAAGAAAAAGAAATTATTAATTAGTTTTAAATTTAACATAATAAAGACTGTTGATTAAATTCAGCGGTCTTTTTTTTTACTATTTCACTAAAAATCTCGAAATAAAAAAAGCCTGATAAATCACTATCAGGCTTTTTTTTTTAAATTCTTTTAATTAGATATTTCCTTTATCCCTAACTGCGTATGCAATAGTTAGAGCTTCAATGTCCTGTAATTGTTTACGAATATCAAAAACTAATCCAGTTGGTGCGCTTCTGTCTACTTTAAAACAAGTAATAACGGCTTCTAACGGCGCATTCATTCTAGAAGGTTTTTGAGAAAACTTATCTAACTTCCATCTTCCGACAGCGTTGGTTGCGTATAAACCGTCAGATGTTGATTGTACAACGTTATCTAAGGACAAAGCGTAGCCCATTTTAAATGCTTTTGCTCTGTTTGGATTCCTAGGTGTGCCTAAATACAAAAAGTCGATTTCTGAACGTTGTTTAAAAGGAGTTAAATCAGTAGTTCTAGTTCCCTCGGGAGACTCAACTTGAACTGTAGGATCGTTCTCTTTTGAAGTTGTTGCAACCATGAAAAAGAACAATAACATAAAAACAATATCAGGAAGAGATGCCGTATTAATTCCTGGGCCTGATCCCCTGTCTTCTTTTTTAAATTTTGACATAATTCTTAATTTTTTGGAGTTATCTCAATAATACGTGCGGGATAAAGTATCTCTAATAAGTTAAGTTTAGCTTTATCATTTGGGTCGCTATCTTGTGCATTTCTTTTTTTCAAAATGCCATAATTTTCATTAAACAATCTCATACATTCGTCATCACGTAACTCAAAAATTGCTTCTTCAATTTCGTTCTGAATTTGAGTAAAAATAGAATAAGCAGTAGATTCTTGAACTTCAATTCGCACGTGAGCTTGAACACTTAACTCTCTTATTTCTGACTTTCCGTACAATTTAATTGCATTTTTCTTTTTATTCCACTCTTCGTAGGAAGCAAGAAAAAACTCAGTCAATTTTTGATTCCCAACTGTTTCTGCTTCTTCAATTTGACTATCTAGATTTGACATACTTTGATCGCACAAAGCTAAAGTAGTAGTTGAATACATTGGAAAGTTATTCTCAATTGTATTGATTTTCTCGTTTGTTCTATAAAATTTTAAAACAAACTCAGATATTTTAGACGGGTCAGAAAAAATTTGTCCACGCACCATCAATTGATTTTGATTATTAGCTCTGATTGACAAAATATCTCTTTCTTGTACTTTCGCTTGATCTAAAGGTATATCAATTTTCTTCGGGATGTTTCTGATGTATGCTTGATCCTTATCCATTGTTGTTGTTACTAAAAAAAATATCAATAACAAGAACGCGATATCAGCCATCGAGCCAGCATTTATTTCAGGTATGTCTCTTTTAGCCATTTTATTTATTTTCTGTATCTACCCATCAATGGGCCAGCAATTACGACAAGTACACCAACAACTAATAATATACCAACAGTGTAAAGACCAGCCGTTGTAGTTAAAATTACACCGTCTGAGACTTTATTTCTTATTGCAAGCGATTCATTAGAGTCTGTTGTCCCTCCAAAATAGAATATCACATAAACGATTATTGAAATAACTATTCCAATAATTGCCATAATTGTTTTCTTAGGGTTTACAACGAGTTGAAGTAAGAAGAAACCAAGAACAAAAACAACTGCTACTATCATTATGAAAAAAGTAAAATAGATTGCAGCATTCATTTTGGCGCTTTCTCTAAAAGCCTCTATAACATCCTTTCCGTCTGTAACGCCAGGTCCAGTAAAGAGCATTAAACTAAGTCCGACTCCAATAACTACGAGTACTATTCGGAAAGCGTTTAATATTAAGTTTATTTTATTAGCATTCATCTGCTATTATTTTTTAAAAGTGGAATTACTTTGTAATTTTATTTTTGATTAACATATCTATTAAACTAATAGATGCATCTTCCATTTCATTAACTAAACCATCAATTTTAGAAGTAATATAGTTATAGAAAATTTGAAGGAAAATTGCTGCTATCAAACCAAATACTGTCGTTAACAAGGCAACTTTAATACCATCTGCAACAGTTGTTGGAGAAACTTGTCCGTCTTTCACAATTTTGTCGAATGCTTGAATCATACCGATTACCGTCCCCAAGAAACCTAACATCGGTGCTAACGCGATAAATAACTGTAACCAGGAAAGACCTTTTTCTAAGTTCCCCATTTGAACACCGCCATAAGCCACAACTGATTTTTCAACCATTTCCAAACCTTCTTCTGAACGATCTAAACCTTGGAAAAAGATAGAACCAATTGGACCACGCGTATTTCTACATATCTCTTTAGCAGCATCAACTCCTTGAGATTTTAAAGTAGATTCAACTTCATTCAAGAATTTTGTCGTGTTAATTGTTGCAATATTTAAATAAACAACACGCTCGATGGAAAGTGCCATACCAATAATTAAACAGATAAGAACTGGAGTCATCCACAATACATCACCCTCGATGTACTTTTGCTTTAACGTTTGTACAAAAGTTAATGTTGGTTCTTCATCAGTAGCATCAGCCTTTTTGGTATTACCTTCTTTTGCTGCATCCACAACTTCAGAATTTGTGGCTGCTACATCTTCTTGTGCATAAGAAGTTGTGTTAAATCCAAAGCTTAAAGTAAGTGCAATGGCTAGGGAACTAATTATTTTTTTCATAGGGGAAAAAATTAAAAAAAACGTTTCTATTTTAAATTATTTGACCCTCAAAAATAGTATTTTTTTGAATTGTATCGCTCTTTTTAAAAAACTTGTAAAAATTAAATTTATGTTAACAAAAAATCAGGGAGGTTATTTATGAGTTCCATTAAGCTTGCGTTTTTCAAAACATAAGTGATTTTTAATCCTATCGTTTGCGCACGTATTTCAGTTGATTTTCCCCAAACTATTAACTTAGAAATCTCTTCTATCTCATTGATAGATAGGAAAGCATCTAAGTTACTCGGACTTGTGAAAATATAAATTTGACACTGTGGAATTTTTTTTGAAAGCAACTTTGTCCGATAAACTACTTTACTTTTTACTTGATTTTGGGGCAAAATACTTGAAAAAGTTCCAAGAGAAAGATTCGACTTCGGAAAAAAAACAATTTTATTTTTTACCCAAATTTTAAATTCTTCTGCCGTTTTTTGTGGATTTCCAGCCTCTTTTCCTACAAATTGACATTCAATTCCTAGCTTTTTTAACTTGATATTAGTCTCTTCTCCTACACAAGCATATAATAAATTTCGTTTTTGCGCTCCATTAATAAGGTAAAATTGTGCTGAACGAATGCTTGAAAAGAAAACGATATCATACTCACTTGCTTCTTCGAAAAGTACCGATTCAAAATTTAACAATGATTCAGCAACTAATTCTAGATTATTTTGATTACAAAATTGAACTAAAGAAACACAATCTTCAGGATGTTTGGATATAAAAATCCTCGTTTTCATTTAGTTTAGGAGCTTGTCGACTATTGCTTGAGCTAAATTTTGTTGCTCATCATAATCAAAGGTATAGAAGTTGGCTGCTTCATTAGAAGACTTGGAATGAGCTACGTGGACAGTTTTTCCGTCACAATAAACACCCAATGGCAATTGACAACCACCCTCCATCAAACGTAACACACTTCTTTCTAATTCAATTTTTTGAGCGGTATAAACGTGATTTAAGTTAGCTAGGATTAGTGCTAAATGCTTATCAACTGATCTTATTTGTAAACCTAAAACTCCTTGTGCTGGAGCTGGAACAAATACAATTGGATCTAAAACCTCAACATGTAAATCCGATAAATCAAGGTTTAAACGATTGACTCCTGCTTTGGCAAGTAATATTGCATCGTAACCATCAGTTTTAAGTTTTCTAACGCGTGTTGGAACGTTTCCCCTCAAATCTTTGATAATTAAATCGGGACGTAAAGCCAATAATTGAGATTTCCTACGCGCTGACGAAGTTCCAATTATAGCATTTTTTTTTAAACCCCATAATTCCGATGAATCAACAGCATTTGGATTTGCCAATAACAATTCCGATGGATCTTCTCTGTCTGAAACGGCAGCAATCATTAAACCTTCTGGTGATGTTGTTTCTAAATCTTTATGTGAATGCACAGCTAAATCAACCTCTTTGGATAATAAAGCTGCTTCAATTTCCTTAGTGAAAAAACCCTTTCCCTCTAATTTATCAAAACTTAAATCTTGAATTTTATCCCCTTGTGTCTGAATGATATTGATTTCTACAGTTTGTCCTAATTTTTCCAATTCCACACGGACAAAGTTTGCTTGCCACAAAGCCAAATCGCTTCCACGCGTTCCAATTTTAATAATTGAACTCTCAGACATTCTTCAAAAGTATTTTCTTAGCTAATTTCATCGGACCACTAATGTATTTCTTTTCCATGTATCCGATTATTTTTTCCAACACTTCTTTTGAGTGTTGGTCTAAACTAGCTAAATCATTTTTAAAAACTTCAGAAAAAGCGGTGTTCTTAATTTCTTTAATTGATTGAGGAACTGTTTTCATAGCTAATTCCACGTTTCTTTCTTTCAAAAGATCTTCAAATTCTAAAATGGAAGTCGCAAGTATTTTTTCAACGTGTTGAATTTCTTTTGAACGTTCTTTTAAATTCTGGTTGGAAATTTTTTGGAGGAAATCAACTGAAATGTAAGTAATATCGTTATTCTCTAGAATAATTGGATCTAAATCTTGTGGAATTGCTAAATCGATTATGATTTTCTTGGTTTTATCGCCTTGCAGAATAGCTTCGTATAAATCCGGAGTTAGAACGTGAAAATCCGCGCCAGTGCAAGTTAAAATGACATCAAAACCTTTGTCGTAATATTTTAATTCACTTAATGCAAATGCTTCACCTTTGATTTCAGTGGCAAATTGTTCCGCTTTTTCTAATGAACGATTGAAAACTGAAAAATTAGTGAATCCATGTTTTTTCAAAAAGCGACTCATTGTTGTGTTTGTCATTCCTGCGCCCACAACTAAAATTCGTGCATCTAAAGAAATGTTCAGTTTTTTAAGTTGGTGGTAAGCCAAAGAAACAACAGAAACGGGTTTAGTTGCAATACTTGTTTCGGTGTAAACTTTTTTTGCTGTTTGAATTACTTGCTTCATCAAAATACGAATCAAGTCTCCTGTCAATTTTAAAGTGCGGCAGTGCTCATAAGCTAATCTTACCTGCGTAATAATTTCACGTTCTCCAACAATCATTGAATCGATAGAAGAAGCAACAGCTAAGGCGTGTTCAACGGCATTTGTTCCGCTGTATCTTTCAACGTTTGTGATTAATTCAAGGATTACTTGGGCTGAAAGTTCAGGAAAAGTAGATTCTAATAATGTTTGGACAAAAGCATCATCAATTTCTTGATTTTTTACAAATGTCAATTCCACTCGATTACAAGTTGAAAGGAAAAACAATTCTGCGATTCCGTTCGATTTCTTAACGGCATGTAATCTTTCTTTTTGCAAATCTTTTTCAATATGCAATAAGCCAATTTTATTAACTTCTAAGTTTCTGTGGGTAAAAGCCAAAATGTGTAAATGCTGCAACACGTGTCTTTCTATTTTTAGATTGCAAATATCGCCTTACATTCGTTTTACTTTGTCATAATAGTGTCATTAAAGCTAATTTAGATTTGGTTTAAATAAGGATAAAGTAGAAATTTGATGTTATTTTTGAACGAAACAAAGTAATTTATGAATTCACCAAAATACGAACAACTCATTTTTGATCTTGGAGGCGTTTTGATAGACATTGACTATCAAGCAACTGAGAATGCCTTTATTGCTTTAGGATTAAAAGATTTTGGCGAAAAGTATTCCCAATTGAATCAAAATGATTTGTTTGATAAATTCGAAGTTGGCGAAATTTCAGCACAACATTTAATTAATAAATTACTTTCTTTTTGTCCCTCTGGCACAAGCCCGAACAAAGTTGTTGCAGCTTGGAACGCCATGTTGGGTGAATTTCCAGCTGATAAAATTGAATTGCTATCAAAAATCAAAGGCAAATATCCAATTTATCTACTGAGCAACACTAATGAGATTCACATTCCAAAAGTCTATCAAGCTTGGGGAAAAGTTTCTAGTGTACCGATGACTTCTATTTTTAAAGAAATATTTTTGTCTTCAGAAATTGGGAAAAGAAAGCCAGCCGTTGAAACGTTTAGTTGGGTTTGTGAAAAACTGGCGATAAATCCAGCCACAACTTTATTTATTGATGACAGCCCACAACATATTGAAGGTGCTAAGAAAGCAGGATTACAGACCTATTTCTACCAATCTAAATATGAATTTTTAAAACTACTGCATTCGTTGCTTTAAAAATGTGACAATTTAACTCTAAAATTGTGGTCTTGATTATGATTAAAAAACCCTAAAAACGTTCATTTCTTTAAAAAAAAGGATAAAAGGAAGCTATTCGACTAAGAGAAAGGAGTGTCACCAAAAATATAATTCTCTGTAAATTAGGGGTGTTGGCTTCAAACAGTTAATAAATAATGAAGATTTATTTTGTTATATGAATGTTTGTTTTTTTCTTTGCAGGCTGAAACCAATAAATTAAAGAATATGTCAGAAATCAAAACTAAGGTAATCGCGATAATCGTTGATAAATTAAATGTTGAGGAAAGTGAAGTAACAAACGAAGCTAGCTTCACGAATGACTTAGGAGCCGATTCATTGGATACTGTGGAATTAATCATGGAATTTGAAAAACAATTTAATATTTCTATTCCAGATGATAAAGCAGAAGGCATCCAAACTGTTGGTGACGCAATCACTTACATCGAGTCAAACGTTTAATTATTTCAATTACAACAAAAACAAATTATGGAATTAAAAAGAGTTGTTATTACTGGTATGGGAGCATTGACTCCAATTGGAAATACACTTACTGAGTACTGGGACGCATTGATCGCAGGAAAAAGTGGTGCTGCTCCAATTACTCAGTTTGACGCTACTCTTTTCAAAACCCAATTTGCTTGTGAAGTAAAAGGTTTTAATGTGGAAGACCACATTGATAAGAAAGAAGCTAGAAAACTAGATCAATTTTCGCAATACGCCATAGTCTCTGCTACAGAAGCTATGGCCGATGCGGCCTTAATGGAATCAAACCCAAATTTAGACCGAATTGGTGTTATTTGGGGCTCAGGAGTTGGTGGACTTAAAACCTTTCAGGAAGAGGCCAAAAACTTTTTTGCAGGTGACGGAACACCCCGTTTCAATCCATTCTTTATTCCAAAAATGATTGCTGATATTGCTTCAGGTCACATATCCATCAAATTTGGTTTGCGTGGTCCGAACTATGTAACTGTTTCAGCTTGCGCTTCTTCCACAAATGCGATTATCGACTCTTTCAATCTTATTCGATTAGGAAAAGCAGACGCGATTGTTACTGGTGGTTCTGAAGCTGCTGTGAATGAAATGGGAATGGGAGGATTCAATGCATTGAGAGCTTTATCTACAAGAAATGATTCTCCGCAAACTGCCTCTCGCCCATTTGACTTGGATCGCGATGGTTTTGTTTTAGGTGAAGGAGCTGGTGCTTTAATTTTAGAAGAATATGAGCACGCTATAAAAAGAGGTGCTAGAATTTATGCCGAAGTAATTGGTGGTGGAATGTCGGGTGACGCATATCACATGACTGCTCCACATCCAGAAGGAATTGGTGCAAGAAACACAATGCTTGCGGCTATTGATGATGCTGAAATCAGCGCGTCAGATATTGATTATGTAAATGTCCATGGAACTTCCACACCACTTGGTGATATTGCTGAAGTGAAGGCAATTCAAGCTGTTTTTGGGGAACATGCGTATAACTTAAACATTAGTTCAACCAAATCAATGACAGGGCATTTGTTAGGAGCAGCTGGCGCAATTGAAGCAATCGCTTGCGTAATGACTGTTGTTCACGATATTATTCCTCCGACAATAAATCATTTTACGGACGATCCTGCGTTGGACACGAAATTGAATTTCACATTCAATAAAGCACAAAAAAGAACCGTAAATATTGCGCTTTCCAATACATTTGGATTTGGCGGACATAATACAAGCGTGATAGTTAAAAAATTTAAAGCCTAAATTATTCTGAAAATTCCTTTATTTTCTAGTAAGAGGACAGAGGATGAAATTAAGCTCATTCATTTCATTCTTAAGCGCTTTGGTTATAAACCAAAAAATGTCGCCTACTTTCAAAAAGCAGTAACTCATAAATCAATAATTACGGACTCGAAAGAAGATGTTTCAAATGAACGCCTAGAATTTCTAGGTGATGCCATTTTGGATGCTATTGTAGCAGAACACCTATTTTTGAAGTTCCCAGAAAACGATGAGGGATATCTCACAAAATTAAAATCTAAAATAGTTAATAGAAAAACACTTTCTGACATTGGTGAAAACATGGAAATCAGACAAGTACTCAACTATAATAAAACACGAACTATCAACGTTCCAACTTTGGAAGGAAATGCTTTTGAAGCAATTGTTGGAGCAATTTATTTAGATGGTGGTTACGAGAAAGCGAAGCAATCTTTAAATAACTACGTTTTTCGTAAATATCTAAATTTCAACAAATTACTCGGAGAAGAAATTGACTTTAAATCCAAATTATTTATTTGGTGTCAACGTAAAAAATTAAACTTAGAGTTCGTTGTGGTTAAGGAAAATCATGAAAATGGTCAATGGAATTATGAGATAAAAGTGGTGATTAATCACAAAGAATTTGGTAAAGGAATTGGCTTGTCAAAAAAGACGGCAGAACAAGAAGCGGCAAAAGAAACACTTCAATTAATTGGTGAAATTTAATTGCGCTTGTTTTTTCTCAAATAAATGAGTTACTTTGTGTAATTAATATAACAACATGAGCTCAACAGACATTTTCTATACCATCGGTGATTTGATGCAATCGACGTTTGTGATTTTTGAAATCGCTGGAAATACAATTAATTTCGGAATTATCCTTCTTGGATTTTTTGGTTTTGGATTATGGATGAACTACCAACGAAAAACAAATGCTAAAGCAACCGTACCAGTTGAAATTAAAGACAATAAAGGCTGGTATAAAGAAGATGCTGACAAAAAAATATTAAAATAATACGTCGCAAAGAAGATAAAAAAAGCGCTCCAATTAGGGCGCTTTTTTTTTAACTAAAAATACCTAAACGTTTGTCCCTTGTGGAATTTTAAAGAAACATCATAGGACAAACCTATTTCATACGTGCCGTTATTGTAACTTCTAATAGCTTGTGTTGAAAAGTCAGATGCTACACTCACTCTGAATTTATCATTAATTTGATATTGAACAAATACGCCAAAAGCAGATTGCAAACGGTACATTGCACCAAAAACAAAACGTTCTTGGTAAATAGTTGCTAAGGATAAATCTAAGTTTATTGGTGCCCCAGAAATAAAAATCAATTGGGTGGTTGGACGTAATTTCCATGCTTCGTCTAGATTAATTACACCACCTATTTGTGCGAAGAAATGTCTTTTTTCTAAATTATTAACCGTTCCATCTAATGAGTTTTGAAATAGTTTTGGTGCACTTATTCCAACGAAAAGTCGCTTTCTTTTAAACAACAAACCTGCTCCCATATTTGGCATAAAACGGTTTTGTTGATTTGTTAATTTCGAAGGGTCATTTTCAACTGTTGAATTCAAAGAAGAAGTAATGGAATTCATTAAACCAAAACCCGCATTCAACCCAAAAGATAAGGAGTTTTTTTCATTGAATTTTAAGCGATAGGAAAAACTAGTTTGCAACTGCGTATTGCTTGTTGGTCCAATTTCATCTCGAATAACTACAGCTCCAATTCCAATTGATTCGTATTTCAAAGGCATGTTAAAACCTAAAATCGAAGTGCGCGGAGCTCCATCAAAACCAACCCATTGCTCTCTGTGAATCCCGGAAACATTCAGCATTCCTGTGCTTCCTGCATACGCTGGATTCGCATATAAATAATTCTCAAAATACTGCGTTAAATGCGCTTGCTGTTGTCCTGTTAGTTTGAAACTGAGTACAAGTATAACAGAAATTAAAAATAATATTGTTTTCATAATCAGTTACTTATTAGCGTTTCAAATAAACATATCCTTTATACAACTTGGAGCCATCTCCATTCAAATCAAGAATGTAGAAATAAGTTCCCGTTGGTAATTCTCCTTCTCCTAATACTAAATTACTTGTTGTGTTTCCGATCCAATCGTTTAAATAAGGCGTTTTGCTATAAACTTCACTTCCCCAACGATTGAAAATTTGAATAGAATTAGCTGGAAAATCCTCCAATCCTGGAATCACAAATGCATCATTTATTCCATCGTTATTTGGTGTGAAAATCTCAGGAATAATAATTTCCACCTCAACTTCTCCGCAATTTGGACCTGTATTAGTTGGGTCACAAGGGTCAAGTGGGTTACTTCCTCCACTCACTTCTTGTCCGTCTGTTAATCCATCGCCATCTGTATCAAGATTCAATGGATTTGTTCCTCTTCCGATTTCATCTTCATTTGTTAAACCATCTCCGTCACAATCCAACATATTCCAAGTTAAACTTGGTGGTAATGTTTGATTTGCAAGCACAAAACTACACGGCTCAAGTGGATTCGATGCATTTGCTATTTCTGTTCCGTCAAGAACTCCATCGCCATCTGTGTCTGGGTTTGTTGGATTTGTTCCTTCAGTCACCTCTTCCTCATTTGTCAAACCATCCGCGTCGCAATCCAACTGACTCCATGAAGTTGATGGAATTAATGTTTGTGAACTTAAAGTAAACGAACAAGGATCTGTTGGTGAAGTTCCATCCAAAATTTCTGCACCATCATTTACACCATCGCCATCCGTATCTGGATTGAGTGGATTACTTCCATCTGTAACTTCTTCACCATTTGTTAATCCGTCCAAATCGCAATCTAAATCAAACCATTCAGTGCTAGGCTGGATCGTTTGATTTAATAGAACAAAGGAACAATTTTCTAATGGATTCGTGCCATCAACTACTTCTGTACCGTCTAAGACTCCATCTTCATCTGAATCAGGATTAAAAGGATCTGTATTTGCAATAATTTCTTCTTCATTTGTCAATCCATCTGTGTCACAATCTAATATATTCCAACTTGTAAGAGATGAAATAGTTTGAGAGGCAAGGATTAAACTACAAGGGTCTAATGGATTTGTAGCGTCCATTACTTCTGTTCCATCTGTAACACCATCTTCATCTGAATCGGGATTTAGTGGGTTTGTGCCAATTGTGACTTCTCCTTGATTCGTGATACCATCAAAATCGCAGTCTGTATCATTCCAAATTTGACTTGGCGCGAGCACTTGGTTAGCTAAAATAAAATCACATAAATCAGTTGGACTGGTTCCATCGACTAATTCTGTTGCATCAGTAACTCCATCACCGTCCGCATCTTGTGGAAAATCATTTGGATCTAATGGGTCGGTTCCTGCATCAACTTCTTCGCCATCAGGAAAAGTATCGCCATCCGTATCTGGATTGAGAGGGTCTGTCCCTAAAACTCCTTCTTCACCATTTGTTAAACCGTCACCATCGCAATCAAAATTCAACCAATCAGCACTTGGCGTCACGTCTTGATGCGCTAAAATAAAACTACAAAAATCATTTGCGTCAGTAGTATCTAAAAGTTCAATTCCATCTTTAACGCCATCACCATCCGTGTCCTGATTTTGTGGATCTGTACCATTTGTTTGTTCTGTCCCGTTATCTACTCCGTCGTTATCACAATCTAATTGATTCCATGCAATTGAAGGTTGAACTGATTGATTTGCAATTGTAAAACTACATGGGTCTAGGGGATTTGTGCTAGTGGAAGTTTCTATTCCATCTAAAACACCGTCGCCGTCTGTATCGGGATTAAGTGGATTTGTTCCTGTTATTACTTCATCGCCATTTCCAAGACCGTCGCTGTCACAATCTTGCTGGTTCCAAGCTGAACTTGGGGCTACTGTTTGATTCGTTAAGATAAAATCACATGGGTCTGAGGGATTAGTTCCATTCAAAACTTCACCATTATCTGGAACACCGTCGCCATCTGTATCGGTTTCGTTTTGAACGTTTATTAAAATGATATTTGAAACAGAAGGACAATTTCCAACTTGAATTTCTAACAAATAATTTCCAGTTGTATTAACTGTGTAATTCGTAGCTGTTGCACCCAGAATTAATTGTCCATTGTAATACCATTGGTAAGATTGGGCTGTGGCATAATTTGTTGATAATATTACTGTTTCTCCTTGATTAATGATTGTTGAGCCGTTGGCAGAAATGGTTAAATTGATACTTGGAATCACATCAACTTGTCCATTTACAGCATTACTTAGGCAACCATTTAGAGTATAAACGGCAGTGTGACTTGTGCTCGTTGTCGGGGAAACTTGTATCGAAGCGCTTGTTTGTCCACTTGGTGACCAAGAATAAGTTCCTCCAAGAATAGAAGGAATCGCAGTTAAGGTTCCGTTTTGTCCTTCACAAAGTGTTAATGAATTTACAGATAAAACCGGGATTGGGTGAACGACTATTGAAATCAAGGCTGCATCACCATTACAACCATTTAAACTAGGAACGACAGTTATGGTTGCAGTATTTGGAGATTGACTGGTGTTAACTGTAACAAATGAAGGAATTGTTCCGTTGCCATTTGCTTGTAATCCAATTGATGTGTTTGAATTTGTCCAATTAAAATCAACACCTGCAACTGAGCTCGAAAGTACAATTGCTTGAGTTGTTGCTCCATGACAATAAGGAGTAGTAATTGAACTGTTGACAGTCAAACATGGGTAAACTAAAATTGTAGTAGTAATTGGGCTTCCAAAACAGCCACTAAATTCAGGTGTAATAGTTAAGGTTGCATTTTGATTGGTGAGGGTAGTATTTAAAACAGTAAATGCAATCACATTTCCAGAACCAGAAGTTGCTAATCCTATATTTTGATTGTCGTTTGTCCAGTTATAGGTTGTTCCATTTGTGGCGCTTGAAAACTCAATTCCAGTGGATAAATTTCCGCAACAATTAGTTTGATTAGTTATGGAAGCAAGCGCATTTGGTTGGGGTTTTACGGTCAATTCAAACGTTTGAACCTGAGACGAGCAACCATTTAATGTAGCTACAACAGAAATTGTAGCTGTTTGACTGGCATTTGTAGTGTTTATTCCCTGAAAACTGGAAATATCACCTGTTCCATCTGCTCCCAATCCCATTAAGACGTTATTGTTTGTCCAAGTGAAAACAGTTCCACTTGGTGCATCTGCAAACAAGATGGAAGTAAAATTATCATTAACGCAGATAGATTGATTCTGAGGTAAAGTAAACGATGGGCCTGAGTTTACACCAATAGTCATTGTTGTTGTATTCGCACAAATACCTAAGTTTGGTGTAAATGTGTAACTGGTTGTTTGCTGATTATTTACAGAAGGAGACCAAGTTCCAAAGATATTATTGAGTGATGTATTTGGAGGTAAACTCAAAGAGCCGTTTGTGCAAATGTCAGGTACTTGATTAAAAAATGGGGTTGTTGGATTGGTGACGTAAACATCCCAAGCTTCACCAATTTGTGGACAAACAGAAATAGAATAATACACTTCATAAGTCGTAATTTCTGTTGGAGAAATAGTGATTGTTTGTGTTGTTTGCCCATCGGGAAACCAAATATAATTTCCTCCATCTAATCCTACCGTTGCAGTTAACGTCGTATTTTGTCCTATACAAGCTGTTGTTGAACCACTAATCGCTATCGTATTCAAACTACAATCACAAGGAACTGGAGCAATAAAATTGGAACTTGCTTGACACGATAATTCTGAAAAAGACGCCGAAATTATGCATCCATTTCCGTTTGCTGTTAGATTTGGAATACTGAAATTCAAGGGTGAGTTAAAAGGCGGATTTAATGTGATGGAAGAACCACAAGTTGAAATTGTTAAAGAACCACTCGTTGGAGCATTAATAAAAACTAAAGTTCCATTCAAATTGTATTGATTGTTGGCACAAGCACTTGGAACTGGGGTAATACTTTGAATTATACAAGAAGTAATACCACAAGCGGCTGGAGCCACATAATTTATTGTATTAGAACAAGAATTGTCCGAAAAACTTGCTGTAACTACACAATTAGCCGCATCAGCTGTTAAGTCAGAAAAAGAATAACTTATAGGAGAAGTAAATGGAGCATTAAACATTTGAGTTCCTCCACAGGAAGAAGTTACCGTTAAAGTTCCTGTTGTTGGTTGATTTATGAAGGTGACATTTCCCGAAAGCGTAAATAAATTAATTGTACACGCACTTGGAACAGCCGTTAAACTTTGTATAGCACAAGGTAAAACACAAGCGGCTGGAGCACTATAATTCGTTGTCGCTGTGCAAGTTGTATTTTCGGAAAAAATAGCCGTAGCACTACAATTTGCACCATTTGCAGTTAATCCAGTTATTGAATAACCGATCGGAGAAGTAAATGGAGCATTAAACGTTTGAGTTCCGCCACAGGAAGAAGTTACCGTTAAAGTTCCTGTTGTTGGTTGATTTATGAAAGTAATATTCCCCGAAAGCGTAAATAAATTAGCTGCACATGCACTTGTAACAGCCGTTAAACTTTGGATAGTACATGATGAAACACAAGCCGCTGGAGCACTATAATTCGTTGTCGCTGTACAAGTTGTATTCGCGGAAAAAACAGCCGTAGCACTACAACTTGCACCGTTTGCAGTTAATCCGGAAAAAGAATAACTTATTGGAGAAGTAAATGGCGCATTAAACGTTTGAGTTCCTCCACAAGAAGAAGTTATCGTTAAAGTTCCTGTTGTTGGTTGATTTATGAAGGTAACATTTCCCGAAAGCGTAAATAAATTAGTTGCACACGCACTTGGAACAGCTGTTAAACTTTGGATAGCACATGATGAAACACAAGCGGCTGGAGCACTGTAATTCGTTGTTCTAGTACAAGTAGTATTCGCAGAAAAAACAGCCG
>Ga0105050_10001601_pt1 | contig 33826 bp, 31 predicted proteins | sample FRY01_FD_78088 | JGI IMG/M metagenome (GOLD analysis project Ga0105050, IMG submission 78088) | Freshwater microbial communities from Lake Fryxell liftoff mats and glacier meltwater in Antarctica - FRY-01 | ecosystem: Environmental > Aquatic > Freshwater > Ice > Glacier meltwater ...
CTGACCACGCTCGCCTTGAACATCTGAACCCCCAAAATTTATGGAGAGCCTCTGAATCATACATGATTCTTATAGGTCAAGAAAATATGACGGGTGGTAAGGTCCAAGCCTCAACATCATTGACTATATTACCCCATGCAAAAGCAATCCGCTTTTGATACCCTCCTCCCACCCACAACAGCAGGAGGCCCCACCATGACCACCCCCACAAACCGCCGCCAGGCCCACTGCCTCTGCGGCGCCATCACCATCACCGCCAAACAGGCGGCCAATCATGTCGATGCCTGTCATTGCCATATGTGCCGGCGCTGGGGTGGTGGGCCGTTTGTCGAGATTGATTGCGGGACGGATGTGGTGATCGACGGGGCGGAGAGGATGACTGTTTACAGCTCATCGGAATGGGCGGAGCGGGCCTTTTGCCGGGATTGCGGCTCGCATCTTTTTTATCGGCTGAAAGGGTCGGGCGAGCATATGGTCTGCGCCGGGCTGTTTGATGAGGCGACCGACAAGGATGCCGGCCTGAGCTTGCGGCGGCAGGTGTTTATCGATGAGAAGCCCGCCTATTACAGCTTTGCCGGGGATAGCGAAAAGCTGACCGGGGCAGAATTGTTCGCGCGGGTCGCGGCGGGGCGGCCGGAATAAGGGGGTGGCGGTTCTGGGGCGCGGCGCCCTCCCCATCCGTTCGCCCTGCGCTTGTCAAAGGGTGCTTAACCAGCCGATAGTCACCTGTTGCCGCCTGTCCTTCGACAGGCTCAGGACGAACGGTGTTGTTTGACGCGCCTGTCCCTGCCTTATCCATTCCGTTCGCCCTGACCTTGTCGAAGGGTGCTTGACTGACCGATAGTCACCTGTTGCCTCTGGTGCTTCGACAGGCTCAGCACGAACGGGGACTATGTGCACGCCTTGGTGGCTGTGGCCGTTCGACAGGCTCAGGGCGAACGGGGGGGGGTTGACGCGCCTGTTCTTGCCTCGCCCGATCCGTTCGTGCTGAGCTTGTCGAAGCGTGATGGTGTGCGCCAGCTGCCGTTGTTCTGCAGACGCCTGCCCTTCGACAGGCTCAGGGCGAACGGGGATTGCGGGCGCGGCTTTACTGGTTTGGGCCCCTGCTGTTTCCACCCGCGCCAGAGCCGTCTGACCGTCGCTCAGTCCAGGCCGAAGCGGACCGGGTAGCTGGGCAGGTTCATGATCGCCGCCGCCTGTGCCGGGGTTGCGATTGGTCGGCCGAGCCGCCGGGCCAGCGCCACCACTTCTTCGACCAGCTCGACATTTTTCGGGGTGCGCGGGCCGCCATAGGGTTCGATGCCGACCTGGACATGGCCGCCGCGCCGGATTGCGGCCTCGGCCAGGCCGCAGCCGACGCAATCCTCGCCAAAGCTGGAGACCAGCCACGGCAGGCCGCTGCCGGCGATCATCTCGAGATAGGCGTCGAGCGCGGTGGCGGTGGGCGGCAGGCCGAACGGCTGGTCATCGGCGCCGAAATAGAATTTCAGGATCCCGCCGGGCGGCAGCCTGCCGGCGCGGTGCAGCGCCATGATGAACTTGACGAAGCCGGGTTCGAAGATCGAGATGCTCATCCCCAGTTTGAGCCGGCGGCAGGCTTCGACATAGTAATGGCTGTCCTGCATGTCGTTGCGATAGACCAGCCGCGTCGGGGCGAAGGCGCCATCTGCGCCGGGGACCGAGACGTTGAAACTGCCGGGGTCGCACAGGCCCTGCGCGATCAGGCCCTCCGCCGCCATCGCCTCGATATGGGCAAAGCGCTGCTCGACCGGCACGCCTTCCTTGCCCGGCATGGTCGGGGTGAGAATGGCATCGGGGCGCAGCTGGAGCAGCTTGCGCCAGGGCCGGGCGTAATTTTCCGCATCCATCACTCCGGTGCCACCGAACACCGGATCTTCCGTATGATTATGCACCAGCGCCGCGCCCGCCGCCATGCAGGCGACCGCCTGGCTGACGATGTCGTCGTCGCTATAGGGGACGTTGGGATTTTGCGCCGGCTTGACCGAGCCGTTGAGCGAGACTTCGATGATCAGCGGGGTGTCATATGATTGGGTCATGGGAATATTCTAGCACAAACGCCTCGTCATTCTGAACTGGTTTCAGGATCTCCTGCGTTGTGCGCTCTTTTACGCGGTCCTGAAACAGGTTAGCTGCGCTGGCCTTCGGCTCAGGATGACGAAGAGTGGAGCGGCCCCCTATTTCTGCCAACCGTGCGAGAGCAGCTTGACCGTCACGCAGCCGGTGGCGACATGGGTGCCGTCGGCGTCGTGCATCGGGAATTCGGCGATATAGCCAGCGCTGCCCTTGCGCTCGAGGTCGGCGAGCAGGCTCTTGATCGTCGCCTCTGACAGCCGATATTCGGCGGTGACATCGCTGGCTGCGGGCTTGTGAAAGTCGACGTAAATATCCTTCAGGATCGGGAAGTGACGATCGACATCGAGCAGCGAGATGCCGGGCAGCGCCGCGACCGCTTCGGCGAGCACGGTATAAGCGCCCATATAGAGCACGCCGACATGATTTTCATTGCCCGCCAGCGGCATCAGCAAATGGGCATGGCCGCGGCTTTCCGCCAGCCGCTTCAGGCCGGTGCGCTCGACAAATTCGACACGATATTTGGGTTTGTTTTCGCGTGGTTCGCTCATTCCGACACCTCCGCTGCTTTGCTCCATGCTTGATCAGAGCGACGGGCCATTTGCCCGGCCCCGACCTTTCCCGATCAAGCCGATAGCTTTATCACCCAATCCGGCTCACTACAGGCGTGCTTTTGATAGGAGCTCAGCAAGCGGCGAGCGCATCGCAATCCAAATTTTCCGGCGTCCGGTCGAGCAAAGCGCCAGTCCGTTGCCATTCAGCGCCAGTCTGCCATTGCGGCAGCAGCGATCGGACAATTCATGCTTATATTGATGGTGCAGGCATTGACGCCTGCATCCCCCACGCGCCGGCAATCCGGCGCAACCGAAGGAGCATGAAAATGGGCGAATTCGTAGACAAGACAAAAGGCCATGTGAACGAAGCCGTTGGCAAAGCCAAACAGCATAGCGATGATCCAGCGACCCGCATCAAGGGCAAGGCGCAGGAAATCAAGGGCAAGGCCCAGCAGGTCAAGGGCGCGATCAAGGGCGCTCTCGGCGACAAGATCTAGGCCCCCGATCACAAACCCCGGCGCTGCTCTCCCCCTCCCCCTCCGCAGCAGCGCCAAACGAAAAGCCGTCCCTTGCGGGGCGGCTTTTTGCTGGCGGGCTATGGATCGGAAAGGCAGCAGAGTTTTCGCCTAAAAGCGCGTTGTCGCCATAATAACTGTCACCGCAATTCCGTAATCTCGCAATTACTCTGCCGGATCGACCGTGATCGCGGTGATTTCCGGAAAATCGCTGCTCATTTCATTGCCGGCATTGTCAAATTGGCTGCCCTTGCCGATCGTGATCGTGGCACTGCGTCCGACAAGTTCATCGGGCATTGCCTGTTGGACAAACCAGTCTTCGCAGGAATCGACACTGCACAGCGCGCTTTTCGCTTCGCCGACCGGAGCATCGCTCTCTGCCGGAGCCAATATTTTATAATCGAGATAGCAATTGTCGCCGCATTCAAAGCCCTCGATCCGGATACGAACCGCGCCTTCTGCCGGAACCGCTGCTGGTGGCGCGCTTTCTGCAACCTCAGGCTTGGCTTCGCCGGGCTCGGGCGCCGAATTGGCCGCCGAACATCCGCCGATGCCAAGCGCGAGTGCAAATAATATCAACTTGGTCATGTTAAATTCCCTTTGGGCTATTGTTGCGCTTTGCGCGTCAGGCTGCTGCCGTTGCGCTTCTTGTGCAGTCACACGCAGCGCCTGTCCATGAACCATTTGCGATCAGGAGCCAGTTTCTCGGACGAAGACAGGCTTAGGTGCGCTGGCGTTATTTACCGGGCCCTTGCTTGCCGGGACCTTGCTTGCTGGAAGAATCGCGGGTTTCCAGCGCAACCGTCATTCGACCGCGCTGCGTGCCTTGCGCATCGCGGCGACGAAGGGGGCTTACCCTAGCTACAAATTCTTAGTTTCAAAATAGAAATAAACTTGCCTCTGCGAGTAACGGTGATTGATTACCAACAAGCCTCAAAACTCAAGCCGCCTTCAGTTCTGGTATCTTGTCGAGCGCGTCGCCCAGTTCACGTTCGGCGATTTTCAGGTCGTAGCGGCCTTGCATTTTCAGCCAGATTTCCGAACCATTGCCGCACAGCTTGCCGATCCGCATCGCCATTTTCGCGGTGACCGGCTGGCGCTCGTTCAGGATGTCGTAAAGCGTCTGGCGCGATATGCCGAGCAGGCGGGCGATCTCGGTCTTGGGTCGGCCCAGTGCCGGGAGCACATCCTCACGCAGGATTTCGCCGGGATGCACCGGGCGCATATTCTTGAGCATTGATTCAGCCATTAGTGATAATCCTCCAGATCGACATCGATGACATCGGTCACAGGTGCAATAACCTCTAAAACCTATCTTAGCGCCTTCGTGTCTGCGTGTGAATTTTCATACCACAGGTCGACATTCACCACCCCAACCCAGTATCAGGTAAACACTTCCCCAAACTGTTTAGATCATGCCGGGGGATGATCGACCTGATACTTCTGAAGAGGGGGGACTCTAGAGCCACGGTAACACGTGCAACAATCCACCAATTTCAAGCCGCTTTCGGCGCAGGGGCGCCTCTCAGTAACCCCTCCGTGCTCAAATCCTCGTCGATTTCGGGCCAGTGGATGCCATAGCCGCCGCCTGCGATTTCCCAATGTGCGCGCTGTTCCTTCGTCGCCCCATGCAGGCGCGGATACCAGGCCAAGGGCACAGAGATTGTCCGGCCGTCAATCAGATCGACGATCAGGCTGTCATCGCTGCACCGCACGTCAGCGACGCGTTCGTTTGGGATTTTAGCGGTTAGAACCATGTTCACCTCAAATTTCCGTCATGCTGAACTTGTTTCAGCATCCATCGTGCCCCCAATCACCGGCCTGCGCAATTGGAGAAATGGATCCTGAAACAAGTTCAGGATGACGAAGGTTTTTGGCTCAAGTTGACGAGGTAACGGTGCAATTGCGGAAGATGATGGATGTACGACATTCCCCACCCCAACCCCTCCCCTGAAGGGGAGGGGCTTTTGGGATTACTCCGCCGGTTCGTTGACCTCATCCTTGGGCAGATAGAGCCGCTCGCCCTTATCCTTGTAGACCTTGGCCATCTCGCGCATGCCTTCTTCCGCTGCCGCCTTGCTCGCCGCCGCGGTATCCGCGCCCAGTTTCTCCGACGCCAAGAACCCCTCGGCGCTCTGGTTCTGCTTGCTGGCGAAGTCGCGCACCTCTTGCGAAATTTTCATCGAGCAGAATTTCGGGCCGCACATCGAGCAGAAATGGGCGGTTTTGGCGCCCTCTGCCGGCAATGTCTGGTCGTGATATTCTTCCGCCGTGTCGGGGTCGAGGCTGAGGTTGAACTGGTCGCGCCAGCGGAACTCGAAGCGGGCTTTTGACAGCGCATCATCGCGGACCTGGGCGGCCGGGTGGCCCTTGGCGAGGTCGGCGGCGTGGGCGGCCAGCTTGTAGGTAATCACGCCGACCTTGACGTCGTCGCGGTCGGGCAGGCCAAGATGTTCCTTGGGCGTGACATAGCAGAGCATCGCCGTGCCATACCAGCCGATCTGGGCGGCGCCGATGCCGCTGGTGATATGGTCATAGCCGGGCGCGATGTCGGTTGTGAGGGGGCCGAGCGTGTAGAAAGGCGCCTCGCCGCAGACTTCGAGCTGCTTTTCCATATTCTCCTTGATCTTGTGCATCGGCACATGGCCGGGGCCTTCGATCATCACCTGGACATCCGACTTCCAGGCGCGGTGAGTGAGTTCGCCGAGCGTGTAGAGTTCGGAGAATTGCGCTTCGTCATTGGCGTCGGCAATCGAGCCGGGGCGCAGGCCGTCGCCGAGGCTGTAGGCGATGTCATAGGCCTTCATGATCTCGGTGATGTCGTCGAAATGTTCGTAGAGGAAGCTTTCCTTGTGATGCGCAAGGCACCATTTCGCCATGATCGAGCCGCCGCGCGAAACGATGCCGGTAACGCGCTTGGCCGCCATCGGCACATAAGGCAGACGGACGCCGGCGTGGATGGTGAAATAGTCGACGCCCTGCTCGGCCTGTTCGATCAACGTATCGCGGAAAATTTCCCAGGTGAGCTCTTCGGCAGCGCCGCCGACTTTTTCGAGCGCCTGATAGATCGGTACGGTGCCGATCGGAACCGGGCTGTTGCGGATGATCCATTCGCGGGTATCGTGGATGTTGCGGCCGGTGGACAGATCCATGACCGTGTCGGCGCCCCAGCGGATCGACCAGACCATCTTGTCGACTTCATTGGCGACGTCGGATGCAACCGCGCTGTTGCCGATATTGGCGTTGATCTTGACGAGGAAGTTACGCCCGATTGCCATCGGTTCGGATTCCGGGTGGTTGATATTGTTCGGAATGATCGCCCTGCCCCGTGCAATCTCGTCGCGGACAAATTCCGGCGTGACATAGACGGGGATCGACGCGCCAAAGCTTTCGCCGTCGCGGATATATTCCTTCAATCGATCGCGGCCGAGATTTTCGCGCTCGGCGACATATTCCATTTCCGGGGTGATGATGCCCTGACGCGCGTAGTGCATCTGACTGACATTGGCACCCGCTTTGGCGCGCAGCACCTTGCGGCGGACATTGGGGAACGGCGCAACGCCGCCGGAGCGGTCGGGGCCGAGCTGGCCATTGTCTTCCGGCTTGATCTCGCGCTGGGTGACTTCCTCGACATCGCCGCGCGCCTTGATCCACGGGCTGCGCAACTCGTTGAGACCGGTGTTGATATCGATCAGCGCTTCAGGGTCGGTATAGGGGCCGGACGTGTCATAGACCCGGACCGGCGCTTCGCCGCCCTCGAGATGAATCTCGCGCATCGCGACGCGGATGCCGGAGCCGCTATGCGCGGCGACATGGACTTTTTTCGAGCCACGGATCGCGCCGGTGGTTACGCCAATTTCGGTTTTTGCGGGAAGGTCAGCCATTTATCTTCGTTCCTTTGTCATTGCAGAACGAGGGCGGGATTTGTCGAAAACCGCTCCCTCCCTCCGCCCGTGTGATCGGGATCAGGTTCAGCGGGTCGCAGGGCGTTACACCTGCCTCTCAGTCAAACGACTCCCCGGGGGTGCCTCAATGCTAGAGGCTTGGCGGCCGGATGTCATGCCAATTCTGGACTTTGGCCAAGTGGCATTATTTTGGCGGTGCCGCAGATTTATATTAGGCTCCCGCGAAACGATCTGCTAGTTTTTCGACAACGCCCGCAGAGGCGCAATATGGAGCGGAAAATGACGGAATCGAATAAGGTCCAGCTGGATGTAATCATTGTCGGCGCAGGATTTGCCGGCCTCTATCTGTTGCACAAGTTCAGGCAGATGGGACTTACTGCCCGCGCCTTTGAAGCCGGCGATGATGTCGGTGGCACCTGGTACTGGAACCGCTATCCGGGCGCGCGCTGCGATATTGAAAGCATCGACTATTCGTTCAGTTTTGATCCGCAGCTGGAGCAGGAATGGGAGTGGAGCGAGAAATATGCGACCCAACCCGAAATCCTCCGCTATGCCCAGCATGTCGCCGAACGCTTTGACCTGCGCCGCGATATCAGCTTTGGCGCGCGGGTGGAAACAGCTGTCTGGGATGAGGATGCATCATGCTGGGCCGTGACCACCGAGACGGGCGAGACGGTCAGCAGCCGGTTTTTCATCATGGCGACCGGATGTCTGTCCCAGCCCAAGGATATTGATATCGATGGTATCGACAGCTTCGGCGGAGAGATTTACCGCACCCATAGCTGGCCGCATGACGGCGTCGATTTTTCCGGCAAAAAGGTCGGGGTGATCGGCACCGGATCATCGGGCATCCAGTCGATTCCGCTGATAGCCGAACAGGCAGACAGCATGACCGTGTTCCAGCGCACCGCAAACTATTCCCTGCCAGCGCGCAACGGCCCGATTGCGGCAGAGAAGCTGGCGATCAAGCAACGCTATCAGGATTATCGGAACGAAGCCCGCTGGACCAAGTCTGGCGTGCCGGGCAAGGAGGCAATGGACTTTGCGCTGACAGTGTCGGAGGAAGAACGGCAACAGCGCTACGAAGAGCTTTGGGCCAAGGGCGCGATACCCCATCTCGCTTCCGAATTTGCCGACATCATGCTCAGTGAGGAGGCCAATGACACGCTGGCAGAATTTGTCCGCAGCAAGATTCGCACGGTTATCGAGGACAGCAATGTCGCCGACATCTTGACCCCGACGGAATTTCCGATCTGCACCAAGCGCGCCTGTCTCGACACCAATTATTATCAGACGTTCAACAAGCCCAATGTGCATATTGTTGACATCAAGAAGGATCCGATCGTCGCGATCACCGAAACCGGGGTCGCCACACGGGATCAGAATTTTAATTTTGATGCGATCGTCTTCGCCACCGGATTTGATGCAATGACCGGCGCGCTGCTGGCTATCGATATCAGGGGCCGCAATGGCCAGAGCCTGAAAGACAAATGGGCCGACGGCCCGGTCAGCTATCTCGGCCTGACGGTCTCGGGCTTTCCCAATTTCTTCATGATTACCGGCCCTGGCAGTCCGTCGGTCCTGTCGAACATGATCCTGTCGATCGAGCAGCATGTCGAATGGATTGCCGATTGCCTGGACTATATGCGGAGAGAGAATCTCACCGTCATCGATGCCACCGCGACAGCAGAAACCGGCTGGGTCGAATATGGCACGGCAACCAGCGACATGACGCTCTTTCCGCTGGCAAAATCATGGTATATGGGCGCAAACGTACCCGGAAAACCGCGTGTATGCCTGCCCTATGTCGGCGGTGTCGCCGCCTATCGCCGGGTCTGCAACGATGTCGCAGCGCAGGATTATCTCGGCTTCCGCTTTGACAGTCCGGGCGGTTCGCGCAGCAATGACGGCCTGATCCGGCGTCAGCAGCCCGACGTGGTCGCGCTGCTGGAAATGCTGGCCGATATGGAACTGCCGCCGTTTGAAAGCATGTCGCCGGAACAGGCGCGCGCCACTTCGGTCGCAATGAATGCCGGTAATCCTCCGGGTCCGGCGGTCGGTGAAGTTATAGACGGCCAGTTTCCCGGAGCAGATGGTTTGCTCGACTATCGCCTGTACCGGCCGGACAGCCCCGGCCCGCATCCGGTCACGGTCTATTTCCACGGCGGTGGCTGGGTGTTTGGCGATCACACATCCGATGATGCTTTTTGCCGCGACTTATGTGTGAATGCCGATAGTATCATCATTTCCGCCAATTACCGCCACGCGCCGGAAGCGCCCTTCCCCGCCGCAGCGGATGACGGCTTTGCCGCGGTCAAATGGGCATCCGCAAATATCGAGACGCTCGGCGGTACCGCTGGTGAACTGGCGGTTTGCGGCTGGAGCGCCGGCGGCAATATTGCCGCCGTGGTCTGCCAGCTGGCCCGCGATGCCGGTGGCCCGGCGATCAGAGGCCAGGTGCTGATCACGCCGGTTGTCGATGCTGGAGACGACAGCCCGTCGATGACCGACAATGGTGAAGGCTTTGTGCTGACCAGGGCGCTGATGGACTGGTTCTGGGATCATTATGCCGATCCCGCTGTGCGCACCGATCCGAAAGCCTCGCCGTTGCTCGCCGCTGATCTTTCCGATCTGCCGCCAGCACTGATCATCACCGGCGAATTTGATCCGCTGCGCGATCAGGGCAAGGCTTATGCCGAAGCGCTGGATGCGGCAGGAACGCCGGCGCGCAATATCACCTATCCGGGCCAGATCCATACGTCCTTCGCAGCGGTAGGGGTAATCCCGACCGCGAACGAAGCCCGGCAGGAAATCGCGGCCGCCTTGCGACAATATTTCAGAGTGATGGAGCCCGCCTGAATCGATTGGTACGATTCAACGCGATCAGCCCATTTGCAACCGCACCAGTGCGGCAAATATGGCAGCGAGACCGGGGGCAATAGAGAGGCCCGCCCAAAGACGATTGGATCCGCGCAGAAACTTGCTGGCGAACGTCAGAAACCAGTCGCCAACTGCCAGGATCAGTGCGCCTTCGATGAATATCCATGCGCCCAGCACGGTGATCAATATCGCAAGCAGGTCGCCGGGATTCCAGGGATTGACCAGATAAATCGTCGCTCCGAGCGCCAGGGTGACCATGCCGGTGACAAATTGCAGCGCCGTGCCTTCGCGAAATTCCTGCACCATCTTGGCCCAAAAACCGGGTCGCCGAAATTCACCAATGCCTGCGGCAACGGCATAGAGACCGATAAAGAAGGTGATCCAGCCGGTAATATTGCCTGCATTGCCCATATCGTTTTTCCTTCTGTCCCAGTGGGACAAGAGCCTATCCGGGATAGCTGGAGACTATGACGAACGGCAGAGCGGGTCTAGAGTGAAGTTTGCCCGTTCGGATCAGGCCAACCATCAGAACGTATAGCCCACACCTATCGCGCCGAAAAATTGACTGGCGCTGCCGCGAATCGATGTGACCGGAGATCGTTTAGGATCACCGAGCAGCCGGGAATAGCTGCCGAGGAAAATCAGACCCCAGCCGCCGTTGGTCACATCGCCATCGAGATCGACGGCGGTGAGCGTGGTCAGTCCGACATTTTTCCAGCCGCTGCTGGCGGTGAAGACCGGCAGGCCACTGGCCGCCGAGCCAGCAGGTGAAATGCTGAAATAATAATCGGCGTAATTATCATCCACATATTCGCCGCTGATCGCCAGACTGGTGACGACGCTGCGGCTGAGCGGGGTGAAATAGGTCATGTTGGGGAAGATGACCATACCGTCATGCGCGCCGGCGACATCCCAGCGCAGATCGACCTGCGCCGTCAGCGAATCATAGGGATTAAGGACGCGATTGACCTGAATGCCCGCAAAAGGGCCCACTTCGATGGCGAAGTCGAGTTTGCCGAGAGAACTGACCACGGGGTCCTTGATCGAATTCTGCCGATCAAACCGGGCCCGGACGACCGGGCCAAAGACGAAATCGACCTTCGCTCCCTTGCGATCGGGAATGACATCAAAGGCAATGCCCGGACCGCGCGGCTGAAAATCTATGCCGCCCAGACTGCCGAGAACAACCGGCAGCGGCGAAATCGTGTAATTATCCGACCCCTCATAGCTGGGACCAACCGCTATTCCGATGCCTGCGGTCAGATAATCGCCATCAAAGACCGACCGTTCGACCGGCATTGGCGCCGGATCTTCCTGCGCCAGAAGCGGAGAAGATATGCAGAGACCGAGAGAAAATAAGGCGGCGTACCGAAATATGTTCAATTTTTTCACAACTGATTCCCAACTGGTTGCGTAACGGTTAAACGCGGGGACGTCTTAACAGTTGCTTCTCCAGTATAGTAGCCCATTTTCCCTTTGGCAAAGCAAAGCTATTCAGTCAGGCCCTTATCAACAACAGTCTGCAGGGCTGCAAAACATTGCTGATCCACCGCACTGCCCACTTCGCTCTGCAAAATGACCATGGCCTTTTCCGATGACATGCCTGGCCGATAGGGCCGGTCGGCTATGAGCGCATCATATATGTCGGCCACCGTGATGATCCGGGATTCCATCGAAATACTGCGTTCATCCAGACCGAGGGGATATCCTTTTCCATCCAGTCGTTCATGATGCGAACCGGCGACCATCGCCATATCCCCCATTATGCCAATTTGGCCAAGAATATTGGTCGTCAGGGCCGCATGGCCGCGCATGATTTCCCATTCCTCGGCATCGAGCTTGCCCGGCTTTTCGAGAATCGTGCTGCTTACGCCCAATTTTCCGATATCATGCAGGACGGCAGCGCGGCGCAGCACCCGGCGGTGATCGGCTTCCATTCCCAATATCTCGGCAATCCTGTCAGCGATCATCCCCACCCGTGCACTATGGCCGGCCGTGTCAGGGCTTTTGGCATCAATGACCTGGCCAAAGGCAAAACTGATATCGTCGAGATAATCCTCGTCGACGACAACATAATGCGCCGCCGGTTCGAGCGCCCACAATTGTTCGGGCAGATCGTCGAGCGCCAGTTCCTCCCAGAAGCCGCTGGCCTCGGACAGTTTTTCGAATAATGCGCACAGCTGCGGATCGAGCCAGCTTCCCGCCCGGTTGCGGACTTCTTCAAGCGCTGCCTCTTTACCCAGGGCACTATAGAAAACATCGGCCACTTGGGCCAGGAGCGCGATCCGGCCACCCAGATGAATATCGCTGCCAGCGACGCCAAGCGGCAAGCCGCCCCCGTCCCAATGTTCGTCAAGATGGGCAATGGCCTGAGCGACATCTTCCGAAAAACGCAAAAGGCGGGCGATATCGGCACCGCGCGAACAGCGGGTTGCAATGATATCGGTCAGGATCGCCTCGCCATTTTCGGACAGGTTGGAAAGTGCCCGGGCGCGTACTTCGGCATCCGCATCCATGCCGACTGCACTGGCAAGAAATTCACTAAGGTCTTCTGGGCGCGGACCAATTAATTTGAAATCATATTTCAGCTTGCGGTCATCTCCGGCCAGCATCTCGGTGACGCGGGCAGCGTTGCTGCTACAGCCAAGATCCTTGAGCAATACCGCGTAATAAACATCCCGCAAAGTGTCGCCCTTCAAGCCCAGAGCCATGGCTATTTGCGTTCCGATCCAGCAGGACCGGATACTATGGCCGGCGGGCTGTCCTTCGGTCAGGTCCAGCGCGTAAGAAAAGGCGCCGAGGATTTCTGACAACCGCGATTGCCCGATACTGTCATTCTGGTTGAAAACTGCATATCTGGCCTGATACATTTACCGTTGCTCCTAGTCTGTTACAGCAGGATGCCGCCAGAATACTAGTGAACGGTTAATATCCGCCAGATTACAGGATATATTTCATGTGCACCGCATAATGTGCATCCTGCGCGCCAACAGTGAATTGAGCCGACTGGAATTTCGGCGGGCCCATTCCGATTTTGGGATTGCGGGAAAAGCCAAATCCTTCGCGTGGCAGGAACAGCCGCAAATCCATTTTGCCATTGGCATTTTCGTCATGAATCAACGCCACGGCATAGGTGCCGGGCTTCACATTGGCAATCTGGATGGCGTCGGCCTGGACCGCCGAAACTTTCATCTTGCGAGCGTTCTTGTCCTTGCTGCAGTCCGGAAAATATTTTGGATTTGCGCTCAGACAGACCAGCACATCGCCCTTTTCCGAGCGCAAACCGGTGATGGCCAGATCAATCGAGGCCGAGATCGCTGGCGCAACCGCCACGACCGGTGTTTCACTCGCGGACGCGCTTGCTCCGAGCAGCAGCACCGAAGCTGCTGCCAATATCGGCAAGGCCGATATCCGTGCCGCAGATCTTGTCCCAAAAGCGAAAATATAAGCCATAATTACCTCTGTATAATTCATGATGCTTTTCATGATGGGTCGCGGTTATGAGCCATTTCCCTAACCTGCCCTGAACAAGCCAGCGCGGGAACATCTCCCAACCCATATGATTGGACACGCCCATAATCGTCATCACCAGCAAAACCAGCCCCAAAACGCCGACATGAATCGGTATTGCGACGACCAGAGCCGGAATCACGATCGCCCCACTTATCGCCTCGACCGGATGAAAGCTCATCGCCGCCCAGGCGGTTGGCGGACGACTGTCATGGTGAACCGCATGCGCGACCTTGAACCATTGTGGCCGGTGAAACAACCGGTGGGTCCAGTAAAACCATGTGTCATGAAGGAAAAGATAGAGGAACAGCGATACGGGGAGATACCACAAAGGATAGATATCCGGATCGGTGTAAATCCTGGTCCAGCCTTCATTCTGCCAACCCCAAGCGACGATTCCGGCGGGGACGCCGTAGATAGCGGCGGAAAGCAGCGACCAGCGGATTTCACGGCCAATCTGGGGTTTCAGCCTGTCATATTGGCCCGGTCGCACCCGGTTGGTCAACCAGGCAAAAAAGCCGCTGGTCAGCAGATACCGTCCGCCGACGATCAATGTCATGGCGACGGCCGAGATCAATATAGCAGCGGCATATTCCATGGCAGGGGAATATGGTGCGGATCACCGGGGAGCAAGGCTTAAAGCATAAATCGCCTACATGCTTTCAGACAGGCTTTCCCATGCCCCCACCATCGGCTAAGGCAAAATGATGCCGAAACAGGGACGTCCTTCAAACCAGTATGATCTGGCTATCGCTGGCGGCGGTCTGGCCGGCGGGTTGGTGGCGCTGGCGCTGGCAAAATTGCGACCCGATCTGGATATTGCCCTGATCGAGGCAGATGAGCAATTTGGCGGCAATCATATCTGGTCCTTTTTCGAGAGCGACGTCGAACCGGAGCATCGCTGGCTGGTCGACCCGCTGATTTCCCGCCAGTGGGACAGCTATGATGTGCATTTCCCCAAATATAGCCGCAGCCTGAGCAACGGCTATTGCTCGATTCAATCGGAAAATCTTGACAAAGAATTGCGGAAGCGGTTGCCATCCGGGGCATTGAAAACGGGGCAGAAAGCCAAAAAGGTCGAAAAGGGGCTGGTGCAGCTGGCCGATGGGGCAGAAATCGCGGCGCAGGCAGTGCTCGATGTGCGCGGCAGCGGCGATATTTCCGCGCTGGATGTCGGCTGGCAGAAATTTTGCGGCCAGATGCTCAAACTGGAAAAACCTCACGGACTGGGGCGTCCGGTGATCATGGATGCCACGGTCGAGCAGATTGACGGCTATCGGTTCATTTACTGCCTGCCGTTCAGCGATACCGAAATTTTCGTCGAAGACACTTATTATGCCGATACCGCCGACCTCGACAGCGCGACATCGCATGGGCGGATTGCCGATTATGCGGCGGCTCAGGGATGGGTCATTGAAGCGGTACTGAGCGAGGAAAAAGGCCAGCTTCCGGTGATCTACGGCGGCGATTTCGAGGCTTTCTGGCAGGCCAACAAGGGCGTCGATGCGCGGGCCGGCGCACGGGCGGCGCTGATCCAGCCGATCACCAGTTACTCGCTGCCGATGGCGGTCAAAACCGCGATCCTGATTGCCGAAATGCCCGTTATCACCCAGGGTACATTGGACAAGATGCTGCGCGAACTGGCGAAAAAGCATTGGAAGAACGGGAAATTCTATCGGATGCTTTGCGCCTTCCTGTTTCTCGGTGCGGACCCGGACCAGCGTTACAAGACGCTGCAACATACCTATAGCAAAGACGAAAATTTGCTCGCCCGCTTCTATGCAGGCAAATCCACCCGGATGGATCAGGCCAATCTGCTGACCGGCAGGCCGCCCATCCCGATTTCCCGCGCCATCCCGCTTTTGCTGAAATATAGATGAGTATGATGTTCCCATGAGTGACCTTGCAAAATCCCAGAGTGAATTGTTCAAGAAAGCAGCCGTGATCGGTTCCGGCTTCGGCGGCCTGGCGCTCGCCATTCGGCTACAGTCCGCCGGTATCCAGACGACCATTTTGGAGAGCCGTGACAAGCCCGGTGGCCGCGCTTATTATTGGGAGAAGGAAGGCTTTATCTTCGATGGCGGCCCCACGGTCATCACCGACCCGGATTGCCTGTCCCAGCTGTGGGAGCTTACCGGCAATGATATGGCGAAAGACATCGAGCTGATGCCGGTATCGCCTTTCTACCGGCTCAACTGGCCGGACGGGACCAATTTTGACTATGTCAATGATCCCGAAGAGCTTTACGCCAATATTGCGGCGATCGAGCCCGATGATGTCGAAGGCTACAAGAAATTCCTCGAATATAGCGGCGGGCTGTACGAGGAAGGCTATGTCAAGCTCGGCACCAAGGCGTTTCTGGATTTCAAGTCGATGATCAAGGCAGCCCCTGCGCTGATGAAATATGAAGCCTATCGCTCGGTTTATTCCAAGGTCTCCAGCTTTGTGAAAAATGAGAAGCTGCGCGAGTTTCTGTCCTTTCAATCGCTGCTGGTTGGCGGCAACCCGATGAAAACCAGCGCGATTTACGGCCTGATCCACAAGCTGGAACGGCTCGGCGGCGTCTGGTTTGCCAAGGGCGGGACCAATATGCTGGTCAGCGCCATGGTCAAGCATTTCGAGCGGATTGGCGGGGTGATCCGACTGGGTGATCCGGTGACGAAAATTGATACGATCGGCGACCGGGCATCCGGTATCACCTGCAAATCCGGCTGGAGCGAGCGATTTGATGCCGTCGCCTCCAATGCCGATGTCGTGCACAGCTACCGCGACCTGCTCGGCCACAAGCATCGCAGTGCAACGGTCAGCGAGAAGCTGCTGAAGAAAAAATATTCGCCGTCGCTATTTGTCGTCCATTTTGGCCTGAAAGGCAGCTGGCCCGGCATCCCGCACCATATGATCCTGTTCGGTCCGCGCTACAAAGGCCTGCTCGCGGATATTTATGACAATGGCGTGCTGCCGAGCGATTTTTCGCTCTATCTGCACCATCCGACGGTCACCGATCCGGAAATGGCACCCGAAGGCCATAGCACATTCTATGTGCTGGCACCGGTGCCCCATCAGGGCAAGTTGCCGATCGACTGGAAAGAAATGGGACCGATTTATGAGAAGCGGATTCTCGACGAAATCGGCCATCGGCTGATCCCCGATATTCACGACCGCATTGTCACCAGCTTTCACTATACGCCGCAGGATTTTGGCAGTGATCTCAACGCCCATCTCGGCAGCGCGTTCAGCCTTGAGCCGCTGCTCACGCAAAGCGCCTGGTTCCGGGTACACAATCGCGATGACGTGATCGACAATCTCTATTTTGTCGGTGCCGGCACCCATCCGGGCGCCGGAATCCCGGGCGTCGTCGGCAGTGCCAAGGCGACGGCTGAACTGATGCTGGAGGATATGGGGTGAAACAATTCCGCATTTGCAAACCTGTCAAACTGATCCGCCTTGCCGAGCGACGCCCTTCGACAAGCTCAGCACGAACGGTATAATTTCATGAATCGGGCTAATCTCGTCACTCACGCCAGAACCAGTATCGAACGCGGGTCGAAATCCTTTGCTCGTGCCTCGAAACTCTTTGCCCGGCAAACCCGCGAACGGGCTTGGCTGCTCTATTATTGGTGCCGCGCCTGCGACGATCTGGCTGACGGTCAGGATCATGGCCACGGGATGTCGACCATCGCCAATCCGGAAAAAACCATCGCGGCCATGCGGATGATGACCACGCGCGCGCATGGCGGCGAACAGACCGGTAACCCCCCGTTCGACGCCTTTGGTGTGGCCGCGCAGGAATGTGCTATTCCGAAAAAGCTGGCAGATGACATGATCGACGGTTTCGCGCTGGATGCCCGCGGATGGCGACCGGAAACCGAGGATGACCTGTTTCAATATTGCTATCATGTCGCGGGAGCGGTCGGTTGCATGATGGCGATCGTGATGGGCGTTTCGGCGAGGGATCAGGAGGTGCTGGACCGCGCCTGTGATCTGGGGCTGGCGTTCCAGCTTGCCAATATCGCGAGGGACGTGGCCGAGGATGCACAGGCCGGGCGATGCTATTTGCCGAAAAGCTGGCTCACCGAAGCACGCATTGATCCCGATCATATCATGGACCCTGCCAATCGGGCTGCGCTGATCACGCTGGTCAACCGGCTTTGCGACCTGGCGGGAGATTATGAAGATTCGGCGCGTGTGGGCGCATCAAGCCTGCCGTTCCGGTCCCGCTGGGCAGTGCTGGCGGCGGCCGGGATTTACGGAGACATCGCCCGGGCGATCAAGCAGAGCGACGGCGCATCGCTTGAGCGGCGGATATTTACCAGCAAGGGCAAAAAACTGGGCTGGATATTGAAAGCCTTTGCGCAGGCGCTGCTCAACTCAGCCCGGCGCGATCGTCAGGGATTGTGGACAAGAACCCGCGCGACCCGTCCGGCCTAGTGGCTGGCACCATGTTCGGTGACATATTTGCCGATGCGCTGCACCGCCGCGTCAAACAGATTTTGCGAACAGCACAGCACGCCAAGGGCCTTGCCGTGGGTGCCGTTATAGACCAGAGTTTCGCCGAGCGCATTGGTGACGCTCGCCCCCGCTTCGACGGCAATGACATGGGCCGCGGCGATATCCCATTCATGGCCCCAGCGAGTGGACGCGACGACATCCGCCCGGTCATCCGCGACCATCGCCATCCTGAGCGCGATACTGTTCGGCTTTGACACCGCTGTCAGATTGAGTTCGGGCGGCAGCATTTCTGCCGGAATCCGGCATCCGTCATATTGGCGCCGCTGGCTGGCGTGCAGCGCCCTGCCGTTGACCTCGCTATGGCTGCCCGCTTTACCGACCCAGACTTCCTGCATGGCCGGAGCGACAAGCACACCGAAAATCGGGTCATCCCCGTGGACAAGCGCCACCGAGACGCACCAGCCGGTCTTGCCGGCGACAAAATCTTTTGTGCCATCAATGGGATCGACCACCCAGGTCAGTTCAGCGCCGGCGCCACTCTGATCGATATGGGTTTCTTCGGAGAGCCAGCCGGCGGATGGAGCCAGCTTTTCCAGCTCGCTGCGCAAGAAGCGATCGACCGCCAGATCGGCATCGCTGACTATCTGTCCCGGTGATTTTTCCCAGGTCTTGGCGGCCAGCTTGTCCAGTTTCCACTCACGCATGGCGAGCGCGCCGCCCTGTTCGGCGATCGCAATGACCCGATCAAAATCTATGTCAGCCACGAGTTTCTCCGTTCGCCCCGAGCCTGTCGAAGGGCGCTTTCAGTCCGTTAGGCGTGGTTCGACAGGCTCACCACTAACGGATGTGATCAGCCACCCGCCACCGTCATGCTGTCGGTGCGCAGGGTGGGTACATTCATGCTATAGTGATATTCCAGATCATCGGCAGCGATCAGGCTCTTGAACATGTCTTTCAGATTGCCGGCAATGGTGATTTCCGAAACTGGCGGGCCGATCTCGCCGTCGGTAATCAGGAAACCGCCGGCTCCCCGGCTATAATCACCGGTTACCGGATTGACGCCCATGCCGATCAGTTCGGTGATATAGACACCATGTTTGATATCCTTGATCAGTTCCGCCTGGCTGACCGAACCATTGCCCATATGCAGGTTGGTCACGCTCACGCCCGGTGCTCCGCCGATACCGCGCGAGGCATGGCCGGTTGGCTGCAAGCCGAGCTGGCGAGCCGATGCACTTTCCATCAGCCATTGGGTCAGCCGGCCATTATCGATCAATTTGGTTTTTTTGGTCGGCAGACCTTCGCCGTCAAATGCCTTGGACCGGAGGCCACGCTTGCGATGCGGACAGTCAATGATGGTCAGGGCGCTGTCAAATATCTGGGTATCCAATGCATCCAGCAGAAAGCTGGTTTTGCGCGCGATGGCGCTGCCCGCAATCGCGCCGAGGAAATGACCCAGCAGGCTGTTGCCGACCCGTGGGTCGAAAACGACGGGCATGGCGCCTGATTTGAAATTGACCGGGTTGAGTCTGGCAACAGCGCGTTCGCCCGCTTCCCGGCCGATTTTCTCCGGCGATTGCATATCTTCGAGAAAGCGGACGCTGTCATAGGCATAATCGCGTTCCATGCCGTCACCGGTTCCGGCGATGACGCTCGCCGACAGGCTGTAGCCGCTGGTGGAATAGGCACCGGAAAAGCCATGGCTGGTAGCCAGCGCAACAATGCTGCGACCCGCGCTGGCGCCGCCGCCTTCGCTGTTGGTGACACCCTTGACTGCCCGCGCGGCATCTTCTGCTTGTAACGCCAGTTCACGGAGCAACTCCGGTTCCGGGTCCTGCTCGTCATCGCCTTCGATCGGATGGGGTTCGGTTTTCAGCAGCAATTCTTCCGGCGCGAGGCCGGCATATTGGTCTTCTGGCGCCTCTCTGGCCATGTCGAGGGCGCGTCCGACCAGAGCGGACAATATTTGCGGGTCCATATCGGAGGAGGACACGGTTGCCGAACGCTTGCCGACAAAGACCCGGAGGCCGATTTCCTCGCCTTCGGAACGCTCGACCTCTTCGAGATTACCGAGGCGCATCTGCACCTGGGTTGCGGCATCGCAAACATAGATGGCGTCAGCGGCATTGGCGCCGGCCTTTTTGGCCAGGGAAATGAGGGAGTCGGCGCGGTCCTGCGCTTCAGAAGGTTTTAGCATGAGCCGGACATAGGTGCGCCACCCTGCAAGGTCAACGATCGGCTGCTAAATGGTGAAGAAACGATAGCCGGTTTTCAGAGCCCGGTTTTAGAACATCGTTCCAAAAGTCTTGATCAAACCGGCAAAAACCAATGGAAGGCCGAGAGCCAATACCCAAAGGACCACCTGATCGGACCGGAATTTTGCGGCAAGACTTTGCTCCGACAGGCCGCTGTTGCTCATGGTGGCCCAGCGCTTTTCAAAATTGCGGCAAAAGGGAATGATCACGGCAACCAGCAGGACCAGACCGAAATAGGGGGCGATTGACATGCCCTTGGCTTCGATGAAGCCAAGCACGAAGAATATCTGCGCCAGAGTGTAGACCAGCAAGGCAGCAGCGCAATTGTTGCTCATTTTCTTGTCCCAGCGGACGCCAATATGTTGCACGTCGTGATGCGCGCGATGCTTGCTAACCGATTTTTGAGACACTGTTGCGACCATTTCCATTCCCCTCAGAATATCATCCCCAACCATCGCCAGAAGTTTGCTCCCGTACAATAGTAGGCCAACACTATACCCTATTTATCGAAAAAGCCAAATAGACTATTTTCAGGCCTTTTATGTCGTTAATAGGCAGTAGCGCTTGCCAAAAATTGCCGCATGCGACAGAATCAGTTTTCAATCGCAATTCAAATTCGGGGCTTCACCATGACCATCTCCCTTTCCGATCCGTTGACACTGCCCTGCGGTGCCACCCTGCCCAACCGGCTCGCCAAGGCCGCAATGACCGAAGGCATGGCAAGTCCGGACGGTGTTCCCACGGCGGAACTGGAACGGCTTTACGGGCTCTGGTCGGACGGCGGCGCGGGGATGCTGCTGAGCGGAAATATCCAGATTGATCGCGATCATCTGGAGCGCCCGGGCAATGTTGTCATCGATAGACCGGCGGATGACGCGATGATGGCGGCACTGACAAGCTGGGCGCAAGCCGCCACCCGCAATGGCAATCATTTCTGGGCTCAGATCAGCCATGCCGGGAGACAAACCCAAAGCAATGTCAACCAACATCCCAAGGCACCATCGGCGATCAAATTGGGACTGCCCGGCGGACAATTTGGCGAACCGGTTGCGCTGACCATCGGAGAGATTGAAGAACTGGTCGACGGCTTTGCCTTGGCTGCCAAAACCTGTCAGCAGGCGGGCTTTACCGGCGCGCAAATCCATGCCGCGCACGGCTATCTACTGAGCAGTTTCCTCAGTCCGCGATCCAACCAGCGTAGCGACAAATATGGCGGCAGTCTAGCAAACCGGGCACGATTCCTGCTCGCCGTGGTCGCCAAGACCCGCGCTGCCGTCGGTCCCGATTTCCCGATTTCGGTCAAGCTGAACAGCGCCGATTTCCAGAAAGGCGGGTTTAATTTCAAGGATAGTCTGCAGGTGGTCCAGTGGCTGGAGGATGCCAGCGTCGATCTGGTCGAAATATCCGGTGGCACCTACGAACAGCCGGCGCTGATGGGGGCGGACGGGATCGAAGAGAAAGAAGAGCAGAATGTCGCCCCGTCAACCAAGGCGCGCGAGGCCTATTTCGTCGATTTCGCAACGGCGATGCAGGAGGCCGTCATGGTTCCGCTGATGGTGACCGGTGGTTTCCGGACCCGCGCGGCGATGGAATCCGCGATCGCCAGCGGCGCCGCCGATCTGATCGGCCTCGGGCGTCCGATGTGCGTGATGACCGATGCGCCGAAGCAGCTATTGGAAGACCTGGAAGCATTGCCACGGTTTGAGGACAGGCTCCATCTGCTCCCCAACCCGCTGGGCTTTCTGATGCGGTTCCAGATGGTCAAGGCGGTTGCCAGCTTTGCCGTCATCTTCTGGTTTTACGAACAGCTCGAAAATCTCGGCAAGAGCGGCACAACCGATCCGAAACTAGGCGTGTTCAAGGCATTCCGCGCGGTCGAGGCGCGCAACAAGCGGATCTTGGCGGCGCGCAGCCCGGACTGATCTGGCGCGGCGTTTCGCGGTTAGGGATGGCCAGCGCTAGATATTGGTACTGGTCGGGATCTGGCTCGGCTGCAGATAGACATAGGGATGCATTCGCCGCTGATTGCGCGCGATGATTCGCGACTCCACCGCTCTCAGTCCGGCCTGGAAGCGAGCCAGCGGTCTTTCATCCCCGATATTCGCGGCAAGCGGGCGACAACGACGGATAACTGCCTTTAAGGAGGCCTTTACACATCGCTGATATGACCACTCCATGCAGTCAGCCAGCCGACAGTTCCTGCAAAGGCTCATCCCACCGATCCCGGCAGCTGTCCGGGACGAATTTGCCATATTGAGCGCCACCCGCCTGCAGAAACAGTCGCGCGCGCTGTTTCTGGCAATGTTCCTGACCATCCCCTTCGTGCTCTATGCCTCCAGCACCGGTGCCGAACCTTGGATCCGCTATGGCATGCCGCTGGCGATGGCCAGCTGCTGCCTGATTGGCTTCATCTCGCTGATCAAGGACCGCAATGCTTGCGGCAGTCCGGATCTGGCGCGCAAATTTATCGCCGAAGCGACGTTTTTTTCGGCAACCATCTGCGTCCTTGTCAGCATCTGGTGCGTACTCAGCTGGGTCAATGCGCCAGCCGATATGCAATTATTCTATCCATTCACCCTCGCAATGGGTTCGCTGACGACGATCTATACGCTGGCGACGATCCGGTTGGCGGCGATTCTCAACATCATCATCGGGATCGTTCCGATCACCATCATCCTGCTGTTGTCGGGTGATCCGCTTAACTGGTCCGCAGCGGCCAGTCTGACCATGGTAACGACATTTCTGTTCCGGCTGATCACGCAGCAGAATGACCAATTTATCAACCTGTTGCTATTGCAAAATGAGATGCGCGAACTGGCGCATACCGATCCGCTGACCGGCCTGTTCAACCGCCGGGTATTGGGCGAACATCTGGAACGCCAGATTGCCGAGCAGGATCACCAGCGCGCGTTTGCCATCGCGCTGGTCGATCTCGACGCGTTCAAGCCGATCAATGACCAGTTCGGCCATGCCGTCGGTGATCAATTGCTGATTGAAGTAGCAAACCGCCTCCAGCGGGCCTGCGGCAAAAATGGTATCGTCGCGCGTATCGGTGGTGATGAATTTGCCATTTTACTCTCGCCGGATTCGGCCATATCCGCCTCGGCCTGTGCAGACCATATGCTGGCTGCGCTGGTTCCTCCCTGCATCGTTCAGGATTATGTCATTCGGGTCCAGGCGAGTATCGGCATTGCTTCCTGGCCGAGAGACGGAATGACGGCGAACAGCCTGCTCGAGGCAGCAGACAAACAGCTTTATGCGGTGAAAGATCATGCCACCGAAACACAAGCCTTCGTTTCAAAAAACAGACAGAAACTGCGCTCTACAAACGGATAGCGGCAGCTCGGCCCGTCCGGGCTAGTTCAATTCCTCTTCCCGCAGCGCCTTGCGATCCAGCTTGCCGATCATGGTTTTGGGCAGGCTGTCGCGGATCACCACATCCACCACCCGTTCGTGCTTGCCAAGTTGCGGATTGAGCCAGTCTTTCAGTTCTTCACCGGTAACCGTCATGCCCGGTTCCAGCGCGACATAGGCCTTGGGACTCTCGCCGCGATAGGCATCGGGGACGCCGATCACGAGGGCTTCCTTGACCGCTTCATGCTTGTACAGCACCTCCTCGACCTGACTGGGGAACACCTTGAAGCCGCCAACCGCGATCATGTCCTTCAGACGATCGACAATCTTGATATAGCCATCCTCGTCGATCGTCGCGACATCACCGGTGCGCAGGAAACCGTCAACAAACACCTTTTCATCTTCCTCCGGCAGGTTCCAGTAGCCCTGCATCACCTGCGGGCCGGAGAAGATCAATTCGCCCGGTTCGCCGTCGGGAGCTGGTTTTGTCGGATCACCCTTGTCGACCAGCTTGACCAAAGTCCCCGGCACCGGCTGACCGATGGTCCCGGACTTGTTGAGCCCTTCATAGGGATTGGCGCTGACCACGCCGCAGCTTTCGGTCAGGCCATAGCCTTCGACCAGCTTGGCACCGGTCTTTGCCTCAAATTTCTTCTTCAGTTCCATCGGCAGGGGCGCGCCGCCCGAGACACAGACCTTGAGCGAAGAAAAGTCGGTTTTGTCGATATCGGGATGGTCGAGCAAAGCCTGATACATGGTTGGCACGCCGGGCATGGCGGTAATCCTGGTCCGGGTGATCGCCTTCAATGTCTGCTTCGCGTCAAAGCGCGGCAGCATGACAATTTCGCCGCCGCGTTCGACCGTGCGATTGAGCACAGCGCTGTTGGCGAAGACATGGAAGAACGGCAATACGCCCATCAACCGGTCAACCTCGTCGATAAACGGGTCGATGCTGTTGATCTGTCTTGCATTGGCGGTCAGATTCTGGTGGCTGCACATCGCACCCTTGGGCGTACCGGTGGTGCCGCCGGTATATTGCAGCAGGGCAATATCCTTGTCCGGCCGGATATTGGGAGCCTTGTAATTGCCGTCATTGTTGATCAGGTCCGAAAAGGGCGTAATCCGGTCATCCTCCGGTTGCGGGCTGTTCTCCTTGCGGCCGAACAGCGAATAGAACAGCGCCTTGCCCGCCGGCAGCGCCCCGGAGATGCTGCCGACCACCAGTCGTTCGAGACTCGATTGTTCGAGCACCTGATAGGCGGTCGGGAACAGAGCGGTGGCAGATAGCGTGAACAGGATCCTGGTGCCGCTGTCCTCTACCTGATGGTTGAGCTCATCGACGGTATAGAGCGGCGAGAAATTCACAACCGTCGCGCCAATCGCCATCGCACCATAATAAGCGCTGACATAATGCGGCACATTGGGCAGGAACAGGCCGATCCGGTCGCCTTTGCCGATTCCCAGATCCTGAAGCCCCTTGGCGACACGGACCACCCCGGCGGCCACTTCGCCATAGCTATATTTGCGGCCCATGAAATCGAGCAGATTGGCATCGCCGCGCCGACCGGCCGAGCGGAAGAACATTCCGGGCATCGACAGCGGCGGGTAGAACTGGTCCCACTGGGTGGGATGGTTATAGCGCGATTTCCAGATCGGTGGCTGGTCGGGATATGTTTCAGTCATTGACATTTGTGTAAGTGAACCCGGGTGAACTGACAATGAAAATTGCGCTATAATTGGTTCATATTTGGTTCCCTTTCCTTTCGCCGAGCGTGTAGGGCCAAGCGCCATGGCCGAATCCAAAACCACCCCCGCAGCGAAGTCCTCGCTGGTCTTCGTTTTTCTGGTCGTGCTGATCGACATGCTCGGCTTTGGCATCATCATGCCGGTCCTGCCGAAACTGATCACCGGCATCACCGGCAGCTCGCTTTCCAGCGCTGCGGTCTATGCCGGCTGGCTGGCGTTCGCCTATGCCGCGATGCAATTTGTCTTTGGACCAATTGTCGGCAATCTGTCCGACCATTATGGTCGGCGGCCGGTGCTGCTGGGCGCGCTCGGCGGCTATGCCATCGCCTATGTCCTGATGGGATTTGCGCCATCGCTTTTCTGGCTGTTTGTCGCGCGGATCATTGCCGGTATCATGGGCGCTAGCTTCAGCACCGCTTACGCCTATATCGCCGACATCACCCCGCCGGAAAAACGCGCGCAAAATTTCGGACTGATCGGCGCCGCCTTTGGCCTGGGCTTCATCTTCGGACCGGCGATTGGCGGCATATTGGGCGAATATGGCACCCGCCTGCCCTTTTTTGCTGCGGGGTTTCTCGCCGCGCTGAATCTCCTGTTCGGGTTTTTCATGCTCAAGGAGAGCCTGCCGCAAGAAAAACGCCGCAAATTCGATATCGCGCGCGCCAATGCTCTGGTCGCGCTCCGGGGCCTGCATGGCCAGAATAAGGTCGTTATCTGGTATGCCGCCGCGCTCACCGTATGGATGACGGCGCATGTGGTTTATCCGATCATTTTTGCCTTTTACGCGATGGAAGCTTTTGGCTGGAGCGCTCTTACCGTCGGACTGGCACTAACCTGTGTCGGCATCGGCGCGGCGATCGTCCAGGGTCTTTTGATCCGGGTGCTGATCCCGCGCATCGGCGAACGCAATGCCGTCATCATCGGCGCGATCAGCATGGCGGCCAGCACCATGGTCTATGTGATCGCCGGACCGGACCAGGGCTGGCTGATCTTCATCGCCATTCCCATCGGTGCGCTGCAGGGTCTGTTCCAGCCCTCGATCAACGGCTTGATGAGCCAGGCCGTATCGGATGAAACGCAAGGCGAATTGCAGGGCGCTGTGGCCAGCCTGCAGAGCATCGCCTCGGTCATTGGGCCACCGCTGTTCACCGCAGTCTTCGCGGCCTTCACCGTTGCCGGGACGATATATTATCTGCCCGGGGCTCCGTTCGGACTGGCGGGCATTGTTTCTCTATTCGCGCTGGCGATATTTCTGCGGGGCTATGCGCTGCACTGCACCAGCGGTGTGGTAGAACCGCCGCCGGATGCGAAAACGGTCACCGACTGAGGCGCTTCCAAGCGCGGCAATATCTGTCTTTGTCGGGGCTGGCTAGCGAGCGCTATACCAGGCCGTGCCATCCTTCATTTCAAGCTCGGCGCGGCCGGTATATTGCAGATGCCGCAGCGTCGCCATTGCTTCGCCGCTCGCCATGCCGATAACATCGGGAGTGATCGGACGCCGGAACAGATAGGGGAAGCTGTCGACCACCCGCTTGGGGCTTTCGCGCAGGCCCTGTTCCAGATCATCGAGCGCTTCATTATGGCGCTCGGCCAGCGCGTCGAGCCGCTGATGCGCACCAAGAAACGGGCGGCCATGAGCGGGGAGGATGAGCAGATCATTGTCCAGTTCGGCGCGAAAATGCGCGATACTGGCTAGCCATTCGCCGAGCGGATCGCTGGTCGGTTCGCTGAGCATGGTCGAGATATTCGAGGTGATCCGCGGCAGGATCTGGTCGCCGGAGATCATCACCTTGGCCTTGTCATCGATCAGACAGGCATGTTCGGGCGTGTGGCCATTGCCAATCATCACCCGCCATATATGATCGCCGGTCGTCACCCGGGTGCCCTCTTCCATCCGGATATGGCCGATTGGCAGATTGGAAACGGCGCGGGCGAAGCGGCCCCAGCCCTTTTCGGCAAATTCGTCGATCAGATGCTGATCCCAACCGCAGAACCGCCACTCGTCGAGCGCTTCTTCCGGCACGCCGTCGCGCTTGTCGGCGAGCAGCATGCGAGTGAGCAGCCACTCCGTCCGGTTCATATGCAAGGGTGCCTTGAACCGCTTGGCCAGCCAGCCGGCGCAGCCGACATGATCGGGATGATAATGGGTGACGATGATCTTGGTCGCGGTCTGCCCCTGCAGCGCGCCCGCCTCAAACAGATGTTTCCAGGCCTCGATCACCTCGGACATGAACAATCCGGTATCGGCGATCGCAAAACCAGCGGTGCCGTCGGCATGTAGATCAGCCAGCACCCAGTTGTTGATATGGCCGAGCGGGCCGGGCACCGGGGTCCGGGTCCAGCCAATGCCGGGCATCAATTCGAAATATTCGCCGAATTTCGGCTCATAATCGCCAAGCGGATAGGTCAGGCCATCCGATTCAATCGGATCAAAGCCATGATCGGCGAGCATGGCATCATAAGCGGGTGGTTTTCGGGGAGCATCCATGGGTCAGCCATAGACCCTTGGCCACAGGAAGCGCAAGCCGGTTTAATCGGTTAGTTAAACAGGATGATGGGCAAGATCACGACCAACAGATCGCTGCGGCAGAAAAACCTGTGACAGCACCGCACCGCCGAAAACCGAGTTGGTTCCCGGAGTTTTCGGCTTCAGGCGATCAGCCTTTTTGTGCGGCAGAGCTGGCTGTGCGGGACATCCGCTCCGACGAAAGTCGGGAAGCTCAGCGGTCCTTGAAAAGCGTTTCTGCCGTATGCTCGACCGGTGCGTCTTCTTCGCCTGGTTCACCCGACAGGGCGGCTTCTGCGTCCCGAGCCGCTTTTGCGCGTTCTTCGTGCAGTTCGGCAATCAGCGCTTCCTTGTCACCGCCCAGCTTGGTGTCATCTGCCATTTCCGGCTCGATACCCGCCTTTTTCGCCGCCTTGGTAACCACTGCATCGAGCTCGCGCTGCGAACAGAGGCCCAGGGTCACCGGATCTTTTGGCGCGATATTGGCGATATTCCAATGCTCGCGATCACGGATGGCACTGATGGTTGTCCGGGTGGTGCCGATCAGCTTGCCGACCTGGGCATCGGAAATTTCCGGGTGATTGCGCAGTAGCCAGGCGATGCCATCGGGCTTGTCCTGACGCTTGGAAACGGGCGTATAGCGGGGTCCCTTGGTCCGGCGTATCTGGTCCGGTCCCTTTTGGATGACCATCCGGTAATCCGGGTCTTTCTCGGCTTTTTCGATTTCTTCATGGGTCAGTTCGTGCGCCTGTACCGGATCGCGTCCGGTATATTTGGAACTGGCAAGATCATCCGCCATCGCGTTGACTTCGAGAATATGGATCCCGCAAAATTCGGCGATCTGGTCAAAGCTGAGCGCCGTGTTGTCGACCAGCCAGCTAGCGGTTGCATGCTGCATAAGAGGAGTTGCTTGTTCGGCCATGATGGCATCCTTCCAGTAGCTGGCGTTTCTGGGCCAGCGGCAATATAAAAATAAAGGGCCGCCCCCTTGCGGAGACGGCCTGTTGGTAGCTTATGTAGGATGTTTGGAGGGAGTCGGCAAGATATTTGGCTAAACCTGCGCAAATATTGCCTTTGCAAGGATCCGGCGCGACATATGACATTGCAGATTCCGGTCCTGTGAAACCAGACCATTGAAAAACTGTCTGGCGCTCGCGTCCCAGCTATATTTCCTGCCAAGCGCGATGCAATCCGCGGAATCCAGAGTCAGCGCGCGCTGGATCGCGGCGTTCAGATCGTCGTCCATGGCTCCGCTTTTCGCCGTCAAAATGTCGATCGGGCCGGTCGCCGGATAGGCCGCCACCGGCGTACCGCTGGCCAGCGCCTCGATAATCACCAGACCGAATGTGTCGGTCTTGCTGGGGAAGACAAATACATCCGCTCCGGCATAATAGCCGGCCAGCTCCGGGCCCGATTTTCTGCCGACAAAATGGACCTCGGGATGACGCGTTTTCAATCCCTCCAGCGCCGGTCCGTCACCGACCACGACTTTCGAACCCGGCTGATCGCTGTCCAGAAAGGCTGCGATATTTTTCTCGATCGCCACCCGCCCGACATAGAGCTGGATCGGCCGCGCCAGTTGCCCATATTCTGCCGGCGGCGGCACATCGGCACGGAAATTTTGCAGATCGACGCCGCGGCTCCAGTGATGGCTATGGGCCAGCCCTTTGCGCTGCAGCTGATTGCGAACGCTATCTGTCGAGACCATGATCGCTTCCGATCTCTGGTGAAACCAGCGGATATAGGGCCAGAACAGACGCGGTGACAATTTTGTTCTTTTGGCGAGATACTCCGGGAACTGCGTGTGATAAGCGGTTGTAAACGGTAGCTCTTTCCTACGGCACCAACGGCGTGCCTGAATGCAGAGCGGGCCTTCGGTGGCCAGATGCACAGCGTCCGCACCAAAGGCCTCGATCCTTTTGCCGATGGTTCGGGCCCGGGCAAAGGCCAGACGAATTTCCGGATAGCTTGGTGCGGGGATCGAGCGATATTGGTCTGGCGAGATCACCAGTATCTCATGTCCCCGATCGCGCAACAGCCCGATAACCGTATCCAGGGTTCGCACCACACCATTGACTTGCGGATGCCAGGCGTCCGTCACCAGCGCGATCTTCACGCCGCCTGATCCATGCCGCCGTCGACCGACATCAACCGGGCCGGCTGTTCTTCGCGCTCCTTGCGCGCCTTGATTTCATCGGCCCAGTGGAGAATTTGCATATTGCCGTCGTCGCATTCGACCAATGCGGTGCAGCCTTCCACCCAGTCGCCATCATTATAATATTCAATGCCCTTGATCATGCGATGTTCGGCGGTGTGAATATGGCCGCAGACCACGCCATCGACGCCGCGACTTTCAGCCGCCTTGGCCACTGTCTCTTCGTAGCGGCCGATGAACTCGACCGCATTTTTGACCTTGTGCTTGGCCATTTTGGACAGCGACCAATAGGGAAGGTCCAGCCAATTGCGGACCTTGTTGACCAGCCAGTTGACCCGCATCAGCGCCACATAGGCGGCGTCGCCGACAACCGCGAGCCAGCGGTGGGCGAGCATCACCGTGTCGAATTCATCACCGTGCAACACCAGCAAGCGGCGGCCATCAGCGGTTTCGTGGATCGCCGAACGCCGGATTTCGACGCCGCCGAAATTCAGCCCGGTGAACTGGCGGAACATCTCGTCATGATTGCCGGGAATATAGACGATACGTGTGCCGCGCCGGGCCCGTTTCAATATACGCCAGAATATATCATTGTGGCTGTCCGGCCAGAAAAACCGCTTCTTCATCCGCCAGCCGTCGATAATATCGCCCACCAGATAGAGGGTATCGCTATCCACATGATCGAGAAAATCGATCAGCAGATCGGCGTTGCAGCCGCGGGTGCCGAGATGAATATCGGAAATCCAGATTGTCCGATATCGGGTCCGGTCCCGTGTATGCACCCTTGGCTTGCGCTTGAGGCGCGCTTCATAGCGATCGGCGTCGAGCAACGGAATATCGGCTTTGGTAAAGGGGGAAAAATACTTGGCCATAAAAACTCCCATGGAAACTATCCATGGGCATGTCCTTACGCTGTGATTGTTACAGCCCGATTCCCATTTTATGAAGCTTTAATGACGCAAAACCTGGGTTTTCAGAAATAATTCCACCTGTTTTTGCAGGTGCGGAACGGCGCGATCACTGGTCAGAAATTCAACGACCGGCATGACGTGCCAGTCCTGACCCTCATCGCCAAGGACGATATCCTCCAATATCTCGGGTGACAGGCGGCAGACGAAGAATAGCGCCACATTGCCCGACCCGCGCCAATTTGGGTAGGTTTGTACATGTTCAAACGCATCAATCGCGATGCTTATGCCGAATTCTTCAAATGTTTCGCGGGCCACGCATTGCGCGCCACTCTCGCCATTTTCACGTCCGCCGCCGGGCAGATCCAGCATGTCGGGGAAAGGAATGTCCGGCTTATTGTCCCGGCGATAGACCAGAATATGATCGTCAATGAACAGCGCGACTTTCGCGCCGTGAAAATCAGGGTCGTAAAAATCAGCTTCGCCGCTCACGATCCGATTCTGGGCCATATTGGGCTATTCGACGATCAGCACGATCTTGCCGATATGATCGCCTGCTTCTATATGCGCATGGGCCTTGGCGGCATCGGCAAGCGGAAAACTCTCGTCCATCACCGGCTTCAGCTTGCCCGCTTCCACATCCGGCCAGACATAGCGATATAGCTCATCGGCGATCAGCGCCTTGCGCTCCGCCGACTGCGGCCGGAGAGTCGAGCCGGTGAGGATCAGCCGTTTCATCATCACATGCGCCATGTTGATCGTCGCCTGCAACCCGCCTTGCACCGCGATTGTCACATGACGACCATCTTCTTTCAAACATTGCAGATTGCGCGCGACATAGTCGCCGGCAACCATATCGAGGACGATTTCGACCCCTTGCCCATCGGTGATCTTGTTGATCTCCTCGACAAAGTCCTGGCTTTTGTAATTGATCGCATGATCGGCACCAACCTGCTTGGCAGCGGTGCATTTCTGATCGCTGCCACAGGTCACGATGACATTCAGGCCAAAAAGCTTGCCGAGCATGATCGACATTGTGCCGATTCCGCTGGTGCCGCCATGGACCAGTACCGTTTCGCCTTCGCGGGCAAAGCCGCGATTGAACAAATTGCCCCAGACGGTGAAAAGAGTCTCTGGCAGCGCCGCCGCTTCGACCATGGTCAGGCTTTCCGGAACCTCCAGACATTGTCCGACCGGCGCAACACAAAATTCGGCATAGCCACCGCCATTGGTCAGCGCACAAATCTTGCGACCGATCCATTCCGGCCCAACGCCCTCGCCCAGCGCCACGACGGTCCCGGACACTTCCAGACCAGGCAGCGGCGAGGCCCCCGCAGGCACCGGATAAAAGCCCATGCGCTGGATAACGTCCGGCCGGTTCACCCCGGCAGCGGCAACCCGGATCAGCACCTCGCCTTCATCCGGCTGTGGAATAGCCACGCTTACAGATTTCAAGACTTCGGGTCCGCCTGGTTCGCTGATCGCGATGGCGGTCATTTCTTTTTGCAACAATTCAGATACGGCCATTGGATAACCCCCAGGAGATTTGCGACGTCCCTTATTTTCGCCCCTTATTGACAGCAAAGCACAGCCGGTCAACATTAGGCTGCAGGAGGCACGTCGATTCATGGATGATGACGAAAATTTACCGCGCAACGCCAATGATCCCGTGGCCTTGCTGGTCAAACAGGATCTGGACCCGTTATCGGTGGACGAACTGGATCAACGGATTTCCTTGTTGAAATCGGAAATAAGTCGCTGTGAAGCGAAGAAAAGCTTTGCAGTGAGCCACCTGGCCAGTGCTGAAAATCTGTTCAAAAGGTGATATATGCTAGCTTTCGCTAAAGCATTTGTTAACCTTGTTTCATAATAATTGGATTCAGGCGTTCCATTTTGGACCGTATAGGAGAAGAGAGACGAAAAACTGGCAGCTTTGGCCGGTTGGTTGCAGATCAAAGACTCGGTGCCCTTGACGTTTAAGGCCCGGCTCACGATCTAGAGGGCAAGCAATTTGGTTAAAGCCCGAAACCGGATGCAACAGCATCTGCTTCGGCAACCGGGGCGTTAACAGCGTCCCAATTTTGGAGTAAAGTATATGCCATCATTCGCGGAATCGCTCGAGAAAACCCTTCATCAGGCGCTGAAAAATGCTGCTGACCGCAGCCATGAATATGCGACGCTGGAGCATCTTCTTCTCGCGTTGATTGACGATGGCGATGCCTCTCAAGTGATGAACGCCTGCGGAGTCGATCTCGGTGAACTGGAAGACGCCGTGATTCTCTATCTCGACAGCGAACTGGATTCGCTGAAGGTCGAGAAGGCGATCGACCCCTCCCCCACGTCCGGATTCCAGCGCGTTGTGCAGCGGGCAATCCTGCATGTTCAGTCGTCCGGCAAGGATGAAGTCACTGGCGCCAACGTGCTGGTTGCACTATTTTCCGAACGCGAAAGCTATGCGGTCTATTTCCTCCAGCAGCAGGACATGAGCCGTCTCGACGCGGTCAGCTTCATCAGCCACGGTGTCGGCAAGGGTGGTCAGACGGCCGAACCGGCCGAGCTGTCCGGCATGGAAGGCGAAGAAGACAAGAAAGAAAAGAACAAGAAAGAGACGGCACTCGACCAGTTTACCGTCAACCTGAACCTGAAAGCCGCAGATGGCCGCATCGATCCGCTGATCGGACGGCAGGCTGAAGTCGACCGGACGGTCCAGATATTGTGCCGGCGGTCAAAGAATAATCCGCTTTATGTCGGTGAACCCGGCGTCGGCAAAACGGCGATTGCCGAAGGTCTGGCGCTGCGTATCGTGCAAGGCAATGTGCCGGAGGTTCTGCTTCCCGCAGTCATCTACTCGCTCGACATGGGGTCGCTGCTGGCCGGAACCCGCTATCGTGGTGATTTTGAAGAGCGGCTGAAACAGGTTGTTTCCGAGCTTGAAAAAATGCCCGACGCGGTGCTGTTCATCGACGAAATTCACACGGTGATCGGTGCCGGCGCGACC
>Ga0105050_10001603_pt1 | contig 33792 bp, 34 predicted proteins | sample FRY01_FD_78088 | JGI IMG/M metagenome (GOLD analysis project Ga0105050, IMG submission 78088) | Freshwater microbial communities from Lake Fryxell liftoff mats and glacier meltwater in Antarctica - FRY-01 | ecosystem: Environmental > Aquatic > Freshwater > Ice > Glacier meltwater ...
AAAAAGGGCTACAGCCTAAAATACTGTAACCCCTTGATTTTATTGGTCGGAACGGAAGGATTCGAACCTTCGACCCCTTGCACCCCATGCAAGTGCGCTACCAGGCTGCGCTACGCCCCGAAGGGTTGAATTGTATCAGAATCGACGAGGTCAAAGACCAGCCAGTAACGTCGAAATGGACTGCAGTTCTTGGCGCAGACCTTGCAGCTCTGGGGCTGTCAAACGCACCGCGGCATCGGGATCGGCCTGTGTATCTCTACCATCCATGAGACGGTTTCTTGCGCCGCTGATCGTAAAGCCCTGTTCGTAGAGCAGGTCTCGGATACGACGTATGAGCAATACCTCATGATGCTGGTAGTAACGCCGATTGCCGCGACGCTTTATTGGTTTTAACTGGGTAAATTCCTGCTCCCAATACCGCAGCACATGTGGTTTAACCGCACACAACTCACTCACTTCGCCAATCGTAAAATAACGCTTGGCGGGTATGACCGGAAGTATGACGGCAGGTGTGTCAGTTGAGTTCATGAATGGCCAATGATTGACTTCGTCTTTATTCTATACGCATCGCTGGGGAGATTGAACGATTCTCAGGAGAATCGGCTTCAACAGCACCTTTTAACTTCTGACTGGCATGAAAAGTCACAACCCTGCGAGCCGCAATGGGAATGACTTCACCCGTTTTTGGGTTTCTGCCAGGGCGAGCTGGCTTGTCCCTGACTTGGAAATTACCGAAACCAGAAAGCTTGACCGAGTCACCCTTAACCAATGCCTGTCGAATTTGCTCAAAAAATGTTTCGACAATATCTTTGGATTCGCGCTTGTTCAAACCAACGCGATCAAAAAGCATCTCAGCGAGTTCAGCCTTCGTCAGTGTCTGCATGTCTGGCACGGTTTACTCTCCTAACGTTGTCGCGCATTGTGCGTTTTTTCTAGTGCTAGCCGAATAGTCTGTAAACACTGTTCAACGCGATCATCTTCTAAAGTAACTGTTGGATCCTGCAACCAGAACCGCAATGCCAAGCTTACCTCGCTTGACTGGTCTGGCAATGCATTTTGGTCTTGCCACACATCAAACAACGTCACGTCTCGAACCACTTCAAGCATTGGCTCAGCCTCAATGGTAGTCCGAATGGTATCAAGTAAAGACTGATATGGGATATTGGCAGAAACCCATAGCGCCATGTCGCGTTGCACCATGGGTTGCTTTGAGAGAGGAATTGGTGCGGGCAGTGGCTTTTCAGTCAAGCAGTCTAGGTCGAGCTCAAAGAGCACAGGCGATGTCGATAAGCCCTCGGCACGGACCCATTGGGGGTGAAGCTCACCAATCAGGCCTTTGACGTTGTCGTCAACCCAAATCTCAGCGCAGCGTCCTGGATGCATCAAAGGGTGCTGCGCAGGGACAAAACGGCATTGCCGTTGGCTCGCGTCTAGTAACACTTCTAAGTCATTTTTCACGTCAAAGAAATCAACTTGACGAGATTTGACACCCCACTGATCAGGCTCTGATGCCCCCCAAGCCAAAGCGGCTAGTTTCAAAGGCTGGGCCACACCAGCAACACTTAAGTCGCCGTTAACAACACTTGGATCTCGGCTAAAGACACGACCGAGCTCAAACACACGCACGCGACTTTGTCGACGATTGGCGTTATAGACCGTATTGGCGACCAAGCCTGGCAACAGCGAAGAACGCATGACCGACATTTGACTGGCGATCGGATTGACCAGCGCAATCGGATCACTTTGACCCATTCGCTCGGTTTCCCAGAGACGCTCGACGAAAGAAAAATTAACCACCTCTTGATAATCACGTGCCGCGATCGTGGCACGTATGGCGTGCGCGTCGCGTTTACTTTCATGGCGCAAAAGCATTTTGGCGCGTGCCATGGGTGGTCGAGCAGGAATGTTGTGAAACCCGATCATGCGAGCGACTTCTTCGATCAGGTCTTCTTCAATGCGTAGGTCAAAGCGAAATGATGGCGGCGTGACCTTAAAAACGTCATGCTCGGCTGACCACTCAAACCCAAGCCGATCAAAAACTTCACTGACTTGATCATGCGCACACGAGATGCCCAAGACCTTCTGGCAGCGTGCCAATCGCATCGTCACGGGCGCACGCTCGGGCAAGCCTAGCGTCTGATCATCAATCGGCCCAGCTTGGCCTCCACAAATTTCTAAAACCATCTGCGTTAATCGCTCTAGGTCATCCGCAATGGTGACGAAATCGACCCCGCGCTCAAATCGATGAGCAGCCTCAGAAGGTAGCTTCAATGTACGGGTGCGTCCTGCAATGGCTTCAGGCCACCAAAAAGCGGCTTCTAAATAAATGTTTTGTGTCTCTAGGCTCACGGCTGTGTCATCACCACCCATGATGCCGGCCAAGCTTTCAATTTTGTCACCGGTCGCAATAACGCCCATCTGATCGGTCAGTTCAATGGTTTCACCATTAAGTAATTTAAGCGTCTCGCCCGCTTTCGCCCAGCGCACCGTCAATGACGATTCAACCATCTTGTCGAGATCAAACACGTGCGATGGCCGCCCGCGTTCAAGCATCAGGTGGTTTGAAATATCAACCAAAGCTGACACGCTGCGTTGCCCAGCACGCTCGAGCCGTTGCACCATCCAAGCAGGGGTTTGCGCACGCGCGTTGACGCCTCGCACGACTCGACCGGCAAACCGGCCACACAAGTCAGGTGCCAGCACTTGCACTTTAATTCGATCGGCAATGGTCACAGGCGTTGTCGCAACGGCGGCATTGAGCAGTTCGCAACCATTAAGCGCAGCCACCTCGCGAGCCACCCCGAGAATAGACAAGCAATCGGCACGGTTGGGTGTGAGCTTTAACGTAAAAACCGATTCGTCCAAGGCCAGTGCTTGCCGCAAAGACATGCCCAGCGCAAGGGACGGGTCAAGGGATAACAAACCGGCATTCTCTTGAGACAAACCGAGTTCTTTTGCCGAGCACAACATGCCTGCAGACTCAACACCACGCATTTTGGCGACAGCAATTTTAAAATCACCTGGCAAAACAGCGCCAACCCCAGCTAAGGGCACCACAAGGCCAGCAGTGGCATTGGGCGCACCACAAACAATTTGAAGCCATTCGCCCTGCCCGGCATTGACACGGCAAACCCTTAGCTTGTCAGCATTGGGATGGGGTTCGACCGTTTCTATGCGTGCCACAACCACACCACTAAATACGGGTGCAACAGGCTCAACATCTTCTACTTCAAGGCCAGCCATGGTCAACTGATGAGCCAGCGCATCGGTGCTAATTGAAGGGTCGGCCATCGTGCGTAGCCAGGATTCAGGAAATTGCATCGTCAGACTCAAGCATTGGGTTAATAGAAACAGCGTCTTTTAAAAAGGCTATTCAGTCAGCAAACTGTGCCAAAAAGCGCAGGTCACCCTCAAAAAACTGCCGCAAATCATGAACGCCGTAGCGCAACATGGTGAGACGCTCCAACCCTGATCCAAAGGCAAAGCCAATGTACTTTTCAGGGTCGAGACCAAAGTTACGCACCACGTCAGGGTGAACCTGTCCAGCGCCGGAAATCTCCAGCCATCGGCCTTTGTTGGGTCCACTGGTAAACATCATGTCGATTTCAGCTGAAGGCTCAGTAAATGGAAAGAAAGAGGGTCGGAAACGGATTTCAAGATCGTCTGTTTCAAAGAAGCAACGCATGAAATCGGTGTACACCCCTTTCAGATCGGCAAACGAGATATCTTCTGCAATCCATAGGCCTTCGACTTGATGGAACATGGGCGAATGCGTGGCATCACTATCGACACGGTAGGTGCGACCAGGCGCGATCACTTTGATGGGTGGCGTGTGTGTTCGAGCGTAACGCACTTGCATTGGGCTGGTGTGCGTTCGCAGCAGCAAAGGCAGACCCTGCTCGTCTTTCATGTCAATGTAGAAAGTGTCTTGCATCGAGCGCGCAGGATGATTGAGCGGGTTATTTAAGGCTGTAAAGTTTGTCCAGTCGGTTTCAATTTCAGGGCCATCGGCCACCTCAAAGCCAATCGACTGAAAAATCTGTTCAACCCGTTGCCATGTTTTGATGACGGGGTGAATACCACCCGTTCGACGTCCTCTCCCAGGTAGAGTCACATCGATTGTTTGCTCAGCCAGTTGCGAAGCCAACAGCGCTTGAGCAATGGCCTCTCTGCGCGCGTTCAGCGCCGCCTCAATGGCTTGTTTGGCAAGGTTAATCTTGGCGCCCTCTTCGCGCTTTTGTGCCACATCGAGGCTTGCCAGACGTTTCATCTGCTCTGTCAGAGCACCTTGTTTACCCAGAAACTGTGCTTTGGCGTTTTCCAAGGCAGCAGCATCCGGGGCTTGCGCAAAAGCGGACTGAGCGGCATTGATTAAGTCTTCTAGTGTGTTGGACATTGATCCTGTCACTCTTTTAAGTCATTTGTTGCTAAGGTAAAAAACGCTCAGTGCACTGAACACAAAACGGAAACGGAGCCCTAAGGCTCCGTTTCAAGGCATGACAATTGGGCCACTGAGTGGTTACCCGGTCGGTCAGGCTGACAGTGCTGCTGTCGCCTGTTTGACGATCGCCGCAAAACCCGCCTTGTCACGCACGGCCATGTCAGCCAAAACCTTACGGTCGAGCTCAATGGCAGCCTTTTTCAGACCCGCAATGAACACACTGTAAGACACACCATGCTCACGGGTAGCCGCGTTAATACGGGCAATCCACAAGGCACGGAATGTGCGCTTCTTGTTACGGCGGTCGCGATAAGCGTACTGACCAGCACGCATGACCGCCTGTTTGGCGACACGGAATACATTACCGCGGCGACCACGATAACCTTTGGCCGCTTTGATGACTTTTTTGTGACGAGCGCGGGCTGTTACACCACGTTTTACGCGAGGCATGTTCTATCTCCTATCAAGCGTAAGGCATCATGGCGCGAACTGATGCCATGTTGCTTGGATGAACAGCAACAGAACCGCGCAGCTGACGTTTTGTTTTGGTGGTTTTTTTGGTCAGAATGTGTCGCTTAAACGCCTGACCGCGTTTGATGGAGCCACTGCCCCGCACCGAAAAGCGCTTGGAAGCACTTTTCTTGGTTTTCATCTTAGGCATGAAAAAATCCTATTGACGTGCTATCACAGGTGGTTAATCGACCTTCGATCAACGCTTCACAACCCGATAACACCGCTGTTTTCCAGCCCCTGTGCCTAACCGAACTTTGGGTTAAAACATTAGGTTTTGAGATAGCAATTGCTGGAAAGTCGTTGATTATAGACTAGTTTCTCAACGTTCGTCACCCATCAGGACTCATCCCTTGTTGTTTTCCATTGCAGTGAAGCGCTGTTCGAGCGCTTGCAGCTGTTTTTCAAGGTCATTGGCACGCGTCATTGCTTGGGCAAGCATGTCGGCCTGGATATCGAACTCCTCACGCGTGACCAAATCCATCTTAGTGAAAGCTTGGCCCATAAAGCCGCGAACATTGCGTTCGACATCAGCCACTGAGCTTTTGGAAATGAGCTCAGAAACATTTTTTTGAAAGGCATCAAGCCATGGATTTGATTTCATATCGATCCCCCGGTTATTTATTCGGTCGTCTTGGTGCCAATGTCGGCAAACAAAAAATAATTTTTGATAGTGTAGTCAATTCCATTGCTGACCGATCAAAACCAATGGTGATGAAAGCGCGAGTATCTGACACGAAGTGTCTTCTTCAATGCACCAAAACCGTGAATGACACCATCAAATTCCAACTGGTGCATTATTTTGGTGCATTTTTACAGCAAATTTGTTGGCACGGCTTTTGCTTGAGATGAATCACCCGTAGCCTGAATAAAGGAAAGTTTCATGAAACTAGTCATTGCGATTATCAAGCCCTTTAAGCTTGACGAAGTCCGTATCGCTCTGTCTGCACTCGGTGTGCAGGGCCTCACAGTCACTGAAGTCAAAGGCTTTGGCCGACAAAAAGGACATACCGAACTCTACCGCGGCGCTGAATATGCGGTGGATTTCTTGCCAAAGCTTCGCATCGAAGCAGCGGTTTCAGATGATCTTTTGGAACAAGTCATCGAAACCATCGAGCAGTCAGCCCGCACTGGAAAAATTGGCGATGGCAAGATTTTTGTCTCGACGCTAGAGCAAGTCGTGCGAATCCGCACCGGTGAAACCGGCATCGAAGCCCTGTAAAAAAAGGAATCAATATGGAAACGGTAGTTTTAGATGTACCCGCCGAGTTTTTTGAACTCCAGTATGCGTTGGATACCTTTTATTTCCTGGTTTGCGGCGCCCTGGTCATGTGGATGGCAGCAGGCTTCTCGATGTTGGAAGCAGGTCTGGTGCGTGCCAAAAACACCACTGAAATACTCACCAAAAACATCGTTTTGTATGCCATTGCCTGCACGATGTATATGATTGTCGGTTACAGCATCATGTATGACGGCAATATTTTCTTGTCTGGTATTACTGGCGATGGCGTTGCTGACGATGCAACATATGCCCCATCTGCAGATTTCTTCTTCCAAGTGGTGTTTGTGGCAACGGCCATGTCAATCGTATCAGGCGCCGTTGCTGAACGCATGAAGCTTTGGGCCTTTGCTTTATTTGCCATTGTCATGACAGGTTTCATCTACCCAATGTCGGGATCATGGACTTGGGGTGCGCAATCAGTTTTCGGGTTGTATGACCTGGGCGAATTGGGCTTTATAGATTTTGCAGGCTCAGGCATTGTTCACATGGCCGGTGCAGCAGCAGCGCTCGCAGGGGTCATCTTATTGGGCGCACGCAAAGGCAAATACGGTCCAAACGGTGAAGCTCGGGCCATTCCTGGTGCGAATTTGCCGCTGGCGACCTTGGGTACGTTTGTCCTGTGGCTCGGTTGGTTCGGTTTTAACGGTGGCTCAGTGCTCGCAACAGCAAGTGTTGGTGATGCCAACTCGGTTGCGGTGGTGTTCATGAACACCAACGCAGCCGCTGCTGGCGGTGTGATTGCTGCGCTGATTCTGGCCAAACTGTTGTTCGGTAAAGCCGATCTCACCATGGTGCTCAATGGTTGTTTGGCCGGATTGGTTGCGATTACAGCAGGACCAGACACCCCCACCCCATTGGCAGCAACGTTAATTGGTGCGGTTGGTGGTGTGATCGTCGTCTTTTCAATCTTGTCCTTTGATAAGCTGAAAATTGACGATCCCGTTGGCGCCATTTCGGTGCACGGTGTGGTGGGTCTTTGGGGCTTGTTGGCAGTGCCCATTACAAACCCCGAGGCAACAATTACCGCTCAGGCGATTGGTGCCGTCACAATCTTTGTCTGGGTGTTTGTTGCCAGCTTGATTGTCTGGGGCCTCATCAAAGTCATCATGGGTATCCGTGTGACTGAAGATGAAGAGTACCAAGGTGTGGATATCGTTGAATGTGGCATGGAAGCGTATCCAGAGTTCACCAACAAGTAACCCGTTTTTGACTAACGTTGTTCAGTAAGAAGGGGCCGGTAAAAACGGCCCCTTCTGCTTCTCTCTATCGTTAAAACGCTCTGCGCCAGAGTATTAACTCAATCGTTGAGATGATCGGGATCGATTGAATCTGCACGATTCAAGGCTGACGCCACTTTGGTGCGAAGGGCGTTTGAGTGAGCACCCAAAATTTCACGCTTGACGTCTAGGAGCTGCCTCGGATGCATAGAAAACTCCGTCAACCCCAAACCGAGCAATAAACGCGTGAGTCTGGCGTCGCCCGCCATTTCGCCGCAAACAGACACTGGAATTCGCTGACGCTGTCCAGCGATGATGGTCCCGGCAATCAATCGCAATACGGCTGGGTGAAGGGGGTCATAAAGTGATGAGACCTCAGCATCTGCCCTATCAATACCTAGGGTGTATTGAATCAAATCATTGGTGCCGATCGACAAAAAGTCAAATGCACGCGCAAACGGCTCGATGGCAATGGCCATCGCTGGTACCTCTACCATTGCACCGATCTCAACATGATCGTCAAACAGTTGGCCTTTGGCCGTTAGCTCATTGCGCACACTATCAATGATTTCCCGTGCCGCCTTCACTTCTGAGAGACTGGTAATCATCGGAATCAAAATGCGGACTTTACCAAAGGCTGACGCCCGAAATATGGCGCGCAATTGGGTTTGAAATAATTCAGGTCTTGCCAAACAGTAGCGAATGGCACGCTGCCCGAGTGCGGGATTGGTCGCCACGGTGGCTTCACCGTCGAGTGTTTTATCGGCACCCAGATCTAAGGTGCGAATCGTCACCGGTCTTTGACCCATTTGCTGCACCACCGATTGGTAGGCTGCGAACTGCTCCTCTTCGGAAGGCAGGCTTGAGCGCCCCATAAAAAGAAACTCACTGCGAAGCAAACCTATGCCTTGCGCGCCTTGGCTTAGCGCCAAAGGAACCTCATCAGGCATTTCAATATTGGCTTGCAAGCCAATAAGCACGCCGTCGAGCGTCTCAGAGGCGATGTCGCGTAAAGTCAGCAGGCGTTCGCGAGACTGCGCGTATTGAAGCGCCAAAGATTCGTAAGCACGGATCTGAGCCACTGGTGGATTGATTAAAACGGTGCCTTGCTGACCATCGACGATCAAAAAGTCGCCATCGCGAGCCATCGTGCGAACTTGCCCCAAAGCAACCACTGCTGGTACACCCATACTGCGAGCCACAATCGCCGTGTGGGAAGTCGGACCACCAAGATCGGTCACAAATCCTGCGAACCGAGCACCCCGTAGCCTGATCATGTCAGCCGGTGAGATGTCATGAGCCACCACGATCAGCGGCTCATCACTTTGAGTAAAGGCTTCTAAATTTCCCAATGGGCGCGTGCCAACCAGGGTGTGCAGCACCCGTTCAACCACTTGCCTGACATCGGCACCGCGTTCACGCAAGTAGTCGTCTTGCATGGCACTGAATTGCTCACCAAGTAACTGGCCTTGGGTCGTCAATGCCCACTCGGCGTTGTATTGGCGTTGTTCAATGAGCAACAACGTTTCATCGGTCAGTAAGGGATCCGAGAGTAGCAGTTGGTGCACGTTCAGTAAAGCCGCCAGCTCCCTTGGGGCATCTGCTGGTAAGGTGTCGATGAGCACTTGCAACTCATCGGTAGTGTCTTTAAGTGCCTTCGCAAAACGACTTTTTTCGGCATCAATGGCCTCAGGTGTAATTAGGTAGTGAGCCACCTCAAGTGCAGCTGCACCCATGACGACCGCCCGACCCATGGCATAACCACTTGCCACCCCACGACCGTACAGGCAAATCATGGGCTTAGGCTGGGCATCGTCCACAGCGTTCAGATTATTGTTCTTCACCGAACTTATCATCAAAAAGTGCCTGTATTTGGTTCAAGGCCTCTTCGGCATCGCCACCTTCGGCGTGAATGGTGATTGAGGTGCCTTTACCGGCCGCCAGCATCATCACACCCATGATACTTTTTGCGTTAACCCGCCGAGCATCCTTTGAAATGAAAATGTCACTTGAGAACTGTCCCGCCGTTTTGGTGAGTTTGGCGGCAGCCCTAGCGTGTAGCCCTAGTTTATTGGAGACAACGATGTCTATTTGTGGCATGACCCAGTACCTGCGTGAGTGTCTGTGTTGGTAGGCGGTAATAAAAGACGGCATAACTGTCCAATGCCAATCGTCAATCAATTGTTTTTTGCGAGCTTTTTCAGTCTATTTGCTTGACTGTTTGAGTGCCGCCAGCAATGGCATGTTGACACAAAGCATCAAGGTTTTGTGCGCGGTAATTTAAAACTCGCAGCACCATTGATGCGTTCAATCCAGTCACCGTCAAACAGGGAATGTTTTTTTCACGCAGTCGCAAGGCCGCATCTCGACAAATATTGGCCGGTGAGGCGCCGGGCAAATCTGTCAGCAAAAGAATACCAGCGCCTCGATTGACTTTCATCAACCGCTCAACCAAGCTGTCCGCCGAGTCGGCTGCACAAGCCCCAGGCGCCACATCGATCGCAAACAAATCAACAGGCTCACCAAACACATGCTCTGACACCGCTTTGAGTGCTGTGGCTAACGGCGCATGGGCCACGAGTACGACGGTTACGGCAGCGGATTTCGCTGGATTCAACACGTCTTCGTCTCCCATTAAGAACGCTTCTTTAGCCATGAACGGCCTCTTCTAGGGCTTGCGCAAAGCGCGCGCCGACGTCGAAGTCGGTTTGTTCGGATATTTCCACAAAACAGGTCGGGCTAGTGACATTGATCTCTGTCACATAATTGCCAATCACATCCAAGCCAACCAGAAACAAGCCTCGCGATGCCAAGACGGGCGCAACAGCTCTGGCAATTGCCCAATCATTCTCGCTTAAGGGTTGCGCCACACCACGGCCACCAGCAGCCAAATTGCCGCGTGTTTCACCAGCCAAAGGAATTCGCGCCAAACAATACGGCACTGCTTCACCGCCAATCAAAAGAATGCGCTTATCACCGTTAACGATTTCTGGAATGTAGCGTTGCACCATGATGGTACGCGTGCCATCGTGGGTTAAGGCTTCTAGGATAGCGTTTCGGTTGATCTCGCCGGGCTGCATCCTAAAAATGCCCGTGCCACCCATGCCATCAAGTGGCTTCACAATAACGTCTGAATGCTTATCGTGAAAAGCCTTGATCCGAGCCATGTTGCGCGTCACCAAGGTGGGCGTTGTGTACTGAGCAAATTCGGTAATGGATAACTTCTCAGGGTGGTTACGGATCGCAGCACCCTCATTGAAAACCTTCGCGCCTTGGATTTGAGCAAACTCAAGTAAGTGGGTCGCGTAGACGTACTCCATGTCAAACGGTGGGTCTTTGCGCATGATGACTGCAGCAAACGATGACAAAGGCACTTCGACACTCGACCCCGACCCTTCCCACCACGAATGACCGTGCAGATCAGCATGGGGTAAAAGGGTGATGGCTTGTGTCAAAGCCAGCACCCTACCCTCATCGATATAAAGATCGCCTTGATGACAAACACTGATTCGATGTCCGCGCGCAGAGAGTGCATACATCATCGCAACAGACGTGTCTTTGTAGGCTTTCAAACCATCGAGTGGATCGATCACGAAGAGAACGTGCATGTTTCCCACGATGGTCACGCGACGCCGTCGGCCTTACCCGCTGCCACCAATTTCTTTTTCGGTGAGAGCACCATCACCATTTGGCGACCCTCGAGTTTTGGCATTGCCTCAACCACGGCCAGCTCCAACAAGTCGTCACGCACGCGCTCAAGCACACGCATACCCAATTCTTGGTGAGCCATTTCACGGCCCCTGAAGCGAAGGGTCACTTTTGCTTTATCGCCTTCATCAAGAAAGCGCTTTAAGTTTTTAAGCTTGACCTGATAATCACCTTCATCAGTGCCAGGCCGAAACTTGACTTCCTTGACTTGGATAATTTTCTGTTTAGCACGCGCTTCAGCTTGGCGCTTTTGTTCTTGATATTTGAACTTGCCGTAATCCATTAGGCGGCAAACAGGGGGGTCGGCGTTGGGGGCAATTTCAACGAGATCCACGTCGGCCTGCTCGGCCATTCGAACAGCGTCAAGGGTCTTGGTGATCCCTAGCTGCTCTCCTTCAATTCCAATTAAACGCACTTCGGGAATGCGGATTTCTCCGTTAATGCGATGAGGCTTATCAGTGGCGATGTCAAAAGCTCCTAAATATTGATAAAAGACTGCAACAACTCATTACGCAGGCACGACAAGTTGCCGATAACCTGAAACATCATCAGATAATAACGTGCTAAAGCGCTCAAAAGACATAACGCCGTGATCTACACCGCCGCGAGCACGAACCGCAACTGTGTTGGCTTCGCGTTCTTTTTCACCGACCACCAAAATATACGGCACCTTTTGCATACTGTGCTCGCGAATTTTATAAGTGATTTTCTCTGCCCGCAAATCTGACTCAATCCTAAAACCCTGTTTTTTTAGACTTTCGGTGATTTGTGCGGCATATTGGGCTGAGGATTCCGAAATGCAGCACACCACGGCTTGAACCGGTGCCAACCACGGGGGCATGGCGCCTGAGTGGTTTTCGATCAACATGCCGATAAAGCGTTCAAAAGAACCAAGAATCGCTCGGTGCAACATCACAGGGGTTTTGCGCTGGTCGTGCTCGTCAACGTACTCAGCATCCAAGCGTGCTGGCATTGAGAAATCAACCTGAATGGTGCCGCATTGCCATTGGCGACCAATGGCATCTTTCAACGTGTATTCAATCTTTGGACCATAAAAAGCCCCTTCGCCAGGCGTCACCTCAAACTCGCACCCAGTGCGTTTAAGGCTTTCCATCAATGCCGCTTCAGCTTTGTCCCAACTCTCATCACTGCCAATGCGCTTTTCGGGTCGCGTCGCGACCTTGTAGAGCACCTCAGTAAACCCAAAATCGGCGTATACCTTTTGCAGCAAGGCGGTGAAATTGGCACACTCATCTTGCATCTGATCTTCAGTACAGAAAATATGCCCGTCGTCTTGTGTGAAGCCACGCACGCGCATCATGCCATGCAAAGAACCGGACGGCTCATTGCGGTGGCACTGACCGAATTCGCCGTAACGCAACGGCAGTTCACGGTAGGAGTGCAAGTTTGAGTTGAAAATCTGGACGTGGCCCGGGCAGTTCATTGGTTTTAAACCATAGACTCGGCTCTCAGACTCGGTCGTAAACATGTTCTCACGGTAGTTGTCCCAGTGCCCTGTTTTCTTCCAAAGGGACAAATCAAGGATCTGCGGCGCCTTCACCTCTTGATAACCATTGTCTCGGTAGATGCCGCGCATGTACTGCTCAACCTGCTGCCAAAGCACCCAACCTTTGGGATGCCAGAACACCAAGCCAGGCCCTTCTTCTTGGAAGTGGAACAGATCCAGTTCACGACCAAGTTTTCGGTGATCGCGCTTTTCCGCCTCTTGCAACATGTGCAAGTGAGCGTCTTGTTCAGCCTTTGAGGCCCAGGCCGTTCCGTAGATTCGTTGCAACATTTCATTGTTGCTATCGCCACGCCAATAGGCACCGGCCAGTTTCATCAGTTTAAAGACCTTAAGCTTGCCGGTATTTGGCACGTGGGGGCCACGACACAAGTCGATAAAGTCACCCTCTCGGTACAAACTGATGGTTTCATTGGCGGGGATTGAAGCAATGATCTCGGCTTTGTAAGTTTCACCAATGCCTTTAAAGAAGTCGACCGCGTCGTCGCGCTTCCATTGCTCTCGCACCACGGGTTCATCGCGGGCGGCAAGTTCAGTCATCTTCTTTTCGATGACATCCAAGTCCTCAGGGGTAAAGGGACGCTTGTAGGCGAAATCGTAAAAAAAACCATTTTCAATCACCGGGCCGATGGTGACTTGTGCCTCAGGAAACAATGACTTGACGGCATACGCCAGCAAATGAGCGGTCGAGTGACGTAGCATGTCAAGACCCTCGGGGTCTTTTGCCGTGACAATGGCAAGCTCGGTATCGCTGTTAATCGTGTAAGAAGTGTCCACCAACTCGGTCTGCCCGGCCATGGTAATGCGACCCGCTAGCGCCGCTTTTGCCAAACCAGCACCGATGGACTGGGCCACCTCGGCCACGGTCACTGGACCGGGGTAAGAACGTTTTGAACCATCAGGTAGGGTTACAGCAATCATTGTTATTTTTTCACCACGGTCAATTTTTCACCACACGTCAACATTAAGGGTAACCTTGAATATTATCACTGCAACCAACGCCTTCAAGACTAACCACACGTTGGTGGAGGCATTAGTCCCAAGATTTTTAAGAAAACCGAGAAAACCAAAGCCAAAGGCCTGCCTTGATTGACGCTACCAACCTTTCAAACCAACTCGAACAAGCCATTCGATTTGCCAATGAACACGAAATCGGCTGGGTGCGCGACCCCATTGCGGACCCATCTGGCGTTTGGGGTGTTCACCAAACCGACACCCCGCCCTTCAACCGCTTGTTCGGACCCGTGCACGCGCGAGGTGGCGTGAGCGGTGTCGTCGTTCAAAACGGTCAGACAATCTGTGAATTTGGTGAACCGGCGCGCGCCGATTTAACGTTCAGTGTCGCTAAGGCTTATTTGGCGCTGCTGGCTGGCGTGGCCCACGACCAGGGGTTATTGCCCGATGTGAACCGCACGATAGTTTCGCAGTTGCCAAACATAGGCTTTGATGACGGCAACAATCGTTTGGTGACTTGGGCTCATTTGCTTCAACAAACCAGTGAATGGACCGGCGAATGCTTTGGCATCCCTGATCAAGTCGATCACTATCGCTCATTGGCTTTTGCGCCGGCATCAAGTGGCACCAAAGGTGACAAACGACCTTTGCATGCGCCAGGTACTTTTTGGGAATACAACGACGTTCGCATCAACCAACTCTCGCTAGCACTATTGCACTTATTTGAACGGGCTCTGCCTGAAGTGTTTGCGCAATATATTGCCAAGCCATGCGGCCTATCAGACACATGGCGCTGGGTCGGTTATGACCACGCTTGGGTCACTATAGGTGCTCAACGCCTGCCGTCCGTACCCGGTGGTTCACACTGGGGCGCTGGCGTTTCAATCAGTGCCCAAGATCAAGCCCGCATTGGTCAGTTGATGCTCAACCAAGGCCAAGTTAATGGCCAATCAATCATTTCGCCACAATGGATGGCTCAAATGCAGACGCCCTGCCCACTGGCGCCTTTCTACGGGTACTTGGTGTGGCTGAACCACGAGCAACGGATTTTTTCTTCCCTGCCCCCTGAGAGCTACTTTGGCATGGGTGCCGGTGGCCATTTCACCTTGGTTGAACCCGCCAGCCAGCTGGTTGTTGCGGTGCGCTGGCTTAAGCCTGATCATGCCAATGCTTTTTTTGGGCAGATTTATGAGGCCCTTAAGCCCTGACTAATTGGTAAGATAAAAAGAGCATTCGTCACGAAACCCATCATGACTTTCCTTTTGTCTCAGGTCAGTATTAAGCATCCACTTGGAGTTTTTATGTTTCCTGAATATCGCGATTTGATCACCAAACTAAAGCATACTGACCACCATTTCACTCGACTGTTTGACAAGCACAACGGGCTTGACCAGCAAATCATTAACATGGAAGCGCACATCTCACCAGGCACGCAAGAAGACATTGAAACGTTAAAAAAAGAAAAACTTCTTCTCAAAGACCAGCTTTACACCATCCTACAAAAGCACAGCCAGACGTAATCGGCCCATCAACCTCGACAATTTTGGTGCGAAATGATTTATGACGCCACGCACAGCTATCCTCGCGACTTAAAGGGTTACGGCGATAACCCTCCTCATCCACAGTGGCCCAATGGCGCACGGATTGCGGTTCAGTTTGTGCTGAATTATGAGGAAGGCGGTGAAAACGCCGTTCTCCATGGCGATGCCAACAGTGAGACATTTCTGTCAGAGCTTTTTGCACCCAGCGCCTACCCAAACAGGCACATGAGCATGGAAGGCATCTACGAATACGGTTCGCGGGTCGGCGTGTGGCGAATTTTGAGGGAGTTTCGTGAGCGTGGCCTGCCACTGACAGTATTTGGCATAGCCACGGCTTTGGCGCGCTATCCCGAGATGGTGCGCGCCTTCATGGACGACGGTCATGAAATCGCAGGTCATGGTTGGAAGTGGATTCACTATCAAGATATTGATCCTGCGCTCGAAGCTGAGCATTTGCGCCTAGCGATGACCATCATGAGCGAATTAACAGGTGAGCCCGCACAGGGGCCAAGGCATCTTCACGGCGCCGGTTGGTACACCGGTCGTGATAGCCCCAACACCCGCCGATTAATTGCAGACTACGGTGGGTTTGAGTATGACAGCGACTATTACGGTGACGACTTGCCCTTTTGGATGAAGATTCGTCGCACAGATGGCACGGTCGTGCCGCAATTGATTGTGCCTTACACCTTAGATTGCAACGACATGCGTTTTTCTTTGCCGCAAGGTTTTTCGCACGCCGATCCGTTTTTTCAGTACCTCAAAGACACCTTTGACGTGCTTTACAAAGAAGGTGATCCAGACGGACAAAACGCGCCCAAGATGATGAGCATTGGAATGCACTGCCGGCTGTTAGGTCGACCAGGTCGCATTGTGGCCTTGCAGCGTTTTTTGGATCACATCCAATCACACCAACACGTTTGGGTATGTCGGCGTATCGATATTGCCCGGCATTGGCGTCAAACCTTCCCCTATGAAACCGCCAAAAGCCAATAGTTGCACCAAGGGCTGACTAAAATCCTAAATCCTATTTGGCGATATTGCCCGGAAAACACAGTCCACCCGTGATTTCCAGCGTGGTGGCGTTAATTGCTTCGTTTTGCGCACAGTAGGCAATCAGGTCAGCGATTTCTTGCGATTTGACCAAACGACCCAAGTGGACGTCCTTAAGAATATCTGTCAAAGCATCCTGGTTCATCTTTTGCAAGATAGGGGTTTCGGTATAGCCCGGTGCGATACCCACACACCGAATATGCGCAATCTTGCGCAATAAAAACTCACCAATGATTATTTTGGGAAAGCGTTCGATGGCTGCTTTGGTCGCGGAATAGTTCAATTGCCCGACTTGCCCGATCTTGTTGACTGATGAAATCGGTACCAAAAGGCCTTCCCAACCGCCATTGACCATCGCTTGTGCGGCATCACGCAAGGTCAGGAAGGTACCAGTCAAGTTCACATCGATGACTGTTTTCCACTGTTGACATCCTCCCAGCCCTGAAAGGACGGGGATTCCTACGGCGCTTCGCAATGATTGACGAGTCGCTTCGGTGGGTTCCTGCTTCTTCGAGCGGCCTGAATTGAACCCTCTCTGCACAGACTAACAAGCGGTATCCCCGCTCATTATCCCCGCTCGGTATCCCCGCTCCAACACATTGATCGCGCCAAAGACATCGGCGTGATTTTCGTAACAGCAGTCGACGCACAAAAATTTTGCTTGTGTTTACCGATTGTCCTTTGATACGTGAGCGCAGCCCGGGCAAGTGTGGCTTGCGACTGGTATGGGGTGGCGCGGTTAAGGCCTGACTTTTTGCTTCATCATCTTGCCGTGCTGTTCACTGCTGCCCTTAGCGCTGTTGCCCTTGGCGGACTTGGACATTCGCCGTCACTGCAAATCCTCAATACACACGGGTGCGAGCGATGCCAGTGTAAATCTTCTGTATGCGCGCGCGCCCTCTTCCCGTTGCTGCTGAACTTGACCTTTCGGCTCATGCTGCGCTGGTAGCGCGCGAGGCGTTGCTGATGTTTCTTGAAACTGTTGAGCGGCGAGATATTAATTCCGTCGTTCATGGTGGCGAACCAACCATTTCGAGCTAGCCGACAGATCACCCGAGCTCACACTTCGCTCCAAGCTAAGCTCAACAGCCCGAAGAGTGCATCTTCGCTCAAGGCTCAATTGAATAAAATTCGTTCTTCACAATTAAGATGCTTGTATTTGGTTTTCACCACAACACAGTACCGCAAGGTGAGTTTTTCACTTCAGTGTTGCACTCAAACTGCTATTCGTTTATCTGCTCAAACCTGTTTGCGATAAACCAGCCAGCGCATCTCGATAGGCGACGCAGCGCGATCCACATCGAACACGTCTTGCCCAGTCACCCAGTCGGCATACCAGCCCGTCGGAGGCCAAGCGCCAGCAGGTAAGTTCGTTTTTTCATATTCGTACACTGATTCATCAGACTCCAGCGTCAGTGATAAGTCGCTCACTGCAACCGCCAGCTCTTGGCGAGTAAAAAAGGTTGAGTAAAACTGTTGTGCGAGTTCGAAGGCAGCCCCATCCAAATCAAACCCATCCTTGACGACAAACACATTAAAAACCAAACAACCATCAGGGGCGAGACGGCAAGCTGCCAATTCAAACAAATGGCGTAGCTGGTGCACCGCACGAAAATCTGACACGACCTCTGAGAGAATCATTAGCCAGTAATTGTGACCAATATCGACATTGGCTTTAAAAATGTCTGCCTCAATCACTCGAAGCGTTAATGATTCAAGGGATGCATCATCACGAATCATCTGTGCAAACTTTGGTGTAAGCTCAACCACATCTACCGGATGACCCCGACGGCTGAGAGCAATTGCATTTCTGCCTGTGCCTCCACCCACGTCAAGTACGGGTAAGTCTGACGGGTTTGGTGCTACTAAAGCATGTTTCCAAACTCTTGCATCTGGCTCAGTACCAAATAAGGGTGGTTTTCTGGTGTTAAGCCAACCTTCATATCGTGCATCTAAGCTTTGCCACTGCGCCTTAACAAGATAGTTGACGATTAAGCCTGTCGGGCTGTCATAACTGATGATGATCTCGGATCGCGCAGATGCTTCGAATGCAATCGCCAATTCGTTTTCTAAAGCACCACGCAGACAGTCAAGCTCCTCGGAATTAAAGCAAACGCCAATTTGCCTGAAAAGACCATCACACATTTGTACATACTCATTAAGCAGGCTTGGCACAGCTGGTAAAACGAGACGGCCGCTGAATTCAGAACGACGGTGCGTTCGACGAATCATTGCTTTTCGATAGTCAGAGGGCGCTATTGTAATATTGCTCATGCATTTGCCTCACAGCCAAAACTTGGATCATTAATATAATAGATTCTATTTATCTTAATATCTTAAAATCAAACAGCTGCAGATTTCAGATACTGAATATGCCTATGCACTGCAAGAAACGCTCATGAACAACAACCTGAATCACAATCCTTTGTCAGATATTGTGTCGAGTCAATACGAGCAGTGGGTTTATCCGAAACCCATCTTAGACCTTCGCAACTGGCTTGAACATAACTGGCAATGGTTCGACCCAAGCCACGCCAATCGTATCTTTTGGCCAAATAAAAGTTACAAGCCTGACCTCGATATTTTAATAGCGGGGTGTGGCACCAATCAGGCTGCCGTTTTTGCTTACAACAACCCAGACGCCAAGATTGTAGCTATCGATGTGAGTCGACCGTCTTTAGATCATCACCAGTACCTAAAAGATAAATATGTGCTCAAAAATCTTGAATTGCACTTATTACCAATCGAGGGCATTGGCTCTTTAGGTCTTGACTTTGACCTGATTGTTTCAACAGGTGTTTTGCATCATCTTGCTGACCCCAAAGTCGGCCTTCAAGCGCTAGCACATTGCCTTCGGCAAGATGGTGTTATTGCCTTGATGTTGTATGCCAAGTTCGGGCGTATTGGTGTCGAGATTCTTCAATCTGTGGCCCGTGATTTGAGATTGCAGCAAAGTGACGCATGTTTGCATATAGTCAAGGATATGCTGAGCGTATTGCCGCAAAATCATCCTATCAAGAGTTACCTGTCGATAGCACCTGATCTACAGTTCGATGCTGGCCTGGTTGACACCTTCCTTCATGGCAGAGACAAAAGCTACAGTGTTGATGAGTGCATCGATTTAGTCACATCATCTGGTTTGGTGTTTCAAGATATGTTCATGAAAAGCCCTTACTACCCTGTGCCAAACACATCGAATGCATTTTATTCGTCTATTTCAAAGCTAACAGATCCAAAACAATGGGCCATAATGGAACGCATTAACTTCAATAATGGCTGTCATTTTTTTACAGCTTGTCGTCCAGATCGACCACCCCAGACTTATAAAATCGACTTTTCCAGCGATGCATCGTTGCAATACATTGCATCGCTAAGGTATCGCTGTGAACTGAACGGCCAGACCCTGTCTCGTTATAACTGGAACACAGCACTGAATGAAACTGAGCTACCTTTTGTGCGTGCCATTGACGGCCAAAACACGATTGCTGACATCATCAAAGAAGCAGCGAAAGCCAACGTTTTTGCAACTCACACGCCGAAAGAACTGCAAACCATGGGCAAGTCCTTGTTGCAAAGACTTTGGCAACTCGATATGTTAACCATGAGTTGGTCTTGATATTCTCCCCACTGCTAAACGGTAGGGTTTGCTGCACAATCCAATCAAAAACCATTGGTGCTTTTATAGATTGAACGGGAGGTCGTCACATCAGTCGCTTAATTTTCACTTAAATTCCTCCAAAGCAAAGGCCATTGCTCTACCCAACAGCAAACATGGCCATTGCCGCGAATGCTTCGAACTTGAGGCTTATGATCAGGCGGAAAGCGACTAACAAACTGCAGCGTTAGATCAGCGGGCACAACAACATCTTGATCGCCCACAAAATAAGTTTGCGGCAAACGTTCGGTTGCATGAATCAAATCTCGATCATCTTGAGATACCGACAATGGAAGCAGTCCAAGTGCTTGCACCCAACCTGCAGGATCCATATTGCCCGCAACAGTCGCCAATCCATCAATATCGTTTCGCGTTGCTGCCAATTCCAACGCTATGCGCGCCCCGCCCGAATAGCCAACCAAAATAACGCTCTTGGCACCATATATGATTTTGATTTGCTCAAGCGCTTGATTCATCGACACTAACACTTGAACAGAGAAACGATCTCGAGTCCAAAGCAAGTTGGAACACCTAGATCCATTTTCTGTCTTTAGAAACTGACAGGGTCTCGCTAAGTAAACGGCAGTACCGGAGGGTTGAGCCAAAGCCAATTGCAACGCAATGGGACTCATCGGAGTCGGGTCATCACTTGGGTAACGACCGCCAATCCAAGCATAGCCATCACCCTCTAGATACACAGTAATCGTATCGACAGCTTCGGCAGTCTGAGGACCATAAGACATCAGTAAAAAAGACTCCGTTTGGAGCACTTTTTCAGACCACCCCGCTTGAGTTGCGAGGTTTTGGGCGAGACGTTTGCGCTGCTCAGGTGGGACCGATGAGCAACCCACTGCGAAAAACAGCAACAACAACATAGTCAAGCAGCCAGTAGATCTAAGGCACATATCGAACAATAAATCACAATAATTGTGCTCAATCTTACCATTCTAAGAACTACGAAAATTACCGACTCAGCGTGTTGGCTCGTGTGGGTGGCAAGGCATGATAAACCGTTGTCAATGAAGGCCCATCACTCGATAATGGGGTAGAGTGCCCCAAACACCCCAAACAATTAGAATCGGCATAGAGGGCAATCTTAATTGTTAGCACCCCTGCCACACCATCCGGCATGAGGGTCCGCCCGGGCGGTTTGAGGCGTTGAGGTCATCAGTGACGAGGTAGGCCCCGATAATCGCAGTAGGCGATCGTTTGCACCGTTTGTAGCAGACCTTGGTTTGTTTAAGCAGTTCACGTTACGTGGTCTTGCCACGCTTTCATTGCTTGAGTTGAATCGCCCACAATCGATGACGCAGCCACTGGTCAAGCACTCGCCAGGCGTTACGGGTCTGCACCAGCCGAAAGTAAGCCCCCCCCCAGCCAAGCAGGTAAGCGCGCAGCTTCAGCACTTCCTCAGGGACACCGCGTTCAACGACACGTCGATAGCTTACGGATACGTTGCTGACATGCCAACATGGGTTTCTTGACCCAGCGGCAATTCACCACACCGCCCTTAAGAACCCAGAAGCTGTCGCCAAGGAATTTGCGTTGGGTCAAGACATTGCCATGGCACTCTAGGTCTCATTGAGCGTTCATACCATTGCGCTTCACTTTGCTCACTAAGACCAGCTTGCAGCCGGACTTGCACCCATAGGTGTGGTCTCATGCTGGGCACACCAAAAAAAAAGACCAAGATTAAAACCTTGGTCTTTCGAATACTGGTAGGCGGTATTGGGTTCGAACCAACGACCTCCACGATGTCAACGTGGCGCTCTAACCAACTGAGCTAACCGCCTAAAAGAGCGCCATCATACCCTGTCACGATCCCCGCTGTCAAAGTGGCCTTGATGCTTGGTCAGCACGGCGCACCGCCGCCACAAAATCCGACATCAATTGATCCGCTTTCACGCCTGGTGCGGTTTCAACGCCACTGCTCACATCAACGGCCCAAGGTTGAACTTGAGGCACCAAGGTTTCGATATTGTGAATGGTAAGACCACCCGATAAGACCATGGGCACGTCTTTGGGCACAAGCAACAGTAGGTCGCGGTCAAACCCATGGCCGCTACCGCCGTAGGCAGGTGTGTAGCTGTCAAACAACCATGCTTTGGCTTTTGAGTGCCGCGTGCAAGCCTCGGCCAAGGCCTCAGCCGTCTCCAAGCCAGGGCCACCGACTCGAAACGCTTTGATGTAAGGCCAGCCAAACTGTTCGCAATCGGTGGCAGACTCATCGCCATGGAATTGCAAATAGGTTGGGCGCATGGCACCAATCACTTGGTTCACCAGCTCAATTGAGGGCTCAACAAATAAAGCAACAGTACTGACAAAAACAGGCACATTTTGCACCAAGGATCCTGCTTCTTGAGGCTCTAGACAGCGCTTGCTTTTGGGATAAAACACGAAACCGAGTGCATCCACACCCAATTTCACGGCACTGGTGATGTCTTGTGCACGCGTTAGGCCGCAAATTTTGATGCGAGTGCGTTGATCAGATGCTGGTGGCTGGGTCATGGGGCTATTTAATCAGAATAAAGGCGAGTGGTTATGGGCCTCACATGATTCGATAATCAGATCGGCAGATCATCGATTGATATTGTAGGCACGTCGTCGAGCAATTCGTGAGGATACTGCACTTGACTTAAATAAAGTCCTGCCGCTGAAAACGTGGGTGCAGCCACGGTCCGGTCACGCGCCTCTAAAACCTGAACAACACGACCCGGCTCATGTTTGCCCTGACCAACAAGGACTAACTCACCCACGATATTACGCACCATGTGGTGTAGAAATGCGTTGGCTCTGAGTGAAACGATGACAAAGTCGCGAGCGCGTTTAACCGTCAGTGTGTGCATTTCTCTGACAGGACTGGCTGCTTGACACTGCGAAGACCGGAAACTAGAAAAATCATGCTGCCCCACCAAGCATTGGGCCGCTTGTTGCATCTGGCAGACATCGAGTGCTCTAAAACACCATCCCGCACGATTTGCCCATAGAGGCTGGCGCACTGGGGTGTTGATAATGATGTAGTGATAGGTTCTGCTAATCGCACTGAAACGAGCGTTAAAAGCCCCTGAAACGGGGCGTGCCCACTGAATCGCAATCGATGGTGGCAAAAAACTGTTTAAACCACGCACCCACGCTGTGGTGTCACGAAACACAGGCGGATCAATGTGAATGACTTGGTTTAAAGCGTGTACGCCAGTGTCTGTGCGACCGGCACAAACTGTTGCGACAGGTGCACCAACAAATTGGGCCAAGGCTTTTTCAACTTGGTCTTGAACAGTTAGGCGATTGGGCTGAGTCTGCCAGCCCAACCAAGGAAAACCATCGTAAGACAAGCCAAGGGCAATCCGTTCTATGGCACGATCATGCATTAACAACTCACTGACGAATCGCTCATGCCTTACCGTCAGGCTTGCTACCGATTGGTTTTTCGGCAGGAACAAGCTCAGGCGACTCCGCTGTTGGTGCGTCATCCAATGACAAATCAATGCTTTCTAGCTTGTCTTTGAATGCCTGTTGTGTATTTGCGAGGCCTGAGCCGGCAACCCCCAGAACCTGCTCTTTTTCTTGACGCCCAGTCGATCTTAATGCCCACGCCAAAATCAACGCGAAGAGCGCCAAAACAATGGCGATAGATGCAGCGACGTTCTTTGATACCCAGGCGATGGCTTGAGAAATAGCATCTTGCGCAGGTTCAGCGGCACCCTTCTCGCCCGATCCAGCTGTCATGCTCGGGGCAGCAGAACCCTTGACCGCGCTTCGATCATTGGCCTGAGCCGAGGCAGCGGTTGATGATGCACCGCCAGTGACTTGTGGCGCAACACCGTTAGCACCGGTTGCATCAATCGGCGCGGTACCCAAGGTGGCGTTATCAGTCGCTGTTTGTGCACCACCCGTGACACCTGATGCGTCAGTTTGCATCGAAGCTGAACCACCGACTGCTGAATTGATTGGTGCGCTGCCGGAAGCCATGCCTGGTACGCCAGCGTTATTGGCTGAGCTATTGGCTGAGCTATTGGCTGAGCTATTTGCTGCGTTTTGCGCGATCTGTGTGGCAGTTTGACCGTTCGCAGCCGCTACGGGGTTTGGGCTGCTGGCAATATTTTGTCCAGCGGATCCCGTAACAGCCGCTGCCCCTGTCAAGGCCTCAACGTTATTGTTTAAAGCTTTCAAACGGGCTTGCTCTTCAGCGAGCGCTCGGCCTTGGGATGTTTGTTGGTCAGCGGCCACATCAACAGGCGAAGCTGACAATCGAACCTGATCTTCTGTGACTGGTGCAGAAGCGGTGGGTGCCGGTTCGACTTGGCCTCGATTTTGAGCGTTAGTCGCTGGCGCGCCAGCAGCATCAACAGGACTGGCTGCAACAACTTTACTGCCACCTTTCATGCGCTGGAAAGCCTGCACATGTGCCAGATATTGGGCCTTTGCGAAGGCTGGGTCGATAGCACGAACTGTCGCAGCATCAGGAATATTGAGTGCTGCCCCAGCTTTCAGTAAGTTCATGTTTTGCGAAATAAAACCATTGGGATTTGCTTGAAAAAGAGCCCAAAGCATTTGGTAGCGACTGGCGCCGGCGACGGGAAATTTATTGGCAATACCAATCAATGTTTCACCACGCATCACAGTCACCGTTTGATCACCGGCTACTCGAATCGCGGGCGGTGGCGCAACAATGACACTGGACTGAATAGCGCGACGACCCGTGTCTGTTGCAACATCAAGCAACACATTAATGACGGTTTGGTCTGTGGCACGGCCCGAGGTTAGCCGAATCACTCGGCTCGTTTCGTTAACACCCGGTTCAACAGAGACCTGAAGTCGGTCTAAGGCAACGGGCGGTGTCAAACCTGATGCCTGCCAAGCTGCTGTGTTGGCAATTGACACACTCAAGCTCTGCGCTTCTTGGGTTGTGACGTTTTTCAACGCGACATCAATCACCAGCGGCTGCCCAGGCAAAGACACAACGCGGCTTCTGCCAACATCAAACGCATGAGCCCCAGCAGGAAGCAACAGGCTCAGCGCAGTTGCCGCCAAAACGACACGGGTTTGCGTCTTAAGATTCATCCCATCACACACCATAAAAAAGCGCCCTATCAACATGAATTATCAGCCACCAAAAAGTGATGTCCGACTTACTTCGTCACGGTATGCAACACAATGTAACAAAAAAACAAACGATTAACGCGTCAAAAGGATGCCAAGCATTCTGCGAAGTGGTTCGGCCGCACCCCATAACAACTGATCACCCACGGTGAAGGCACTCAAATACTCGGGCCCCATCGACAATTTGCGCAATCGACCTACCGGAATATCAAGCGTTCCCGTCACAGCCACAGGGGATAAACCGCGCATGGTGGCCTCTTTTTCATTGGGTATGACTTTAGCCCAAGGCGTTCCTTGAGCGACAATATCGTTGATTTCATCGAGCGGAACGTCTCGAGTCAGTTTGATCGTTAGTGCTTGGCTGTGACACCGCATGGCACCAATTCGAATGCAAAGACCATCAATCGGAATGGCAGCCTGCTCAAAACCGTCACCGCGGCCAAGAATTTTGTTGGTCTCAGCACCGGCTTTCCACTCTTCCTTAGACATGCCATTGCCCAAGTCCTTGTCGATCCAGGCGAGCAAGTTACCCGCCAGGGGTTCACCAAAATGTTGCGCGGGCAGCGTGCCACTGCGCTGCAGATCAATCACGCCACGGTCGATATCAAGAATGGCAGCAGCAGGATCGTTTAACAATGCGCTGACGGATTGATTAACCAAGCCAAACTGCGTTAACAATTCGCGCATGTGTTGCGCGCCTCCGCCAGAGGCCGCCTGATAGGTCATGCTGCTCATCCACTGCACAAGCCCAGCATTGAACAAGCCCGCCAAACCCATCAACATACAAGATACAGTGCAGTTGCCACCAACAAAGTCTTTGATGCCGCGACTGAGTGCCGCATCAATGACAGGTTGATTGACAGGATCAAGCACAATGACAGCCTGCGGTTGCATGCGTAGCGTGCTTGCTGCATCAATCCAATAGCCATCCCAACCAGCCGCTCGCAACTTGCCATACACCGAAGCGGTATAGTCGCCACCTTGGCAAGTCAAAATGATTGGTAGTTTTTTTAGGGCATCGATGTCGTAGGCATTTTGCAGGCTCGAGCCACCCGCCCAATCAGGGGCATTGCCACCAGCATTGCTTGTTGAGAAGAGAACCGGATTGAAGTTGGAAAAATCGTCCTCCTGACGCATGCGCTGCATCAAAACCGATCCAACCATCCCTCGCCATCCCACCAAACCCACAGACTGATTCATCAACGCACTCACTTTTTACACAAAAAAGCCCACCGATCGGTGGGCTTCACGCTTAAATCGGATCCATTATCATAACGCGGCCAAGACGGCATCACCCATTGCAGCCGTATTGACTTTTGTTGTGCCAGCCTCAAAGATATCTGCGGTGCGTAAACCGTCTGATAAAACTTTACGCACAGCCGCTTCAATGCGGCTAGCCGAGGCTTCATCGTTTAGTGAATATCGCAACAACATCGCAGCCGATAGGATGGTGGCCAATGGATTGGCGATGCCTTGTCCCGCGATGTCAGGTGCTGAGCCATGGCTTGGCTCATAAAGCCCTTGCCCCGAGGCGTTCAAAGACGCTGAGGGCAGCATGCCAATTGAACCTGTCAGCATTGACGCTTCGTCCGACAAAATATCACCGAACAGATTGCCCGTCACAATCACATCAAACGCTTTCGGCGCGCGAATCAATTGCATGGCAGCATTATCGACGTACATGTGCGAGAGCGCCACCTCTGGGTACTCACGTGCCACTTCAGTCACCACATCACGCCACAACTGAGAGGTTTCGAGCACGTTGGATTTGTCAACACTGCAGAGCCTGCCCTGACGCTTCTTAGCCGCCTGAAAACCCAAGTGGGCAATTCGGCGAATTTCAGATTCGGCGTAGCGCATGGTGTCAAAACCTTCACGCTCACCTTCGAAGGGGCCGTCTGGCGCGTTTCTAATGCCGCGCGGTTGTCCAAAATAAATATCACCCGTCAATTCACGCAGAATTAACAGGTCTAACCCAGACACGATTTCAGGCTTAAGCGAGGAGGCATTGGCGAGTTCTGGATACAAAATTGCTGGGCGAAAGTTAGCAAACAAACCCATGGCTTTACGCAAACCCAAAATCGCCTGTTCCGGGCGGTGCTCGCGTGGCAAATTATCATACTTCCAGTCACCTACCGAGCCAAATAAAACAGCGGCACTTGATTGCGCGAGTGCGAGCGTTGCCGGTGGCAGAGGATGACCATGCAGATCAAAGGCCGCGCCACCGACGGGTGCATGCTCGAGCGTTAAGGGCTTGTCTAGGGCTGTCAAAACGCGAACCGCTTGTTCAACAATTTCAGGGCCGATGCCATCACCGGGTAAAACGGCAATCCTGTGGCTCATCGAACCGCTCCCACCGGCTGCACATTCAACCATGGATGACGCGCCAAACGTTCGGCTTCAAAAGCACGAATTTTGTCAGCGTGCTTCAGCGTCAAGCCAATTTCATCGAGTCCCTTGAGCAAACACTCTTTGCGAAAGGCATCAATTGGAAAATGATAGGCTCGGCCATCGCCCGTTCGTACCAGTTGTTCGGGCAGATCAATGGTTAATTCGTAGCCGTTAAAACCTTGCACCTCATCGAACAATCGTGCGACTTCGAGTTCAGATAGGATGATGGGCAAAAGACCATTTTTAAAACAGTTATTGTAAAAAATATCCGCAAACGAAGGCGCAATAACAGCCCTAAAACCATACTGTTGCAACGCCCAAGGCGCATGCTCACGACTCGACCCACAACCGAAGTTCTTTCTCGCCAAAAAGATAGAAGCACCCTTGTAACGGGGTTGATTCAAAACAAAATCGGGGTTTAACGCACGCTTGCTGTTATCCATGCCAGGCTCACCATGATCAAGATAACGCAGTTCATCAAACAAATTTGGCCCAAAGCCCGATCGCTTGATCGATTTCAAAAACTGCTTGGGAATGATCAGATCGGTATCGACGTTTTCTCGATCCATCGGTGCAACCAAGCCTTTGTGTACAGTAAATGCATCCATGCTCAATGTATCCTTTCAAAGTCTTGGCTCAACTGAGCCGACGAATATCCACGAAGTGACCAGCAATGGCAGCGCCGGCTGCCATTGCGGGGCTCACCAAATGCGTGCGACCGCCCTGACCTTGACGGCCTTCGAAATTGCGGTTTGAGGTTGAAGCACAACGCTCACCGGGTTCAAGTCGATCCGCATTCATGGCCAAACACATGGAGCAACCTGGTTCACGCCATTCAAAACCAGCGTCAATGAAGATTTTGTCTAAGCCTTCTTTTTCGGCTTGTCGCTTTACCAAACCAGACCCTGGCACAACCATGGCTTGCTTAACATTAGCGGCTACGCGTTTGCCACGCGCCACGGCGGCGGCGGCACGCAAGTCTTCAATGCGCGAGTTCGTGCACGAACCAATAAATACGCGGTCGATTTTGATTGAAGTAATGGGTGTGTTGGGTTCAAGGCCCATGTAAAGAAGCGCACGCTCCATGCCTGATCGACGGGCGGAGTCCTTTTCCTTATCAGGGTCCGGTACTTTGCCATCAACGGGCAAGACCATTTCAGGCGATGTACCCCAAGTCACTTGAGGCACGATTTCCTGCGCTTTGATTTCAACCACGCGATCAAAGTGTGCGCCTTCATCAGAATGAAGCGTCAGCCAATACTGAACAGCGGCGTCCCAAAGCACACCACTTGGTGCGAACGGACGACCACGGAAGTACTCGACGGTTTTGTCGTCAACAGCAACCATGCCTGAGCGGGCACCCGCTTCGATGGCCATGTTACAGACAGTCATCCGACCTTCGATGGTTAGATCACGAATGGTGCTGCCACCGAATTCAATCGCGTGCCCCGTGCCACCGGCAGTACCGATGACGCCAATGATGTGCAACACCACATCTTTGGCTGTACAGCCCATGGGCAGTTTGCCGTCAACTTTGATCAAAAGATTTTTGCTTTTTTTGGCCATCAATGTTTGAGTGGCCAACACATGCTCGACTTCTGAAGTCCCGATGCCATGCGCCAAAGCACCAAAGGCACCGTGCGTACTGGTGTGCGAATCACCGCACACCACCGTCATGCCAGGCAATGTGGCACCTTGCTCAGGGCCAATCACGTGAACGATGCCCTGACGCAGGTCGTTCATCTTGAACTCCGTCACGCCAAATTTCTCGCAGTTGCTGTCTAACGTATCGACCTGCAACTTGGAAATGGGATCGTCAATGCCGCCAGCTCGGTTGATGGTTGGCACATTGTGGTCGGCAACCGCTAAGTTTGCACTGACACGCCAGGGTTTGCGATCCGCGAGCTCCAAACCTTCAAAAGCCTGCGGACTCGTGACTTCATGCAGCAAGTGACGGTCAATATAGAGCGTCGTTGTGCCGTCATCTTCTTGATGCACCACATGGGCATCCCAAAGCTTGTCATACAAGGTACGTTTCATCGCGCGAGTTTCCGTTTAAGTTCGTCGGTATTGGCGTCAGAGCCGAGACATTGGTCGATTCAGGCGGCTCTCTACAAATCAGATTTTTTGTCTTTACTCATTGGTTTTGTTTATTAATCACCGTTAAACCTCTCAGGCGTTCGTCCCACTTATTGACCGAAACCCGAAACAGGCGTCACGTTTAACACTCTTTGTCGATTATGCCATAGGGCGTTAGCAGATCATGTCGAAAGATAAGGGTGCAAATTTAGTCAGCTATTGGGCAGGATTGGCCGGGCATTGAGCGCGATGTCGCAAGGCGTGATCAACCAGTACCAAGGCCAATAGCGCCTCAGCGATCGGCGTTGCTCGAATACCGACGCAGGGGTCGTGGCGACCCAAGGTTTGCACTCGAACGGGCTCGCCCGCACGGTTGATCGACTGGCGTTCAATGCGGATACTGGAGGTCGGTTTAATGGCTAAGCTCACCGTAATGACTTGCCCGGTTGAAATGCCACCGAGCACACCACCCGCGTGATTGGTTAAAAATCCAGTAGGTGTCATTTCGTCACCGTGCTCAGAACCCCGTTGGGCAATGCTTGCAAAACCAGACCCTATTTCAACACCTTTAACCGCATTCAAGCCCATCATGGCGTGTGCAATATCAGCGTCCAAACGGTCATAAAGCGGCTCTCCCCAACCAGCAGGCAAACCAGAAGCCATGACTTCGATGCGAGCACCGATAGAGTCACCCGCACGGCGCAAGTCATCCATAAAGGATTCCAATTCGGCAATCATGGAGGCATTGGCTGCAAAAAATGGATTGTTCGGGATGTGATCCCAAGACTCGAACGCAATGTGCAAGGGGCCGAGTTGACTCATGTGACCGCGCACTTCGATGTCATGATTAAGCTTTAGCCATTTTTTTGCAATAGCCCCGGCAGCAACCGTCGGTGCCGTCAGCCTTGCCGAAGAGCGGCCGCCGCCTCTTGGGTCACGCTCGCCGTACTTTTTCCAATAAGAAAAGTCGGCGTGGCCAGGACGAAACGTGTCAGCAATAGCGGCGTAATCTTTACTGCGCGCGTCTTGATTGCGAATCAACAAACCGATTGGCGTGCCAGTGGTTTTGCCTTCAAAAACACCCGAGAGGATTTCCACTTGATCGGGTTCTTGGCGTTGGGTGACGTGGCGCGACTGACCCGGCCGACGGCGGTCAAGTTCAACTTGAATATCCGTTTCGTCAAGCACAAGACCAGGCGGGCAGCCATCAACCACGCAACCAATAGCAGGGCCGTGAGACTCACCAAAGTTGGTCACGGAAAATAACTTGCCAAGCGTACTGCCAGCCATATGGAAACCCTACTCTCTGATGAATCGACGCCACGAGCATCACAAAACAACTATTTCAGACAACATCACATTATGACATTTTGAGGCAGTTAGGACGCAAAACCAAGCGGTAGGTGCTTGGGTAAGGTGTTTACTTAGGGGTTTCTGCGTTGCTTTGGGCTGATGCTTGGGACGCTGCCACACGTTCGGCGTCGAGCAAATCTTTGGCCACCTTTGCTGCCTTAGCGGCTCTTTTGGCTGGGTGTACGTACATAATTGCGGCTATAAAAAAAATCGTTGCCAGAAAGATTTCAACCCAAGCCATCAAAATACTTGGCCCTGGCGGATCAGAAGCGACCCGAACAGCACCCTCCATCAAATAAAGCAAGACCAACATACTGGCCCACTGCATGGTGTACAGACTGCCCTTTGAAACGCCCCTAAAAGCAAAAACCAAGGGCACGGCCTTCAAAAACAGCAGCGAACCGGGTCTGAGCGGGGCTAAAAAGATTTCCCAAGCCAAGCACCATAAAAAAAGTGCAATAAGACTTATCAAAGCCACGCGTTGAAGGCCACCAGACAATTTAATGTCTTTCTCGTCATCAGCGCTTGTTATCATGGGTCAACGTTACCTTTGAGTCAGGGTTTTGCATGCTGCGCGACAAGTTACCTCGCCTGAAAAAAGCGCTAATGCGTATTGTATCGGCAGCCATCCGTGATCGGCTGTTTCAGGTCGCATCAAGTTTGGCGTTCACGACAATTTTGGCGATCGTACCGTTACTGGCTGTGACATTGTCCTTGATGACGGCATTTCCAATCTTTGCTGATTTTGAGTCAGCACTCCAAACGTTTTTACGCGAACAACTGATGCCTGACGCTTTTTCAGAGACGGTTATGCGCTATTTGGACGAATTTGTTGCTCAAGCCTCACGCTTATCAACCGTTGGGGGGTTGTTTTTACTGGTGACTGCTGTCTTGGTCATCCTGTCCGTTGACGAAGTACTCAATGATATTTGGCACGTCAAGAAGCAGCGTTCGATTGGACAGCGTTTGTTAATTTACTGGGCTGTGTTGTCGGTCGGGCCGATTATTCTGGGCGCCAGCATTTGGACATCTTCCCAAGTGGCCCATCAAGCGTTCACATTGGGCGGTGGTGCTGCACTGCCCCTATCCCTGTTGACCTCCAGTGCGCCCTTCTTCTTGGGTGGTGTTGCGTGTGCCCTCCTATTTGCGATTGTGCCGAACTGCCGCGTGCCCTTTTGGGTAGCTTTGGTGGGCGGATTCACGACAGCCTCATTGTTTGAGATGATCAAATGGGGCTTGGGTCTGTACTTTGCTCAAATACCGACCTACACCGTGATTTACGGTGCTTTTTCTGTACTCCCTGCCTTTTTACTTTGGATTTATCTGTCTTGGTTTGCCGTATTGATAGGCGCGATCGTGGCGGCAAACTTGCTCACTCACGACCACACCGATCGACACGATGTGCGCTTGCACCATGACAATGCGAGCCTACCCTCTTACAATGACAACCAGCATCTCGCTAGCGGAGAACCCAGCCATGTTGAAAGTCAGTGAAATTCTAAAAGTCAAAGGCAGCACACTCTTTACAGCTGGGCCTGATATGGCAGTCTCACAAGCTGTCGACATCATGAGTGAACAAGACATTGGTTCGTTGGTGATCATGGCTCACGGCACTTTGGTCGGCATGTTGACCTTTCGTGAAATTATTCGCCACATCAACAGCAATGGTGGTGCGATCGGTGAATTCACCATCCGTGCCATCATGAATGACGCGCCGTTTAGTGTGACACCCAATACAGATGCCGACGAAGTTCAGCGACTGATGCTGGCCAAGCACGCTCGCTATATTCCCGTGATGGATGGTCCCACTTTGATGGGTGTCATTTCTTTTTACGACATGGCACAAGCGATTGCCGCGGCTCAGCAATTCGAAAACGCCATGCTTAAGGCATACATTCGCGATTGGCCGGGCGAAGCCAGTAGCCCTGAAAAGTAATGAAGAAATAAGTACCAACAAATTAAGTCAAAACAAGTAACGACAACATACATTTCAAATCGTCTTGTTTACCACCGCATTCTGCTCGGGACTTGTAGGACCAAGAGATTGCCACGCGCGCCGAATCAGCGTGGCGTCGCTTAAGTGCAAAGAGGCTGCGTCAGAAAGCGCTCTGCGCCATCGACGGGCACCCGCCCTACCTTGCCAAAGGCCTAGTAACGGGCGCACCAAAACCCTTAGGGGCACGCCCTGGTTCATCTGCGAGTCGGCATATTGAACCAAAGCATCAATTAACTGTGCTTCATCAATATCACCGAGCCGATGCTGCAAGTGTTTAGAGAGTCGAACCAATACCGTTGGATCATGCCAAGCGGCTCGACCCAACATAACGCCATCAAATGTGTCCCACGCTTGGGCACAGTCGTTGACAGCCGTTAAACCGCCATTCAAGACGACAACCGCATCAGGAAAATCGCGTTTGAGTTGAGCCGCCTGATCATATCGCAAGGCAGGCACCTCTCTGTTTTCTTTGGGTGACAGACCGGCAAGAATGGCGTGACGCGCGTGGACCACAAAGACGCGGCAGCCCACGTCATAGAGCGAGCCCACAAAGTCTTGCACAAACGCGTACGTTGTGGTGCCGTCGAGCCCGAGACGGTGCTTGACCGTCACGGGAACGTCAACGGCGTCTTGCATGGCTTTGACGCAATCTGCAACAAGCTTCGGCTCTCGCATCAGGCAAGCCCCAAAAGCCCCCTTTTGTACGCGATCAGATGGGCATCCACAATTCAGATTGATTTCGTCATAACCCCAGCGCTCGCCCAATTTGGCACTCGCGGCAAGCGCTGCCGGATCACTGCCGCCAAGTTGAAGGGCCACAGGGTGTTCAGCCGCATCAAAATCCAAATGCCTCGCCTGGTCACCGTGCATCAAAGCACCCGTGGTAATCATTTCCGTGTAGAGCCGTGCTTTTGGGGCCAAAAGCCGGTGGAAGTATCGACAGTGACGGTCAGTCACATCGATCATGGGTGCAACACACAACTGCCA
>Ga0105050_10001606_pt1 | contig 33758 bp, 34 predicted proteins | sample FRY01_FD_78088 | JGI IMG/M metagenome (GOLD analysis project Ga0105050, IMG submission 78088) | Freshwater microbial communities from Lake Fryxell liftoff mats and glacier meltwater in Antarctica - FRY-01 | ecosystem: Environmental > Aquatic > Freshwater > Ice > Glacier meltwater ...
CATGTAATAGGTGAGCCGGATGATATGCACCCGACCAATGGAAATTCTGCGACAAGATCATTTCTTAACGGCTATACACAGCATTATGTGGTTGGTTCTGATCTTATTGAATTGAAAGGTGGTCGACCAGATTTGATTAAGGCAATGCCAGAAGTATCGGAGGATGAGCTTTCATTTACTTACGAGCTGAGAGACGAACCAACGTGGGATGATGGAACACAATTGACGGTTGCTGACGTAATTTTTACTTTCAAGGCCAATAAATGTCCATTGACAAACAATCCTCACTCAAAACCATATGTTGAGAATTTGGAGGAAATCACATTAGACGCGGCCAATCCACGAAAGTTTACCCTGAAAATGAAGAAGAAATACATTCAAAATGTTGTATTTCTTACGGACTACCCATTGCTTCAGGAAACATATTGGGATCCTAATAAAACGATGCGCAAATACACTTTTGCTCAGTTTGACGACCCAAAATTTAATCCAGATAAGGCAGATTTGAACGCATGGGCAACCGAGTTTAACGATGCTAAATACAGCCGAAAACCAGAATTCTTAGTGGGAATGGGAGCATACAAATGGGCTGAATGGAAACCAGGACAGTCTTATACGTTGGTGAGAAAAGAAAACCACTGGACACGAAAACTGACAACTCCATCGGCTTACGAAACAGCCTACCCTGAGAAAATCATTTTCAAAAACAACACAGATCCCAACTCACAAGCGTTGGAGTTCAAAACACAAGCGTTAGACGCATCTGTTTATCTGTCAACCAAGAAAATGTTAGAGCTTCAGGAAGATGCAACATTTAACGAGAATTACCATTCTCGATTCACTAATACCTACAACTATTCTTACATGGCGTTTAACTGCCGACCTGATGGGGTTGAACACAAAAAGTTCTTTGATGATAAGCGTGTTCGTAGAGCAGTAGCCATGTTAATCTCTGTAGACGAGATGAATATCGTGCTTAATAATGGTAAGAACAAGCGAATGGTAGGTCCCGTGTCTCCACTTAAAACGGAATACAACAGTAATCTTCCTTTGATTGAAAGAGACCTAGAAGGAGCCAAGAAATTGCTGGATGAAGCAGGTTGGATTGATTCTGATGGCGATAACATCCGTGATAAAATGATTGATGGTCAGAAATTAAGTCTCGATTTTGACCTTGCTTACATGACTACGCAAGTAACATGGAGAGATCAGGCACAAATGATTTCAGAAGCACTTTACGAAGCTGGCCTGAAGTGTAATATCGTTCCGTTAGATTTTGCCATTCTTTATGACAATGCTAGAAATCACAAGTTTGATTTGATGCTAGCTGCTTGGGCAGGTTCATCCGTTCCAGAAGATTTTACGCAGATATGGCACACCGAATCTTGGGCATCCAAAGGGTCAAACTTTACAGGTTTTGGTAATGCAGAAAGCGATGCTTTGATTGATTCTATCAAATACACCATTGATGCTTCAATTCGTAACCCAATGGTTAAAGAACTGCAAGCGAAAATCTACGAAGAGCAACCGTATGTATTCTTCTTCTCATCTACAAATAGAGTTGCCATTCACAAGCGATTCGGAAATGCGGATATGTATTTTGAACGTCCGGGTGTAATTATCAGCAACTTCAAACTGTTGAATGGAGCAGGTGCAGCTTCAACACCAACAGCAGCAAACTAAAATCTTTTCGTAGAGCGATTCATGCTTAAATACGTCCTCCGAAGAATTCTTGTGTTTATTCCAACACTGATTGCCATTACCCTTTTGGGTTTTGTAATTATGGTATCGGCTCCGGGTGATCCGGTAGAGCGGATGGTAGTGGCCGCTCAAGCAGGTGGCGAGATTGGTTCGCAAACGGCCAACCAATTAGAACAGAAGAAATTCTGGAGTCGGAAACTTGGTCTAGATCTTCCAATCTTTTATGTCAGTCTCAATTCTTTGTCTCAAAGCGATACACTCTTCAGAATCTATGATAAGAACGAACAGGAATCTCTGTCACGCTTATCTAGTCAATATGGAAACTGGCCAGCCATCACCGATTATTTCGCTTCTGTTTCCAATCTACACAATGCCCATTCTAGTTTAAAGATTGACAGTTCTACGGCTTTTGGCTTTGATTTGAGTGAGTTTAAAGAGGATGTAAACACGAGTTTCTTTGAGTCCTCATCGCTGAAAGCTTCTTACAGTCTTGTTGTGATTGAATCGAAGTTTGCGAAGCTGGAAGAGTTGTACTCCAAGCCATATATGGCACCCTTAAAGGATGAATTGGATGTGGTAAAAAGCAAATTCAAAACCGTGCAGGAAACTGCAACGCCTTGGAAAAAGTATGTTCCTGTACTCAATTTCTATTCAAACAATCAGTATCACCGTTGGATTTTTGGTGATGGCAATTGGCTTACAGGTGCAGGGTCTGAGTTCACAAGTGGTATTGTCAGAGGAGATTTCGGTACGTCATACACCACCAAAATGCCGATTCAGGAAGTAATCGGAATCAAGATATTCTGGTCGTTCTTCTTTAGTATGATTTCGGTTTTCCTTGCTTATTTAATCAGTATTCCCCTTGGGATTCAAGCAGCTGTTCATAAAGACACACTTTTTGACCGGGTAACAACCGTGCTGCTTTTTATCCTCTATTCGCTGCCTAGCTTCTTTGCAGCAACAGTTATGTTGATGTGGTTTGCTAATCCCGATGTATTTCATTGGTTTCCAGCTTCTGGAGTTGAGCCAGTACGAGGATTTGCCGAAGATGCCGGATTCTTTGAGCGATGGATTGATCGATTGCCATTTCTCGTCTTACCAATCATTTCTTATACCTACGGTTCATTCGCTTTCCTTTCAAGGATTATGCGTGTTTCCATGCTGGAGATTGTAAATCAGGATTACATCCGAACTGCTCGTGCTAAGGGATTGAGCGAGAAAGTGGTCATCTACAAGCATGCACTTCGGAATGGACTTCTTCCAATAATCACTGTATTCGCTAACATATTCCCGGTTGCCATTGGTGGTTCGGTTATTTTGGAGGTAATCTTCACCATTCCAGGAATGGGAGGGGAGTCTTACAACGCCATTGTCAATCAAAACTATCCGATGTTGATTGCCATCTTTACAATCACAGGTGTACTCACATTGGTTGGTTACTTGGTTTCCGACATTCTTTATGCAGTTGCTGACCCACGAATCAGTTTTTCTAAATAGATGAGCAAGCAGCAAGACAATAATCAATTCAGTTTCAGGCAGTATGCTTGGGCGCAGTTCAAGAAGAACAAGCCAGCTTACGTTTCGCTTTGGATTCTAGGAATTTTGGCGTTTATCGCAGTTATGGCTCCAATCATCTCCAACGATCAGCCGCTTTATGCAAAGTATCATGGCGAGTCACTTTTTCCAGCCTTTTCCACGCAGAACACGTATGAAATAAAGCGTGAAGACGGTGCCATAGAAAACATTCAGTTGGATATTGCCAAGTGGAAGCAGATGGATCTTGAATCTGTGATTTGGGCTCCAATTCCGTATGCGCCTAACAAGTCAGACTTTTTGAATTCTGATTACAAAGCACCATCAGGAGAACAGTTTTTTAAGGACAAGACAGGTGCGTTGGTAGAAATGCCAGTTCGTTTCCGCCATCTTTTGGGAACAAACAAGAAGGGTGAAGATGTGTTGTCGGGGTTGATTCATGCTACACGTATTTCCCTCACCATCGGAATTCTTTCCATGGGAATTGCCACACTTATCGGTCTTGTGCTGGGCTCATTAGCAGGGTACTTTGGAGATTCTAAACTGCTTACCACTCGCGGTCAATTCTGGACATTCATCCTTGGATTAGTATTGGCCTATTACTATGCTTTCATGATTCGTGCTGATGTATTGTCGGATGCCATTGGTAGTTCTGGCACAGCAATCCTACTTCAATTACTTCTCAGTTTAGCCATCTTTATCGGTATTGCTGTTGCATTTCGTTATTTAGGAAAGTTGTTGGGTAAACTCCCATTATTGAGTTCAAAAACCAACATTCCTGTTGATTCGCTTATATCTAGAGCCATTGAGATTCTAATCTCTATTCCAAGATTAATTCTTATTATTTCCATTGCAGCTGTTGCCAAACCAAGTTTAGTAAACCTCATGCTCATTATCGGCCTTACAAGTTGGACGGGCATTGCACGAATTACTCGAGCAGAGTTCCTGAAGATTAGAAACCTCGAATACATAGCCGCAGGACAATCTCTCGGATTTAGCGAAGCACGCATCATTTTCCGTCACGCATTGCCAAACGGAGTTGCTCCTGCATTCATCGCGGTTGCATTTGGTATTGCATCAGCTATTCTTATAGAATCTGGTCTTTCGTTCCTAGGAATTGGAGTTCCTGCTGATGTAGTTACGTGGGGGTCATTGCTCAGTTCAGGCCGCGAAGCGTTCCAAGCATGGTGGTTGGTTATCTTTCCAGGTTGTGCCATTTTCCTAACTGTAACCGTGTACAACCTACTGGGAGAAGGGGTGAGGGATGCACTTGACCCACGGCTCAAGAATTAATTCTATTAACTATAGAAGGAATACCTACAACCACAAATGGAAACAAAGCTCTACATAGAAGCAACATCGGTTTCGCCCGAAGTTGATTTTCATATTGAGGAGAGGCGGTTCCTAATTAAAGGGCGTTCTATGCCAGAGAACACCGAGAAGTTTTACAATCCGATAAATAATTGGCTTCGCAAAAATTTGCAGCATCAGTTCGTCCGAGCCCATGTAGATATACACTTGGAGTATTACAATACGGGTTCCTTCATTCGTCTGATGGCGTTGTTCAATTTGTTGGAAGAATTGAATCAGAAAGACAATGAGTTTATTGTTCGGTGGATTTGCGAAGCAGATGACGAAGACAACATTGCCGATGGCCAATCATTTAAGGATGTGGTAAATGTTCCATTCGAGATAATTGCATTGTAAATTCACGCTATGAAGACGATTGCAGTTTTTACCAGCGGGGGAGATTCTCCCGGAATGAATGCCTGTATCCGTGCCGTTGTGCGCACAGGATTGCATCACGGACTACAAGTCTACGGCATCATGCACGGGTATCAGGGCATGATTGAAGACCAGTTCAAATTGCTTTCGAGCGATGATGTAGGCAATATCATCCAACGCGGAGGAACCATCCTTAAATCCTCGCGCAGCAAAGATTTTCTGACCAAAGAAGGAAGACAAAAAGCCTTCGACAATCTCAAAAAGCACGGTATTGAAGGAGTAATTGCCATTGGTGGCGATGGCACGTTTGCTGGTGCCAAAGTATTTATGGAAGAGCATCAGATTCCTTTCATCGGGCTTCCTGGTACGATAGACAACGATCTTATTGGCACGGATTATACCATCGGTTATGATACAGCGCTGAATAATGTTTTGGATGCTGTCGATAAGATTAAGGACACAGCCGCATCTCATGATTGTCTTTTCTTCGTTGAAGTAATGGGTAAAGATGCCGGTTTCATTGCCCTGCGTTCGGGCATTGGAGTAGGAGCAGCAGCCATTCTCATTCCAGAAGTTCACACCAATATGGACAAGTTGATTGCCAACCTCGATGCCGCGTATAAGCGAAGGAAAACCAGCAGCATCATCATTGTGGCCGAAGGCGATGATGCTGGAGGTGCGTATAAAATTGCAGAACAAGTTGTCAAAGCACTTCCTCAATACGATACCCGTGTTTCCATTTTAGGGCATCAACAGAGAGGTGGTAGTCCGTCAGCCTTAGACCGAATGCTGGCTTCTCAGCTTGGCTACGAAGCGGTTAATTCCCTTTTGGCCGGAAAACATTCCGTAATGGTCGGCATCGTTAATAAAGCGGTATGTTATACCTCATTCGCTCGCGCCATCAAACATCACGATAAGGTGAATACAGATTTTCTGAAGCTGGCGGAGATATTGGCTGCGTAAACTAAGGTTAAGGTTTCTTGAATTTTGAAAACGGATGGATTTTGTGCCAACAGAGGATAGTAATTAGGCCAAAGATAGAATGCTATTTACCAGTATCAGTCGTAGACCAAGCGTGGGCAGGCAACGAAAAAAGTGTTTTCATCTTCTTCCACGTACTTCGGAAAAGTGGAGAACTGCGGTAAGCATTGAGCGATTCTTCACTCTCCCATTTACTTATAGTGAAAAACACGTATGTACGGTATTTATCCTGCACGAGGTCTAAGTGCACGCAGCCTTCATAAGCACGAACCTTGGGGCCGCTGACCTCGAATATCTTGAAAAATTCATCCACCTGATGTTCCTGAAAAGTGAGTTGAACGATGCGTGTTATCATTGGAATGTGATGCTAATGACGTCCTCGTGCTTCACTCCCAAAAGTTGGGATGCATTTGAACGATTGATTGCTATTTCTAAAAGTCCTGATGCTCCAAATAAAGCCATTTTTTCGCCATGTGGAACATCAGCATAAGAATCATAAACACGATTAATAACGTGTTGTTCTTTACGGAAGCGAATTTCAAATGGCCGTCCTTGACCAACAGTGCTAAAAAGGGTTCTGTCAACGTTGGTGATTATGTTCCCATAAACATCCACATGAATGGCGAGTCCGCGGATTGTTTTTCCGTCAATCACAGGAACAAACGCAGTTTTTTCATTGATAATGTCTGCTGGTCTTCCAAGAATTTCCATAATGCCGCCTTTGGCAAGATGAGATGCGGCAATTGAAAAAATATCGCGGCTTGGAAAAATGGCAGAGGTTGCGGTTTGGGTAATCAAACTCAGGTCAACAATCTTGGTTGGTGCTCGGTCAAAAATCAGTGGGAACATTCCGTTGTCAGCTCCAATGAAATATTGGCCTTTAAATTCCACAGCTAAGTGATTGATACGTTCGGTTCTGTTTGGGCTCACACCTATCAAATGCACGGTTCCTTTCGGGAAATCGGGATACGAATTGCGAACAATCATGGCCGCCTCAGGCACATAAAACGACTTCACCTGATGAGAAAGGTCGATGATCCTAGCCTCAGGATAATGCTTGTAGATGGCACCTTTCAGCACACCGACATAATGATCGCGCAAGCCCATATCGGTGGTTAGGGTTATGATCGGCATTGTTCGTTAAAAGACTGATTTTCGGTGAATCGTTGAGGGCAATTTGCTTTACTTTGTAAGCGTTCCAAATCTACATAATAAGAACGCGTACCCAAAGTTGAAACCCTTTAATTTGATGGCTTCTTGAGCGAAAAAACTTTAACGATAGATCCGATTCCCCCGTTGGAATTTTTTGGGGTAAATGAGCGCAAACTCAAGACAATTGCCAAGTACTTTCCGAAGCTGAAATTGATTGCCCGTGGGCAAGTTTTAAAATTGATTGGAGACGAGGATTCACTGGAGGAGTTTGAAGCGCGTTTTAGGCAATTTGTGGGACATTACAATAAGTTCGGAAGTCTGCCTCTTCTAGAAATTGAGCGATTGCTTATGAGCGAATCGAACGGGGATTCGGGCAAGGTTGACGAATCGGTTCTGGTTTACGGACCGAGTGGAAATCTTGTAAGGGCCCGAACTCCAAACCAAAAAAAGATTGTTGAAGCAAGCGAAAAAGATGACATGATTTTCGTCATTGGGCCAGCAGGATCGGGCAAAACATACACGGCAGTTGCATTAGCTGTTCGCGCGCTAAAAAAGCGAGAAGTGAAGCGTATTATCCTCACACGACCAGCAGTGGAAGCGGGCGAAAGCATCGGTTTCCTTCCTGGTGATATGAAAGAAAAACTCGACCCATATTTACAGCCATTGTATGATGCGCTTATGGATATGCTGCCGCCTGTGAAATTGGCGCAGTACCTCGAAACAGGTGTTATTCAAATTGCACCGCTCGGTTTCATGCGCGGAAGAACCCTCGATCACGCGTTTGTAATCTTGGATGAGGCGCAGAACGCTACTGAAGCGCAAACACGAATGTTCCTTACCAGAATGGGCAACTCGGCTAAGTTCATTATCACTGGAGATGTGACACAGGTTGACCTTCCAAAGAAGGTTCAGAGTGGCCTCCGCAATGCTTGGAATATGCTAAACGGAGTGAAAGGAATATCATTTATTGAATTGGGCGGAAGCGACATTGTGCGTCATCCATTGGTAAAAAGAATTGTTGAAATTTATGCGAAGGAGGATGATAAGTAGTTATTCGTTATTGAGTTATTTCGTGAATAGGTCAGCATCAATAATTGCTAACCCATTTTCCTCCGCCTGTCACCCTGACGCAGGAAGGGTCTCACTGAGGATATGTGATGTAAACCAAACATTGAGCAATGAACTAGAGACTCCTCGTTCCTCGGAGTGACAAACGTGAAGCGACCAATAACCATTAACCCAATAACCACTAACCAAATTGAAACTATCAGAAACCCTCACGAAAACAAATTTTGAATTCCTTGGACAGACAAAGGTTTACAAGGGAAAAGTTCGGGATGTATATTCAATTGGTGACGATTTATTGGTGATGGTTGCCAGTGATCGCATCTCCGCGTTTGACCACATTCTCCCGAAGGGAATCCCTTTTAAAGGACAAGTATTGACCCAGATTGCAGAACACTTTCTGAATGCAACGAAGGATATTGTTCCGAATTGGCTGGAAGCAACTCCAGACCCTGTTGTTTCGGCTGGGTACAACTGCAAGCCATATCGTGTTGAAATGGTGATTCGTGGTTATTTGGCTGGTCACGCTTGGCGCGAATACAAAGCTGGAAAACGAATTTTGTGTGGTGTGTCGATGCCTGATGGAATGAAGGAGAATGACCGTTTCCCTCAACCCATCATTACGCCAGCAACAAAGGCTGATGAAGGCCACGATGAAGACATTTCAAAGGAAGACATCATTGCTAAGAATATTATTCCAAAGGCCGAGTATGAGTTGATGGAAGACTATACGCAAAAGATATTTAAACGTGGAACTGAAATGGCTGAAAAACAAGGACTTATCTTAGTTGACACGAAGTATGAGTTCGGGAATAGAAATAGCGAAATTGTGTTAATTGATGAGATTCATACACCAGACAGTTCACGCTATTTTTATGCTGATGGCTATGCCGAAAGGCAGGCAAAAGGAGAGGTGCAAAAGCAGCTTTCCAAAGAGTTTGTGCGAGAGTGGTTGATGGAGAATGGATTTCAAGGATTGGATGGTCAGAAAATGCCATTTATGCCAGATGAGTTCGTGCAAACGGTCTCATCGCGCTACATCGAATTATATGAAATGATTGTCGGGTCTAAATTTCAACCTGTCATTTCCGAAAATATCACGGAACGTATAGATCAGAACGTAAAAATCTTCTTAAACGGACTGAAAGGATGAAGAAACGACTTTCCAATCAGCAGCCGCTGAAAGAAGTGATTGATGATTGGTTGGCCAAGCATCCTGCGGCCGATAAGGCTAAGGAAACGCGTGTAGTACATCTTTGGGGCGCACTTTTAGGGCCTTCTGTTAAGAACAGAACAACAAGTTTGTACTTCCGAAATGGCATATTGCAAGTGAAATTGGATAGTGCTGTACTTCGCAACGAGTTGTCTTTTGCCAAAGAAAGCATCAAAGAAAACATGAATAAGGAACTAGGTGAAACCATTGTTCTTGAAATTATAATGAAGTGATATGAAAAAACTACTTACCATTTTGTTCATGCTGCCGCTGTTTGCAATGGCGCAGGAGGATTTTCGTGATATGTGGCCCAACGGTGCGGTGAAGGAAGAAGGCAAAATTGTCGATAGCCTTAAGCAAGGCGTTTGGAAAAGCTTTTACGATGACGGCAAGCCATTCTGTGAGGGAAAATACACAGACGATAAGAAAACAGGACGTTGGAAATGCTGGTATCGCGATGGGCAGCTAATGAGTGATCAGGAGATAGAGAATGGCAAGAACATCAGCTATTATTCTGATGGAAAGGTTGAGTTTCAAGGTTCGTTGAAGGATGGTGAAAAGAACGGTTTGTGGGAGTATTTCTACAATACTTCACAACCTAAACGAAAGGTGAATTACAAAGCTGGACAGCAGCAAGGCAAGGAGGAGCAATGGCATTTGAATGGCCAATTGAGCATGACAGGCAACTTCAAGGATGGGAAGAAGGAAGGAAAGTTCAGCTGGTATTACGACAACGGCAAAACTGAAATGGAAGGGCCGTTCGTTGCTGACAAACGAAACGGGGAGTGGCAGTTCTTCTACGAGAACGGAAAACTCGGAAGCAAGGGGCAGTTCAAAAATGACAAACTGGACGGGCCGTGGGTTTACAACTACGAATTGGACGGTTTTAAATGGAAAAGCGGTAATTTCTCAGACGGTCTGAAAACTGGTGTTTGGGAACGTGTGTATGAAACGGGTGAGCCTTTCAGTAAAGGAGCGTTTGTAAACGATAAGGAAATTGGAGTTTGGACCTCGTGGTACAAGAATGGTCAAGTAAAGGAAACTGGCGAGTTCGTTGAAGGCGAAATGCACGGAAAATGGTTAGGCTATTTTGAAGGTGGCGAACCTAAGTTTGACGTAACCTATAAGAACGGAAAGAAGCATGGGAAAGCATTGCTTTGGTATCCAAACGGCAACAAACAATACGACAAGTCCTATGCTGATGACTTGGAAGACGGCCACAGCATTGAATGGCACGAAACGGGAGAACTGCGCGCAGAAGGTGATTACAAGAAAGGGGAGAAGGATGGTCTATGGAAACTCTTCTATTCCAACGGATTCAAGTTTCAGGAATTGACCTATGCAGAAGGCAAACTTCAGGGACTTTCTCAAGCATGGTATGAGCATGGTGCCAAGTGGTTCAATATCAATTATGAACGGGGCCGATTGAGTGGCACAAACACCTATTGGGACATGGACGGAAACATTACTTACCGCGCAAAATACTCTGATGGGAAATTGGTGAAAGTGATACAAAAGGGTAGTGGGTTGGATAAGTTCTGATTTACAGCAATGCCATGACGAATAAAATCCAAATTGGCATTCACCTCATCTGTCTCCGAACGGAAATAGGCGATACCCTTCTCTGACATTTCAATGGTATTTACCTTGTGCCTCAGCCCGGTATTGATTGAATTCATACCTGCGTAAAGTACTTAGATATGAATTGGTTAAACACAAAGTAGAAGGCAGGGGTTTTGCGAATTTCTTTGTTTCTCTAACCAAATTTCTGCTTCATCCAACTGTCTAAATGGCTTCGGCTGATTGTTTGAGTACTTCCAGCAATTCAATCATGTAGGCAGTATTTATAATCTGATCCACTTCAGGATAGAAGTAGAGCGTATTGTTTGGTCTAGTTTCAATACGGTTTAGCCGTAAGTAAGAGATGGCCGTAAAACACAAGATTTGGCAAGAACTTTACACCAATTTTATGATTGTGATAACTTAGCCGACATAACTCGAAAAAATGATAATATACCAATCGGATGCTGTAATAATTGGAGGCGGAATAGCCGGGATAACTGCCGCCATCGAACTATTGAACGAAGGGCAAAAGGTTCTAGTTATTGACCGAGATGTAGAAGAAGAATTAGGGGGACTGGCCAAATGGAGCTTTGGAGGTATGTTTTTCGTGGATTCGCCACTGCAACGCAGAGCAGGCATGAAAGATAGCCCAGAGATTGCGCTGAAAGATTGGTTTTCTGTGGCTGATTTTGGTGAGAATGACGTGCTGCCTAAGCTATGGGCCGAGCAATATGTGAACACCTGCACCGATCAAGTGTATCATTGGCTCACAAAGGAACACGGAACCAAGTTTTTTCCTGTTGTGCATTGGGTAGAGCGTGGATTGTTTAAACCAGGCAACACCTATCCGCGTTTTCACATGGTATGGGGAACAGGAAAAGGCCTGACGGATGATTTGATTAAAAGCATGAAGAGCCATCCGAAGGCTTCCACGCATTTGAAAATGGTCTATCGCCACAAGGCAGAAGACCTAATTGTTGAAAATGGAGCTGTAGTAGGAGTAAGGGGAATAGAGGAACTGAGCGGACAACCTTTTCTTGCCAAAGGCGAAAACGTGCTTGTGGCAACAGGCGGTCTGGGTGGAAATATTCAGAAGGTGAGAGAAACGTGGTACAAGCCTTGGGGCGAGCCGCCAAAGACCATCCTAAATGGTTCGCATCCGTACGCCCTTGGCGATATGCACGATGCTGTGGAAAAAATTGAAGGAAACGTGACCAATTTAGATTGGGCATGGCATTATGCAGCGGGTGTTAGACATCCTAGGCCGAAATGGAAAGACCATGGATTGAGCCTGGTGCCACCAAAATCTGCCTTATGGTTAGATTATACAGGTAAACGTTTCGGGCCACATCCCTTAATTACCGCGTATGACACACGCTGGACCGTAGAGGAAATTTGCAAGCAGGACAAAAAGTACAGTTGGCAGATTCTCAACATGAAAATAATGATGAAGGAATTTGCCATAAGCGGTTCTGAAAGCAATGAAGCAATACGTGATAAGAACTTGCTTAAATTCCTAAAAGACATTCTTTTAGGAAACAAAAAGTTGGTGAATGACATGCTAAACAGTCCCGACTTTGTAACGGCAAATACCTTGGATGAGCTTGTAGATAAAATGAATGTGTTGGAAGGAACTGACGATGTAAAATTGAACCACGTTCGTGACAGTATTCTTCCTTATGACGCCATGATTGACCGTGGGCCAAGTTTTCATAATGATGAGCAATTGAGGAGAATAGCCCATACGCGTCAATATCGCGGTGATAAGGTGAGAACCTGCAAGTTTCAAAAGATTCTCGACCCGAAAGCCATGCCGTTGATAGCCATTCGTGAATCCATTCTGTCCAGAAAGACTCTTGGTGGAATTCAAACAGATTTGGGTGGACGTGTGATGAGTAAACCCGTCAACGGAAACTCAGAACCTATTCCTGGACTTTATGCAATAGGCGAAGCTGCTGGCTTTGGCGGTGGCGGTTCTCACGGAAAAGGGGCGTTGGAAGGAACTTTTTTGGGTGGATGCGTACTTACAGCACGTATTGCAGCCAAAACGATAGTAGACAAGAAGCTCTAAGCTACCTTCCTTCGGAATCCATCTTCTTGCATGCTCTCTTTCATGAGTGTACGTAACCAATGCTCTGCCCGTATCGGTGAATCAAAGTACTTGGTCGGATGCGCGGTTGAATTACTCATAGAAAGGAACAGGTTTCCAATTGTCTTTCCCAGAAACGAAGTAGAGATAAGGGCGACTGCAACAATTTTACCGTTTACGTTGCCTCCTTTTGAAAAAAATTCCCGTGCCTCTTCATCAATATAAGTGATGTTGGAAATATCAAACATACTAGCCCGATATGGAATAGAATGGTCTGAAAGCGATTCCATGGTCTGAATTAAACGATTAGCAGAATTCAAATCAACCTCCGCGCCCTTCAGAATGGTAACGTGGCTGATATTCCCAGGTAGAATGATAATCTCCGCAATGTCTGTTAGTCCGCTTCTGTTCATCCCCTCAAGTTTTCTATAGAAACGAGATTAGAAATGGAGTGTTTCAGTTTGAAACGCGAACTCGACCAGCGACCTGTTTGTGCTGCTAAGCAACGTTTTGATGCGGCTTGGAATATGCAATGGTATTTTTTAGCCTAGTCCTAGCCCAATGATTGGCTCTGATAGGCGAATCGAAATACTGAATCGGGAAAGCAACGCGATTTACGTGCGTTAAAACTAAATCAGATATCGATTTACCAAGGAATGAAGGGGAAGTAAGTACTATAGCCGCCAAATTGTCTTGAAAGCACACGCCAGACAGCAGATAAGTGCAAGCATCTTCACGGATAAAAGTAATTTTCGAAAGGTCAATGACGCCAGCACGCAAATCGCCATCATTCAACAACACGGAATTAATGGCACACATAAGACGTTTGGCATCTTCTAAATCAATCTCAGCTCCTTAAGACACAGTAATATTAAAAATGTTATCGTTTAATAACTCGATGGATGCTATGTCGATTTGACTGATTTTATACTTACTTATTTGCCTGATAAAGAGATGGCAAGTACGGAATTGCGAGTTAAAGCTAAGTAAGACGCGTAGAAATAGACCAATCAAGTAATGGCTAAATGAGCCAGTCAAGAGTATCAATGAGCCTAGCAGGCCATTCTAGTAGTGTACTTATAGTACTCATTTTTTGCCCATTGATGAGCCGCAATCGGATCTTTAAACACCTTTATTGGATAAGTCGGTCTATTGATGGTCAAGAAAAAGGATGCTATGGTACGCGCAGCAAAACTGTGAGTGATAAAAGCAGCTGCTATAGTCTTGCCCCATTCGCTACTTTGCGCAGCAAGAAAGTCTCGTGCTTCTTTGCTAATGTGCTTCAAACCCGAGATGTCCAATACAGTTACATGCGGTTCTGATTCGGTCAATAGTTCCACTAAGGAATGGTAAGACTTAGCCTGTTCGAGTCCAATCTCTCCATTATGAAACGCCCGTGCGAAAACCATCCCAGATTCCCTCATCGTCACTTCACCAACTTCAGATCTTAGTGTACGCCTCATTAACTTTGATTACGTATTTCACGTAAATGTAAAAGCAAGAACACATGAAAAAGGTATTCGGGTTGACAGGAATGTTCTGATTGTTGGACAGAATATAGGTGAATTTAAAATTCCGATAGCTTATGCCAGCTGCTAACGATTATATTTCATGCTTGCATCAGTGATTTCTGACGGCAGATATTTTAAGTTTTTGCCCATCGTTCCAGCAAAGCGCTTCCAGAATCCTTCCCGTTCTGGCAATGCCACAAAATCGTCCACCTCAGCCCAAGTTGGGTCTATGGCGATGTTTGTTTCTGGATAGTAGGCATGAATAGTGTCAAATATGGTAGGAACAAAAGTGACTTCTAGTTTTTTGTGTTTTGCAAACGACTTTACCATTTTACTTTGGAATGGGTCGGTGGCCACCGCAATGTTGTTAAAACCAAGGTTTTTTGCCATGTAATAGGAATAAAATACGTTTTCGGTAGAATGTTCAGCCCGTTCTTCCGTAAAAATGTGTTCCTCCGGAATCCCCAATTTCTTAGCGTATTCGGCCATTATGCGCGATTCAATGTATGGTGTGTAAACCGCGCTTCCAGTAAAGATGATATTCTTGGCCAATCCTCGGTTATATAGATGATAACTCCAAAGAACCCGTAAGCGCATAATATCGCTCCAGGCCGTATCAAAAGGAACTCCAGGAACGATGATAGCATCGAATGGCATTTTAGGTTGAGCTTTTTCAAAAGCCCTCCGCGTACTTCCGCAGGAGGCAATGCTGATAATTACGATTACCAACAGATGAACCGCTAAGATTTGGAGAACGAGTTTTTTCATTGTTTTAATAACCAACAATAGACGGAATTGTTGTTTGTGCGAAGGGGGCAAGGTTCAGGGGTCACAGTCGGCACGTGGCTCCCTTTCCCCTAAACCTCAGTCCTTCGACTTATTTCTTCAGCTTAATCATGTTTACATTCCAGCCCAATCCAAAGGATATTCTGAACTCATCCAAGGCGTAGTTAGTGCCCCATTCGGTTGGGTGTTTGGCATGAACGTACTTCACGTTTGCCATAAAGTGAATGTATCTCCACACGTAATAATTGAACCCAGTGGCCACTGAAATAGCAGGCGATACTTTCAGGTTTGAAACGGAGTACTCTACAGGGTTTTCATTCGTTCCAAAAGTTGAATTCTTGGCTTGTACTAAACTTACTCCTGGATGCAATCCAATGTATGGATCGAACCGCTTGTGAGGGAAGTGATACTGTGCTCCAAAGAACAAACTATGGTTGTGCTTCAAGTATCCATTACCCTGTGTATCAAGGAAATAGGAGATGTCACCTTTCAACGAAATTTTGTCTTGAAGGAAGTATTCCATATCGCCTTGCAGGTACAGATTGGTATTGCCATCGGCAATGGTCCATCCTGGAGAGATGGTCATTTGTGCACGCAGCAAACCTTTTCTGAGGATGTCTTCGCCCGTTAGTTCTGGGCGGTTCTTTTTCTGTCCGAATGCAAGTGTACTCACAAGCATTAACAGGAGGGAGGCTCTAGTTACCATAAGTCAGCAATTTTATAGTTAATACCAAGGGTGAATAATAAGTGACCTTCGAGGCTCAGGCCACCATGATCGTGTATCACAAGTACGCCTTCTGATTCATGGGCTTCCACATGTCCACCCAAATGAAACATGTACTGAGCTACAAACGTGAGGTCGAAGCGCTCGGTAAGGTTGAAGTGATTTCCAGCACCCAATTGAATGGCCGAACTCCACCTGTCTTTCGAGTTGTCAGGATTGATGTTTTCTGCCACTTTGGTGTAATCGAAGCAATGTCCCATAACCAAATACGGCTTCATAAACTTGGTGAATGTCTTATCCTTTAACGGGTAGTACATCACCGACCAACCCACATGCGCATCTTGTCTATTTCCAGTTTTTCCAATGCTGGAAGTAAGATAGTCCGCAAAGAATTCCATGTTGATACGGTCGTGTATCTGTAGTCGGAACTGGCCTCCAGCACCAACACTCGTTCCTTGCCAAGAACCATGATTGAATGTGCTAATGGTGGTTCTCATTCCCAGCGAAAAAAGACCACCATGATGGTTTTTAAGATTTAATGCTTCCGGTTTTGATTGATTTTTCTGCGCTGAGGCTAGTATTGGAACTGAGAGCATCAGCAGTAAAAGGGTTTTTCGCAGCATGATATTTGGTTTTGGTTTGCTGCTTAAACCGACTCTTAAACTGGAAATTGTGTTTGTTAACTTTTGTTAAAGAGAATGCAACGCGGTGTTCAGAAGCAGGTCAGGTAGGCAGGGTATAACAGAGCTTCGTGTTGGCCTAAATCTACGGGTAGTATTGAACCAAACCCAAGTACAAAGGCATTCCCAGCGTAATATTAAACGGGAATGTGATGGCAAGAGCCATTGGCAAATAAAGGCTCGGGTTGGCTTTAGGAGCTGCCAGTTGCATGGCAGCTGGTACGGCAATGTATGATGCGCTTGCTGCTAGAATCGCAAACAGGAATCTATCTCCATCATTGTGAGAAAATATACTGCTTAAAATTGCCACAATAGACCCATTTATTAAAGGAATAATAATGGCGAAACCCAAGGCAAACCAACCTTTTTTGATGAATTCGGCTAGCTTTCTGCCGCTGGTAATTCCCATGTCAAGCAGGAAAACGGCAAGAAAGCCTTTAAAAATGTCTGTGGTAAAAGGTTTGATTCCTTCGGCCTGCTGCTCGCTTGCCATTAAACCGATGAAGAGGCTTCCAAGAATGAGCAATACACTGCCATTGGTGACAGAGTGTTTGACTACATTTCCAATACTGAATTCCGACTCACGCTCCTTATCGAAATAAGCTATTAATAGCACGCCAACGATAATGGAAGGCGCTTCCATCAACGCCATAACTGCCACCATGTGGCCTCCAAAAGAGATTTGTTTCATTTCTAGAAAGGAAATAGCCGTCACAAAAGTTACTGCGCTTACTGAGCCATAAGATGCAGCAATGGCACCGGAATTAGAAACACTGAATTTTCTGCGAAGAATAAAGTAAGCGTAAATGGGAACTACAATGGCAAGAAAAATACCGAACAGAAGCCCCCACAAAATTTCCATGCTCATGGTACTGTGAGAAAGTTCTTGTCCGCCCTTAAATCCTATGGAAAGGAGGAGATATAGCGATATAAATTTTGAAGAATTTTTGGGAATTTCAAGATCACTGTTCAATTGAACAGCTAAGATTCCCAAAAAGAAGAAAAGCAACGCTGGATTGGTAAGGTTTTCCAGCAGGAGATTCAAGTTCATTTTGCGTGAAGAGCAGTCGTTTGTTTGGCTACCAATTTGACATCGCAAGAAACACTAATTTCTACGTTTTGCGTGGCATAATCAGAAAGAACGGTAATCAAATTTTTCCTGTCAGCTTCTAATTGATTAATTCGTTTCTCTAGGTGCGTTCCGTCCGAACCGAAGCGTTCATGAATGCTCAGAATCTGCACATTTAGAAATCGAATTTTGGCGTTCATCAAGGAAATAATCACCTCTCTTGCTTCTTCTGCGGTGAAGGTATTATCGATAAGGGAAAATTGGAACTCTTGATTTTTCATGCTGTTCAACTTTTGTTAATCACTTATTTTTTTGAAATAATTCGATTGAGTAACACTAAAGTTATGATGGCAGCCGCTAGAATCAATTTTGAGGCATAAATGCTTTGAGCGTTGATAAAAAAAATGCTTGCAAAAGCTAACAAGGCAACAGCCAACAAGAATGCAAGGGCATACCTATACGCAATCACTGCAAATTTTATCCGTTGCATACGTTCTGTAGTCCATTGTTCAAATCCATCTGCTTTACTTGCTTTTCGATAAATGATCTGTGCTATTTCGTACATCGGTAAGAATTTTTGTTGTTACAAATTTGCACGTCATTATTCATTAATTTTTATTTATTCTTGTAATGAAATACATAAGTACATATTATGCACTATACATTACATCAACTTAAGGTATTCTTGAAAGTGGCTGAACATGAAAGTATTACTAGAGCTTCTGAAGACCTCTTTCTTACGCAACCAGCCGTATCTATTCAGCTAAAAAAACTGCAAGAACAATTCACTATACCGCTTACGGAAGTAGTTGGTCGTAAGCTGTATGTCACAGATTTCGGGAAAGAGATTGCCGTGGCGGCTGAACGGATTCTTAATGAGGTGGACGCTATTAATTACAAAACCATCCAATACAAGAATCAGCTAGGTGGACGACTCAAGTTATCCGTGGCATCAACTGGAAAATATGTGATGCCTTACTTCCTTACAGATTTTATGCACTTGCATAAAGGCATTGACCTCGTGATGGATGTTACCAACAAAACCTTTGTGGTGAAGAGTTTGGAGCAGAATGAAGTTGATTTTGCATTGGTTTCGGTAATCCCCAACGAGTTGAAAACGGAAAGCATGCAATTGTTGCAGAACAAGCTTTTTCTGGTAGGAAGCCCAAAGTTAGATGGAGACCACAAAACGGATAAGAGAAAGATATTTGAAAACTACCCACTTTTATTACGAGAGCCAGGTTCTGCCACTAGGAATGCGTTGGAGGAGTTTATTCGAATAAACGACCTTCCCGTTCCCAAGAAGGTTGTATTAACATCAAATGAAGCGGTGAAACAAGCTGTTGTGGCTGGTTTGGGCTACACCATTATGCCGTTAATCGGTATTAAGAACGAATTGAAGAATGGCGATTTGGAAATCATTCCTTACGAAGGACTGCCCATCGTTACGCAGTGGAATTTGATTTGGCTCAAGGCAAAGAAACTTTCGCCTGTTTCGCTAGCCTTTCTCGAATACTTGAGAGCGGAAAAAGAGCGAATTGTCAATACGACTTTCAGTTGGTACGAGGATTATTAGGCCAGCTTTATGCAGGGCAATCGCTTACTAATTTGATTAGCGAAAAACGATTAACCTCTTTTTGTGATCAACCTATTTCAGTGATGGACATCTCCTAGCTTCTGCCTCCTCACTTCGAGCTTCTGTCTTCAAAAACCTTACTGCACAATCAACTTCTCTCTAGTAAGAATCCGCTCTTTATCGCTTACCTGCACAAAGTAGATGCCTGCGCTCAAATCGTTTTTACTAATGCGCACCGAGTTGGAAGATGCCGAACCATAATCTCTAACAATTTTACCCGAAGGATCTACCAGTTGCACAGCTATTTTGGCGTTGAATTTGTTCTCGATATTCACGGTCGAGAAATCATTCATTGGGTTAGGGAAAATACTTAGTTCGATACCGCCATCGGCCAATTCGTCAATTCCTGTGAAGGCTAGAATGCAGGCGTTGAAAGCGTCTACGCTCGTTACAGTTTCCTCGTAGTTTTGATTGACAACAGATTGAATGTCTGAGATGCAGATAAGTGTATCTGTTAACGAGAAGTAATAAATTCTACACAATGGAGATGGTGTTTGGAATCTCGGAATCAACGAATCCTGATAGCTAATTCCGATAACCTCGCCCTGCCCCAACGACCATTCTGGCGTAATCGGGTAGGCTAGAGGGTCTACCAAGTTCTGTACACTTTGAATAGTAAGACCTGAAATCTCGAATTGGTAAGCTGCCACATAGTTGTGTGGGTTTTTCATGTAAATGTCGATGTAATGCTGCGCGTGGTTCACATTACCTATGCTAAACTGAACTGTATCGAAGATGTTTGTAACGCCATAAGGAAAGTTGCAATGGTCGTGTGCCGAGCCTGTGACGTGTCCATCATTTGTAAGCGAACAATCTACCATCAGTGCTACATCATACACGTCTATCTCACCGTCTTCATTCAAGTCGTTACATGTGGTAGGAGAGATGTCGTTGGCTAAAATGCCAGTGGTGTAATTGTGGGCATCCACAATATCTTGGTTGGTATCGGTGTTAATGTCGCCACGTAGTGAAGTTCCTGCACAAACACCGTTGCAATCTGGTTGTGCAGGGCCGTAGAGTTCGCCAAGGCAATCGATGTACGGATTACAATCTTGCAATTGATTTACATACATGGCTCCATTTATGTCTCTACCTATATAGATGCAAAGCTGCGCCCAGTTGTTGAGGTGATTAAGCTCGTATCTTCCCAATGCGTCAGGGTCGTTATCCCAGTTGGCGGTGTTTACAAACGTGTAGCGCCCAGTGTCAACATCCGTCACGTCAATCCATTGGCACGAAAGCCCAGAAGAGTAGATATCGCCACAGCCCGCAGATATTCCCATAACGCTGCATCCATACTGGAATGTTCCGCCACCTGAACATTCTAAATCCATTACGCAGAAACCATTTTTAAATCCGATTGGGAGTTCAATTCCGTTCACATCATACAGCTTGTATTCGGCATAGCCTTTATAGTGGGTGTGGTTGTGGCAGTTTACAAAATCAAACTGGTCTGGGTTCGCACTCGGACTACCGATATAGTAATCCAAGTTTCCAATGTTCTTAATATGGGTTGTGAAACGGATAATGTCGCGCATTCCGTACCCATTCATACAACCTTCCTGTACCTGACAGTCGTTGGCTGGAACATTCATACTACTCATGTATAATGACGTGGCCAATGCCAATGAATCCACAATAAGGTCTGGACCATCTGGACAAAGTGGGTTTCCAGGATAAAAACAATTACCGCTAGATACAGATGCTAGCGGATTGTAATTGCATGCAGTTGCATCCATGCAACCAACCACAGGGCCGTTGTAGGTCAAAGACCAATCAATACTTCCCGTGCAGTTGCCAAGATGGCTACCAATTCGAATCCAATACTGATTACCGCCTTCGAGAAGAGCACCTCCAATCATGGCTTGCGGGCCGCATCCACCTTGGTCGTTATCATAATAAATAGACGCGGTATTATCCTCAGCCCAGTTAAGTCCATTACAGTAGTCATAAATCCAAATTTTGGTATTACAACTGTTGTCACACGCCTCAATGGCATAGGTTCCATTTTGGGCAGGAGTAAAGCTATACCACGTATTGGTGGAAGGCGCAGTATAAACGCCCTCAGAAATAACAAATGCATCCGTGCATGAAGAACCAGGAGGACAGTTGAAAAGATTGAATGTATGTGTGGTGAATGAGCCTCCTGTATTTACTTCAACGCCATCAACGTAAATGGTAAATGAACCTGAACCGAAACCGCAACAAATTCCATCTCCAAATTGATCCGAAATTTCGAACCGCATACAGGTGTTTACTGGTACACAAACCGACTCCGTGTATAGCGTGGCATTGCCATAAACACCACCTTGGCCTCCAAGTGCAAGCGTATCACCATCGCTGTTTAGAAGATCCCACGAAGTCTCATAACCGTAATTATCGGTCATAATTTCAATGGTTACGAAGTTGTTTCCGGGCGGACACTGAGAAAATGCGGAGCTGAGTGCAAAGGCAAAAACAGTGATAAATGCGAGGAAAGATTTAATCATTTTGGTGGTATTTGATGTGCGAATGTACTTATTCGGATTAGGATAGATTTTGAAATCCGTACGAAAACTTACCCATTCAAAAAACGAGATTCTCGTAGATGGGTTGCCCAAAACATTGCTAACGGGCTATGCTATTGGTCAAAAACGAAGACGAATAATGCTTTTATTTAGATGAATTGATTAATAGTGGCGATTAATGATTAATTTTAATAGATGAATCATTTGCAAACTGGAACTGAACTGGTGAGTGAATTCAATTATTACGAGCATGTTAACACAGGAAAGCAGAACGTACTATAATATCTTGGAAAAAGTAATTACACCAACCGCACTTGTTCTCATTGATGGAGATATGGTAAAAACCTACCTCAATGCGGATGTTGAGATTACGGATGAATCAGTAGATGAAAATATCGAATCTATTTGGGACATCATCAAAGACCGTAAGGTTTATCATTTGGTAGTTCCTGATTCTACCACACACATTACGGTCGAAGCGCATCAACACGAGAATCCACAGTTCGATGCCATCAAAAAAGGGGAAGCATTGATAATCAAAACTCTCGGACATCGCATCTTAGCAAAGACCTATATTTCTGCACGAAAACAGGGTTATCCAGTGCGCGTTTTCGAGCATGAAACCGATGCTATCGAGTGGTTCAATTCTCTTAGAGTGCAGGAAGACCTAGATTGATTACATCGGCTTCTTGATTCTATCTGTGGTGTCAAGTCCCGACAGCACTTCAATCTTAATTCCATCCGAAAGGCCAAGCTTCACTTGGCGTTTTTCAAACATCTGAGGCGAGGTTTCGACTTCTACAAACGTTGAATCTGGATGATTTCCGAAAATGAGAAGTGATTCCTGAATTGCCAGTACGCTGTCGCGCTTTTCAAGCACAATATCTGCATTGGCACTATAGCCAGAACGAATAAAGAGGCCTTTCTGCAACTGCACTTCGGCCTTTATTTTGAATTGAATGGCTCCGTTCTCTGCAATTCCTTTCGGAGAAATATGATCAAGTTTCGCGTTGAATGTATGTCCTTCCAACGCACCAATGGTGATAAGCAAGTTCATTCCTTCCTTGATTTTTCCCACTTCGCTTTCGTCCACCTTTCCTTCAAAAATCATCTCTCCCATATCGGCTATCGTTGCAATGGTGGTTCCCTCGTTGAAGTTGTTGCTCTCAATAACTGAGTTACCTTCTTTTACTGGTACTTCGAGTACCATTCCCGTGGCAGTGGAACGGATAACGGTGTTCGAACTGCTTCCTTGGTCTTTGAGTGCACCTTCCTCAATCAGTTGCAAGTTGCTTTCTGCTGCTAGCAGTTCTTGCTTCACATTCTTCAGTTGCGTTCTTACGGGCTGAAATTCGGCCTCAGCAATTACCCCCTTATCAGTTAAGGTCTTCTGGCGGTCGTAGTTCAATTGCGCATCTTGCACTGCTAATTCTGCCATCTGCACACGGTTTTTGGCGTTGTTCAAACTCACCATATCTGGTACAATCTTCACCTTGGCAATGGCATCGCCACTTTTTATCATCTGACCTTCCACTACATACACCTTCTCCACAATACCGGAAACGCGTGGCTTGATGGCCACTTCTTTTTTGGGTGCAATTGTGCCCGTAGCAACTGTTTTCTTGATGATGTCAGTTTGGAAGGCTTTTGCCGTTTCAAAAACCACAGGTGGCTCCTGCGATTTATCGTACAAGTGCCAAAGCGTGTATCCAAATCCTCCGAGGATGATGACAATCACTAATATTCTTACAAATGATTTCATGTTCTTAGTTTCAATTTTCAGTTCGTAAAGCGTCTACAGGTTTTATTTCGAGGGCGCGATAAGCAGGTATGAATCCAGCAAAACAGCCAGAAATGATGAGTACGCTCAAGGCGATTAATATGGTTTGGAAATTTACTTCTGGATTTTTAAAGGAATCGTCTTCGATGAGAGGGCCCGCAAATTCAACCACCCAAACGCCTAGCACAATCCCAATATAACCAGCCATCGAAGTAAGCACTAATGCTTCGAGAATAATCTGACTGACGATGCTCCACGGACTTGCACCAATGGCTCTTCTAATTCCAATTTCCTTGGTTCGTTCTTTTACAATTACCAGCATGATATTGGAGATTCCGATGACTCCTGCAACCAGGGTTAGAGTTCCCACAAACCAGATGAGGAAGTTGATTCCTGAGAAGACATTGGCGTACTCGGCAAATTCTTCTTCGTTGTTGCTTGTTCCGAATGCAAACTCATCATCAGGATGGATGCGATGACGCTCCTTCAAAACCTTCATCACCTTGGCTTCCAATTCTGCGACCGAAACACCATCAATTGGCATAAATCCGTAGTAACCAACCCAGTTTCCGTGGTTAAATGCCTGCTGGAATGAACTCAATGGAATGAAAATGCTCTGTGCATCATCCTCAGCTTCTCTTCCTGATTTCTTGGTTTTGATGGCTCCGACCACGGTAAAATAAACCCCGTTGATGCGGATATTGCTTCCGATTACTTCCTCACCGGGTTCGTAAAGATCGTTGGCAACTTTGGCGCCAATCACGGCAACTTTGCGTTTCTGATTAAGGTCAAATTGGTTCAGTAGTCGGCCATGGATTACATCCATTGGCTGAAGTTGAACCGATTCGGGATAATCTCCTTTGATGCCGAATGCACCCGTGTTCATTCCGCGAACTACATTGGCTGAGCCGCGCCATCCGCCAACCTCATTGCGAGGGGCAATTACCTTGGCTTCGGGCACTAATTCGCGCAATGCCTTTGTGTCTTCATTGCTCATACTAAACCATCTTCCGGAAGGTAAACCCTTGTATGACTTGGTGGTGCGCTGCGACCAAACATAGAGGGAGTTGGTAGCGAAACCATCAAACTCACTGGTCACTCCATTCTGCAATCCAGAACCTGCACCAAGCATGATAATAAGCATGAAAATACCCCAAAGCACTCCGAAGGCCGTGAGTGCTGTTCGTAGTTTATTTGCACCCAAGGTGTCAAATACTTCGCGCCATCTGTCCAAGTCGAAAATGCTCATTCTTCTCTCAATGCTTCGATGGGACTGATGGATGCCGCCTTAATAGCAGGAACGAGACCCGCCAGCGTTCCTGCCACAATTAATACCAAAGTGGCGATGCTTGCCGTGGTAAGATTAACAGATGGATTCTGAAAAATGCCTGGGTCTTCAATCATTCCACTCACGGTTTCAAGCGTAAAAACACCTGCTATTAGACCAAGATATCCTGCAATGCTGGTGATGAAGATGGATTCCATAATGATAAGTGATACAACCGAGAAAGGGGTGGCGCCCAACGCTTTGCGAATACCAATTTCGCGTGTTCGCTCCTTTACCACAATCATCATAATGTTACCAATACCCACAATTCCTGCGATGATGGTTCCAATACCAATAATCCACACGAATAGACTTATCGCGTTTAGCACATTCAAAATTTGCATGAATTGATCGGTGGTGTTGTTAATCCATACTGCGCGTTTGTCTTCCGGAGAGAATTGGTGCAAAGCCGCCAATCGCTCTCGGATTTTCTGCTCAATTACAAGGCTTTCTTCTGGTGTTGCATCACCAATGGTTGAACTCATGGCATGTACGTTTCTTCCACGGTCAAACACCATTTGACCTACTGTCATGGGAATGTATCCGCGTCTGTTGTCGCCATCGCCACCATTATCTTTAAAAGTGCCGATGACCGTAAAGGAAATACCACCAACTTTAATCTCCTTTCCAAGATGATTGCCATTTGGGAAGAGTTCCTGTTGAATAGGAATACCAAGAACTATCACTTTTCTGCGCTCTTCAATGTCAATTTTGTTGAGGAATCTACCAGTGATCATCGTGGCATTTTCTGCATAGAACTGACCCGGATGAGTAGAAATGAGCTGGTAATTACCCTTTTTGTCACCGTAAACCATGTCTCTGCTGTCTAACCGAAGTCGAGAGGCCACATTCTCAAGACCAGCCACGCGACCGTCCAATGCATCATGGTCTTCATCCGTAAATCGGATGGATCTACCGGGTTGCATACCCTTATACGGAATGGTTGTGCGGCCTTGATATACCCAGATGCTGTTTATCGCATCATCTTTGAATTCCTCTTCAAAGCCATTGCGCAGACCATTGCCCGAACCAAGCAGGATGATGAGCATAAAGATTCCCCAAAACACACTGAATCCGGTTAGAAAAGTCCGCAGCTTATTCTTACCGATGGTTTCAAAAATCTCCTGCCATTTATCTAGGTCAAACATGGTTGGCAGGTGTATTATAAGTGTCGCTTTCGATGAGCCCGTCTTTCATCAAAATCATACGATTTGTCTGCGCTGCAATGTCATGCTCGTGCGTTACGATAACCACGGTCATACCATCGGCATTCACTTCCTTTAGCATCTGCATTACTTCGTTAGATGTAGTGCTGTCAAGCGCACCAGTTGGTTCATCGGCAAGTATCACTTTTGGTTTGGTAACCAGAGATCGGGCTATAGCAACCCGCTGTTTTTGGCCACCGCTCATTTCGCTTGGTAAATGTTCAGCCCAATCGAGCAACCCAACACGTTCCAAGTATTCTAATGCAATCTTGTTTCTCGCTCGCCTTCCAACACCTTGATAGTAGAGTGGAAGCGCCACATTTTCCATGGCGTTCTTAAAACTCACCAAGTTGAAACTCTGGAATACAAAACCGAGCAGTTTGTTTCTGTATTGTGCGGCTTTTGTCTCGCTCAAATTCTGAATAAGCGTGTTATTTAGATAATACGAACCCGAATCGTAATCGTCTAATATGCCAATGATGTTGAGTAGGGTTGATTTTCCCGTACCAGAAGAACCCATAATAGAAACGAGTTCACCTTTGTTGATGGTGAGGTCAATGCCTTTGAGCACATCCAAACGGTTGGTTCCCATTTGGTAGGATTTCCTAATTCCTGATAGTTTAATCATACGTTTGCGAAAATAGACCTTACAACCATGTTGGACTGTTAAGAACTAGTGCCTTGTGTTAAAAATTGTGAAGGGCTTGACAGAAACGTGTAAATACTATTGCAAATTCCTTCACTCAGTTCTGTTTACAAAAACTATTTTAGCTTAATGCGATTATTGGTATTTATCCTGCTTTTCTCAATCACATCCATGGCACAGAATATTCAGATAACTGCCCATCGTGGCGCATCGGGCTATGCACCGGAAAACACACTTTCATCGGTAAAAAAAGCCTTAGAGATTGGTGTTGATAGAATTGAAATTGATGTGCAGCAAACAGCAGATGGTATAGTGATTCTCTTGCACGACAAAACCTTAGATCGAACCACAAACGCCAAAGGAAAGGTTGGTAATAAGACCTATGCCGAATTGAATGGCGTGAAAGCAAACGTCAATTTTGAAACTGAATTTCCAAACGAATCCATTCCAACCTTAGAGCAAATATTTGAACTGTTGGATGGAAAAACCGAATTTGTTATTGAGATAAAGGCTGGTAATAAAACCTATCCAGGAATTGAAAACAATGTGGCGGCACTGATAAAGAAATATCAGGCCGAAAAATGGGCGTTGGTGCACAGTTTTAATGACCGTGTACTGAAAGATCTGCACAAGCATCATCCAGAAATTAGACTTCAAAAACTGTTCGTTTCCTATTCGGAAGGTATCATGCTCGATTTCAAGCTTCATGTTGTCAAACTTTCTAAGTACGACTATGTCGAAGCATTTGGAGTAGGCAAGGGCGGTGTCAATGCCAAACTGGTGGAGAAAATCCACAGCCTCGGAAAGAGTATCCATGTGTGGACGGTAAATAAGGAAGAGGATATGACCGAAATGATTGGCCTTGGGGTAGATGGACTCATTAGCAATTACCCTGATAAGGCGAAGGAAGTTAGTAGGAGAAAGGGTTAAGTCTCCGCGTTCTCTGCATCTTTGGGTGCACTAAAACAGGAGCGCAGCGACCAAATCAGTGTTATCCGTCTAATCAGTTAAATCAGTGTTTGATGTTGCAGCATCCGTCCATTTGCTAATACGCTAATCCCCTACATTTGCCCCATGACCGAAGCGCTAGAAAACAGACTCAAATCCATCTTTCTAGTTGCACTTGTTGCATACGCAGTCATTGTTTCCATTGTTGGCGTTGCAGCTTTATCCCAAGGTGAAGACCGTAGTATTTGGCTTGGAGTAACCGTTTCTGCGGCCACCATCGTATTGTATTTCGCACGATTGTATATGGTTCGGGTTCCACGAACTTCGCCCGGACTGATGGGTTTCAGCATTTCCATCTTTGGAACCACCATGTATGCCATCTTTCAGAGTTACGACCAACAAATAGCTTCCATCGGGCCTATTTTGGGTATGATTTGCCTAGCTGGTTGGGCCGCGTATGTGGCCTGGTATTCCGAGCTTGGAGATAGGAGTAAAGACAAAATTAAGGAGGGCAAACGATTGCCAAAGATTGAGTTGGAAGATTACGATGGCAAGAAATTGAATTCGGATGATTGGAAAGGACAGAAACGATTGGTGCTTTTTTATCGCGGAAATTGGTGCCCTATTTGTACCGCACAGGTAAAGGAACTTCACGATTTTAAACAGCAGTTTGATGAATTGGGAGTGAAGATTACCCTCATCAGTCCGCAATCGCATCAAAAGAGCCGTAGCCAAGCCAAACAGGTAGGAATGAATTTCGATTTCCTAGTTGATGTGGACAACAGCGCAGCAAAAACCTTAGGAATCCTACAAGAAAATGGTCTACCTGCTGGTTTTCAAGTACTTGGATACGACACAGATGTACCAAAACCTACAACCTTTGTACTGGACGAAAATGGAAAAGTGATTTTTGCCGACCTTACAACCAATTACAGATTAAGAACTAAGCCAGAAGACATTCTTGCAGCACTGAGAAAATGAAAACTCAATCTTTGAGAATAAGGAACAACTGAAGCAATTCCATGCCCAAAAAACAAACGTTCATATTGCTGGCAATTCTGTTGATTTCGGTCAACCTTTACGCACAGAATTGCACATCTGAAAGGTATCTGAGCAATATATTTCAATCATCTGTTTCACAGGATGTTGTGTTTGGAAATTCACCAGCATTGACAGCTGTTTATGTGGCTGAAAATGTTACAGTCAATCAGGAAATGACGATGGACATTTTCTTTCCGGTTGGTGATAATCTTCCCAAGCGACCTTTGGTTATTTTAGCCTATGGAGGTGGCTACCTTTTTGGAACAAAGGATGATGAAGACGTATGGGCAACCTGCGACAGTCTTGCCAAAAAAGGCTACGTAACGGCCAGCATCAATTACAGGATGAATATGAATGTAGCAAGCGGTGCAAGTGCCATTAGGGCTATTTACCGTGCCACACAGGATTACAGCTCTGCCATTCGGTACTTGAAAGAATATTCAAACACATACGGAATTGACACGAACTACGTATTTGTGGGCGGAGTAAGTGCAGGCGGATTTTCTGCTATGCATGCTGTTTTCTTGGATGATAATGAGCGTCCATCCGAAACTTTCCAATCTGGTTTGTTAGGCGGACAACCGGATCTAGGTTGCGTAAACTGCGCAGGAAATCCGTATCAGCATTCAACAAGCGTGCGTGGTATTATTAACCTTTGGGGTGCGTTAATGGACACCAATTACATCCAGCAAAATGAGATTCTTCCCATGGCACTGTTTCATGGCACAGACGACCTTATTGTGCCTTACGACTACGGTTTTCCGTTCACCGCTTTGTTTCTGATGCCAGAAGTGTTTGGTTCTGAGAACATTGCAGCCCGTGTCAATTACCTGGGTGGAAATGCCGAGATGAACACGTTTCCAACGGGACACAACATTTGGGGCGTTAATGTGGGTAACGTGCTGGTGGGTGGCCCTACCGAGTATTGGAATCCGATTACCGACAGCATTATATCTTTCCTTTATGAGAACATCCGTCCAAATCAAGCAGAGTTGTTGGTTTCAGCACCAACATGCGAATCGGATACGGTCTTTATTCAGATTACCAACTTCCCAACGGGTGGCAGAGGCTGCTGGAATGTTGAATTGGGCGATATTGTGTGGTCAACCACAGATTCGGCTACAATTGGCGTGCTTTGGACCGCGCAGGGAACGTATGACGTGGAAGCAGTGGTATTTAACCATTTAAATGCTATTTCCATTCCAACCTTGATTGAGGTAGAATTGAGCGCGTTTCCAATTGTTACCATTTCTAACAACAGTGGCGTTTTTGAAGCATCTGGCAATTATCCTTCTTATCAATGGTATTTGGATGGACAGCCGATTCAAGGTGAAAATCAATCGCAATTGATTCCTACTTCGTTGGGCGAGTACACGGTAAAGGCAACGAATGATGAAGGTTGTAGTGCACTTTCAGAACGGTTGTTGGCTGTTACAGTTGATGAGCAGTTCCATTCGTTTCCAAACATTGAAACCATCAAGGTTTTTGATGCAATGGGCAGACTAGTGAATGTTTTTGGCAATTCGCGCGAATTCGCTAATCAAAATTGGGCATTGTATCAGCTTTTGTTCATCCAGTATTTTGATGCTGAACAAAACCTTCTAGGCACAGAAAAGAAACTTACCTCGGTTTTCTAACTAGCACAACCTCATCGCGGTTATAGAAAAAGCTTAATCGCATGTTTTGCTTAAAGAATTCTCGCATTTTCTCTGACGAATCAAATTGCTCGTCAATGTTGTCGGTCACTTCGTAAAGCATCATCCCAGAAGGAGTAAGAACCAAACGGTGTAGTAGAAACTCTTTGGTGCCAGATTCTACTAAGTGCATAAAAACAAAGCCATCTATGGATGTGGTATGTCCTATATAGTTTTTGGTGCTATATCCTTTTTCTTCATCATTATACTGCGAATGCTCAATGGCATACTTAACCGAATCGTACTTGGAAATGATATAATAAGAAGGATTTTCTTTCGCTGTTTCAGTCTCGGGCATCCAAGAGCCAATGTATTCAGAACTGATTTTTTCCACGGCAGACCCTAAGGCCACTTGCGATTTGTAAGGGCAACCCCACAATAGAATGAGCATTCCGAAAGTGAGTGCAAATAGTGCGATTTTCTTCATCATGGCTGCAAGTTATTGTATTTTCTTACTTCGATTGACCAATATCAAATCAAAGATTTGATTCGTACTATCTTGCGAGCATATATTTAACGAATGGATGAATTTCTAAGATTGGCGGATCAGCTGGTCATTTATCAGTTGAGGTCGTCTTGGTTTCAAATCTCAAAGTTGTACAATGAAATGGCTGCTGAACATGGTGCTTCTGTAAGCATGGCGTTTATACTGTTGGCTATTAATGAGGAGGAAGGAACGCCAGTTACCAAGATTGCACCACGTTTGGGTATGGAGCCAAATAGTTTGAGCCGCATTCTCAAATCAATGGAAGAGGACGGGTTTATACTTCGGAACAAAGATCAAACGGACAAGCGCCTTTCTTACGTTTGTCTCACTCCAAAGGGAAAGGAGAAGCGAGAAGTGGCTCTCAAGGCTGTTTATCGGTTAGAGCGCGCCATTGTTAATCAAATTGATGAGAAGAAATTGGCGGCCTTCTTCGAGGTTGCAAGCCATATTCCGGATGCCATTGAGGAGTTTAAGGAGAAAATGGCTTCGTACGAAAACCCCTAAAAATCAGTCAATCAAAAATTTAAAAGCCCAGTCAGAATCTTCTGACTGGGCTTTTTTTGAACTCAAAAGTGTATACGCTCAACGCTTGATAATGCGTTTTGCGCTAACGCCTTCAATTGTTGTGATTCTGAGGATGTAAGTACCATTTGGCAATGAGGAGATGTCAATACGATTGTTGTTAACTTCTGGTTGTAAAACCACAGCACCCAATACGTTTACCACATCAATAGATTGAACCGAATTGGTTGCCACATCTATGGTAAGCGGACCAACAGTTGGGATAGGATAAACAGGTACTTCTTTTGCTGCGCGAATTTCAGTTACGGAAGACGGTTCTTCGCCATACTTCAAGTTCAATTTAGGTGCCTTTGATGGGTCAGAAGCATCATTGAATGTGATGGAACCGCCTGTGAATCCAGGAACGGAAATCATAAACTGAATGTGTTCGGAAGCGTTAATGTTAGCCAACATTTCTGCCGTGAGGTCAAGTCGAAGCCAGTGTCCATCCTTAGAATTGCTGTTGAACGAACCATGCTTACATGGCTGGCCAGAGGCATCGCCTGTATCTACAAAATCTACCGGTTCAACCTCTACCGTTGTTCCGAAAGTGCCATTTATCATTGTAACAACAACATCGTTTAACGCAACAGGATTTGCACCAGTAATGCTCTCTCTACGAAGGAAGATACTTGCTCCAGCCAATGTGGTATCTGCCATTTGTTGCGTATTGAAAGAAACAACAGCAGCCACTTCGTTACCACCAGATTCGCCCAACATAATGGTGGAAGAAACATCTCCAGCCGAAGAAACCGAACCATCCATGTTTCCCCCTTCAGATAGCGCATACATGTCGTCCATGAAAAAATTCTGATAGAAATGCTCTCCTTGGTAGGTAAACATGGTAAGGTAGGCTTCGGGAGAAAGGTGGAAACAATCGGTAAATATTCCACCATAAAGTCTCATAGTTTCCTTTGGAGAAGGGTAAGAAGGATCTCCGAATGGCAGCGGTTGCGTAAAAGCAGGATAGGTTCCTCCTGGAGCTACTCCTAAGGGTGTATCCTGTCCGTAAGTATATTGAAGAATTGACTGAGCCCTGAAAAAATCAACCTGTGGGTCGGCATTGGTATAAGCGGCAACCGAATCTGAGAAATTGTTAAGTACCGTATTTATTTGCAGGAAAGTTGGTTGTCCCATACCGTCCCAAGTGTCGTAGAACGGATGAATGCTGGCAGCTCCGCCTAATTCGCTAATTACTTCTTCAAAGTTTGGATAGGCGTATCCAGCCCAAAAAACTCGCATTCCAGAACGCGTACCCTTTAGAAATTCAATTACCGCTTCAAGTCTTGCAGCCACAGATTCTTCTAGGCTATCTGTTTGCTGTTGAGTGAAGTTGATGTTCCAATCTCCCATTACATCATTTCCACCAATGCTGAGATGAACGATATCGATGTCTGGATTGGCGGTAATTAGAGCTTGAATGGCTTCTTGCTTTTCCTGAGTTAGAAAGTCATCGGTCTGTGCGCCATTCTCAGCTATAACCACACTCGACATAAATTTCTTGTCTGAATGACCCAGAATTCTAAGACCGTTGGTAATGGTTTGATCGGCATTCATAAATGCAGCCCAACTATCGCCAACCAAAAGAACACGGTTCTTTGGTACTTCTACACATTGAGCATTAGCGGTAATTGTTCCAAAGGCAAGAAGTGCTGAGAGAGTAAAAATTCTTTTCATGGGATTATTTAATATTTGAAGTTGAAATTAACGATAATATAACATCAAGACCAATATGAAACTATATTAGCTACACTTATGCCGCTTACTATACATGTCGTTTAATGTGCTGCGGGCCAAGTTCAGAAATTGAACTGCAACCAATTAGCTGCATTACGCGAATCATTTCATCACGCAGTATGTCGTATGCACGCGATACTCCCGCTTCGCCACCCGCTGCCAAACCATAGAGGTAAGCACGACCAATAAGAACACTGCTTGCACCTAGTGCGATAGCCTTTATCACGTCAGAGCCTCGCATAATGCCGCCATCAACGATTACCTCCATGTTTGGCCCAACGGCTTTTAATACATCGGGTAAAAGGTCTAGTCCAGCAGGCGCACCATCTAACTGGCGACCACCGTGGTTAGAAAGAATGATTCCGGTTGCGCCCATTTCGGCTGCAAGAATGGCGTC
>Ga0105050_10001608_pt1 | contig 33728 bp, 38 predicted proteins | sample FRY01_FD_78088 | JGI IMG/M metagenome (GOLD analysis project Ga0105050, IMG submission 78088) | Freshwater microbial communities from Lake Fryxell liftoff mats and glacier meltwater in Antarctica - FRY-01 | ecosystem: Environmental > Aquatic > Freshwater > Ice > Glacier meltwater ...
GATAATCTTGATTTATCGATTACAATTCGTCAAGGACAGGATGATTGGGGGGAGTCAAAAACGACTTCATACAATAATGTCCGTTTGAATAAGATTACTGATGAGGGAGCAGACTTTTGCGTGTATCGTTCCAGCGGTAATCTTAATTTGAGAAAAGTGCAATTTCAAAATATTGTTGAGGTGCGAGTTATATCCTGCAAAACTGATTTACTTCGCAAAAAAGGTGAAGTATCTAGATTGGACCTAATGGATGTCGATTGATTATAATATATTAAGCAAGCAAAAGAATATTTGTGAAGCATTTCGTTTGGGCTTAATTTCTACAGAATCAGTATATCTTTTACAGATTCGGGAGCAGAAAGCCCCTACCGTCGTACTCGACGGCGGCGAAGCCGCCCTTGTGGGAGGGGTAGTTCATTAAAAATTGAAAAACAAATGATTATGATGCCTAAATTCTGTAAAAGCATTATTCTATTTATGATTGTATAAATTCGATAAATCAAAATCTGGATATCCATTCAAGATTCAATATATTGAACAATATTTTGTGTCACATGGTTATTTTTTGCTTTCTAAAACATATGTTAATGCTAGAGAATATCTTCGCTATCGGTGTCCGCAGGGTCATGAAGGGAAAATAATTTTTGATTCTTTTCGTAGGGGGCATAGGTGTGCAAAATGTTCACTAAACAAAAAATCTAAAAAACAATCGCTTAACATCGATGAGGTTAAAAGAAGATTTCGTATTAATGGTTGTTGTCTATTGTCTGACTCCTACAAAAATTCTAGTTCAAAATTAAAGTTTCGATGTAAGTGTGGTAATATTTCGTATATTACATTATGCAATTTTATGAACAGGAAAAGGTGTGGACAATGTGGGTTGAACGCCCGTAAGGGTGAAAGTCATTATGGCTGGCGGGTAGATCGTAAAAAGAAGCAGATTGAAGATACAATTCGAAGTAAATCCTATAAAATGCTTAGATACTGTTTAACTAAAACAGGATTATCTAAAAAATCAAAAACAAGAAACATACTTGGTTACGGTAATAAAGAATTGGTTGAAAAAATAACTAATCATTTAAATTGGGAAAAAGTCAAAGATACAGATTGGCATTTAGATCATATTTTTCCTATTAAAGCTTTTTTGGATTATGGCATTATGGATTTGTCTGTGATTAATCATATAGATAATTTGCAGCCATTATTAGCTAAACATAATATTAGTAAAAATAGTAAGTATAATGAATTAGAATTTGACAGGTGGCTTAAAATTCATAATATACGAAGATATGCAGTTTAAAAGTAATTGTAGATATTTAGTAAAAACAAGGTTTTTTGATGAATAACGCTGATTTTGTGCATCTTCATGTTCATTCAGAATATAGTTCATTCGATGGACTGTCTCAATTGAATAATCTAGTCAGGAAAGCAAGAATGATGGGCTTCCCTGCTATTGCTCTTACTGATCACGGTAATATTGGTGGTCTAATTAAATTTATTCAAGAGTGTGAGAGAGTAAAGACCAAAAAAGGCGAAGATTACGGAGCTCCTCCAATTAAACCTATTTTGGGTGTTGAAGCATATGTCTCAAAAAATCGTCACGCTAGATCGTTAGAAGAACAACCTCGTGCTCGTAAGGGCAATCATCATATGGTGTTGCTCGCTCGTAATTGGGCTGGATATCAAAATCTTTGTACTCTTTGTAACCGTGGTTGGGTCGAAGGGTTTTATCACAGTCCTCGTATCGATTTGGAACTATTGTCTCAGTATTCTGAAGGGTTAATTTGTACAAGTGCATGTTTGGCTTCATTTATAAATGCAAATCTTTTGCACGGTAGATATGAACAGGCGAAAAAATCCTGTATGGTTCTTAAGGATATTTTTGGAGAGAATTTTTTTCTTGAAGTAATGTTTCATGGAATTAATGCTGAGCGCATGGTAATTCCGGATATATTCAAACTTAGTGCCGAATTAAATATCCCTGTAATTTGTACAAACGACTGTCATTATCTTGAGAAGGATCAGGCGTTGTCTCAAGAGGTTCTTATGGCAATGTCGTCTAGAAAATGTATTCTTGATCCCAAACGAGTACATCATCCTTACTCAGAATTTTATTTAAAGTCTGCTCAGGATATGGCTGCTGTATGGGGATCAAGACCGGAAACATTAATGAATACAGTCGCTCTTGCAGAGAGAGTTGACATAGGTGATATTAAGAAGAATTTGTTTGGAGGAGGTACTCGTCTGCCTAAATTTGAGGTGCCTGCTGAGTTTTGCAAACCAGGAGATCCTCCGTTTAGAAATAGTTTTCGATATTTGAAATATTTGGCTTTTGAGGGAATGAAACGACATGGATGGGAGAATAGTAAAGAACACAAAATATCTTTAGAGAAAGAGTTAAAAGATACAGAAGTTGCATTTACAGCGAACAAGTATGATTTTGCAACTTATTTTTTGATTGTTTGGGATATTATGAATTTTTCTAGACAGAATAATATTTTGGCTGGAAGTGGACGTGGATCGGGATATGCTAGTGTTTTATTGAGATGTTTAGGAATCACATATGGGGTTGATCCAATAAAATATGGGTTGCTCTGGGAAAGGTTTTTAGGATTCGACGATAAAAGGTTCATGAAATTGGAAGATTTTGGATTGAAACTTAAAGAGAATGAAATTCAAGTCAATATAAGCGAAGACGACGAATCAGAAGATGAGAATAGAGATTTAGAAAACGATCTTGGTGGAATAGATAGATACTAAGTTAAAAGGATAACAAAAATGGCTGTTATACAGAAAAAAGCTCCTGTTAAAAAACCGTTAGGAAAATCTGTAAAAGTAAGTGATATATATGATATATATGCTATCTCTTATATAATTGATCGTATTAACGAAAGATCAACTTTGATTGTATTAGCAGACATATTGCAAGAAATTACTAATAAGCTATTATCTATTACTAGAGTAGCATTAGGAGACGAACTTATCCATGTAAGGTCTGGCTGTGATTTTTGTAATGATTTTTTTGAAAACAAAGATCGAAAAGGATACTTTGTTGATGATTATAATGAGAATAATAAAGGACGAAATGATAATGCTTTAAAAAAAATAAATACTGATCCAATTAAAACTATTTCTATAAAATATAGACGTTCATTGTCTTTCGAATTAAGTGAAAAACTGTTTAGAAAACTTAAATGGGGAGAAGGTTATGGAGGCAAGAAGTGGGCGAATATCGCTAAAGCTGCTAAAAATATAGAAAAATTATTACCAGTAAATAGCCGAAACATTAAAACAATTGTTTCTGCTCTAGACCATTTAATTGATCTTGAACATAATAACGCTTTGTATTTGAATGAGTATTGCAGTTTTTGTCTTGAGGACATTCTAGATAAAAAAAAGAAAGCTAAACGTCCATCTGAATTTCTTGCAAATTGCTCCAAAGATGTTAAAGATATCTATAAAGAATTTAGATTTTAAGTATGCCTAATTTAACAACAATAAAATTAGAAATGCTTGCTGTCGTCAAGACGGTTCATTTTGATCTTATGGATCGAGTTCGAATGGAACTGGATGAGATGGAGTTTATTGATGGGCTTGGACAAAGCAATCTTGAAACACTATATGATTTTTGGAATCTTTATCGAAATAACAAATGCGAACGTATAGATAATAGTAACAATGTGAATAGTTGGGCTGCATACGCTTTGGGGTTAACTTCAACAAAGCCAGAAGAAGATACTGAGTTATTACCTCTCCGTCGAGCATTTGCTCGTGCGGGGTTTCCTGATATCGATAGTGACTTTGATCCTATAAAACGAGAATTAGTTTTTGATTATTTAGTTAAAAAATATGGTTCTGAATATACTGCTCATATTGGGACTTACGGTACTCTTAATTTACGTTCTGCTGTCCGTAAAATAGGCAAAGCACTTGATGTGGCTGATGCTTTTCATAAAGGTTCAAAAGAATATACTACCGAGAATGAACGTAAGGTTTCTGAAATTCTTAGTTCTTTGCCAAAGCAAAAAGGATCGGTTGTAAAAGTATATAGAGCAAAAGGACAAGTAGAAGTTATTGATTCTGTAGAGCGTGCCGCAGAAGAATTTCCTGATTTTTCGTATTACATGGATGAACATCCTGGGATTTTGGATCACTCTAGAAATATTGAGGGATTGCATTCTAATTTTGGCGTTCACGCTGCCGGAGTGGTTATATCTGATGTCCCTCTTGAGCGACTGACTGCTGTTCGTAGAGGTAGCACGACAGCTAAAGGCTCTGAGATAAAGATGGCAACTCAATATACGTTAGAAGATATTGAGTCATGTAATTTAGTTAAGCTTGATAATTTGTCTTTAGCGGTACTTACGGTCATTGCTAAAACATTGGAAATGATTGAGCAAAACTATGATGGGTTAAAGATAGATTTAGATCATCTTCCCGTAGATGACGATAAAGCATTTGATATTTATCGATCTGGTAATATGTTTGGTGTTTTCCAGTGCGAAGAAAAGAAAATGCAGGAAACGATGCAGGCTATTGGAGTTGATCGTTTTGAGGATATTGTTGTAGGAATTGCTCTTTATCGTCCTGGCCCAATGAATTCGATACCGAGCTATGTTGCTCGTAAACACGGAAAAGAAAAGATTGATTATTTTCATTCGTCTATTGAGAAGTATGTAAAGCCTTATTTAGAAAGCACTTACGGCATTTTATGTTATCAAGAACAGGTAATGCAAATTTGTAATAGTTTGGCTGGATTAACTATTACTGATGCGTATGTCATGATTAAGGCAATTGGTAAAAAGATACCTGAGTTATTAGCTAAATATGAATCTCAATTTTTGAGAGGATGTGTTACAAATGGAGTCCCTGAGAAAATTGCGCAACAATATTGGTCTGAAAAAATAGTTCCGTTTGCTGGATATGGTTTTAATAAGGCGCATAGCCTATGTTATGGATACAATTCTTATATTACTGCATATCTCAAAGCTAATTTTCTGGACGAATTTATGTGTGCTTATCTAAATGTCGTTAGCACTCGTCGCAATCAGGATAAGGTTGCGATATTAGAAAAAGAAGCCAGGAGGATGGGCATTAAGATTCTTCCTCGTCGTTTAAATGATTGTGAATTAGATTATAGAGTTGTTGCCAAGAAAGATTCTGTTACTGGTGTTGGTCAGACTTTGATTTGTCCTGGGTTAAGATGTAAGGGGATTGGGGATGGAGTTGCTGTTCATTTGGCAGAAAAGCGACCGTATAGGACTATGCGAGAGCTAGTTCAAAAAACTGATGGTTCTATTGTGACTGCTGAATCTATTGCGGCTCTTTATGAGGGAGGCTATTTCAAAGTTACAAACACAAAAGATCGACAAACAAATATTTCTTACTCGGAAGGAGATGAAGGGGTAGAAAAGATTGTACATGATTATAAAATTCTTCGTAGCGATCAGAAAAAACTCGGCAAAAAAGGTGTTGTATCGGCAAATATGTTTGGTGGATAAGTGATTACGAACTTGTTATTGTATAGTAATAGTTAATTTCCATACAAAGAGGTATCTATTATGACGAAAGAGAAAATCGAAAATTCAAACAAAGAAGAAATTCCTAGAAAGTCAAAAATTATAAAGGTGTTAAAAAGAGTTGTTCGTACTGGAGACTTTGAAAGCTTAACCGTTGAAGTGGGTTATGAAGAAGAAGTTGAATGGACTACAATTCAAGAACGACAGAAAAAATCTAATGATGTGCAGAAATTACTTTTGCACGATCTTCAAGAGAGTTTATATACCTCTATGGATACGCTTGGTTTGTTGGAGGTTGTTGGTGTGAGGAAAAGAGGAAACAGTCCAGCAGAACCGATAAAGAGTAAAGAAAAACCTAAGATTAAGGTATCTGATTTAGACGGAGTTTGAAATGGGAAAAAACCTATTGGAAGAACTAGATGAAATGTTCAATATTCCTCTTGTTAAAAAAGAAGAGGAAGAAGATGCCGGCAATACTACCGGAGATATCGTTTATGATGATGTTGCATCCGATGTATCTAGTTCGTTCGAAAATAAAACTAAATTACTAGTGAGTGGATTAGATGATATCGATGAGGATACGGCAGTAGTATTACAAGTGTCTAAGGCAAAGACGGCAGAGTCATCGGAATATCTTATAAAACAAGCAGTTACAGAATCAATTCCAAAAGAGATCAACGACGAACAGGATCAAGAAAAAAAAGATGTTTTAGACGAAGAAAAGAATGAATTTTTAGACGATAAATCTGACGATAAAGAAGAAGAGTCTGACGATAAATCTGACGATAAAGAAGAATATGAAGAAAGTAAAGATAAGTCAAAAGGTGATTTTTTGGATGGAGATGAAAATGTTTTCGTTGTTCAAAATGGAACGAAAACAGTTATGTGGAATTTTAAGTCACCTGATAATTCGCTGAATAAGTTTTATGCTGCTAAAGAATCTGTTGTTTCTCGAATAGTTGGAAATAATTTGTTACCTTTTGAGTCTCTTTTGAAAGAATTAAGAGGCTATAAAGTTGACATTAAACATGATAGTTCGTACGATCCAAATGTAACTTTTGGAAAATTACGACATGTTCATGCTTTAAGAGAAAGAGTGAAGGAGATTCAGTTAGATTGTAATAGTCAGTACTATCGTTTTGATGATGCTTATGAGATGTTGAGAGGTTTGTTGCTTTACTCGGCTCAAAAGGATTTTAAGCCAGTTGCAAAATTTGAGGGATATGTTTATATACACCTTGGAGACGTAAGAGAGTATCGCTCAGAATTAGTTACTTTACATAAGAGTACTGATCTTTGTTCAAGGACGCTGGATAGTGCGTATGATTGTCTTTCACGGAAGATTACGATTATTCAAAGTTTGCTACAAAAAGATCCTGAACGGAGAGAGGGTTCATTCAATCGATTAGTCAAATATGGGGATAACAAATCCCAAGGAGGTGCCATCGCAAAGCAGGACGAAGAATCAAAGTCAACCAGTGGCTCTCTGGAGTTCCTTGATAGTATAGGAGATACAGAGAACCAGACGGACGATACGTCTGATAAAGAAGATAATTCACAGAAGATAAGTCGGGTTAACTGGAAGAAAATGTCGAAATAATTTATGCTGCATAAAATATGATTATAACCTAACAAAGAACAAAGAACAAAGAACAACAAAAACATAAAGAAACACAACAATTTAAGAAGTTAGAAACTACAAAGCACTATTATAAAACAAAAACAGGAGAATCATTATGTGCGCACAAGTAGCTTGGGACAAATTGGCATCGGATAGCGGAAACAGTAGCGGTAGTAAGCGAGACGTTGAGTATCTAAAAGTAAAGGGCGGGAATAAGTATCAAATTCGTCCGGTTGGCTCAGCAATTACTGTAACTAAAGTATTTCATAAGAAAGATGGCCGCACTCATTTTGCTGTTATCGATCATCTTACTGATGAAGGGGAAGAAATTCTGGAGAAGCTGCACTCTGAGTACGGTATCGAAGGGACTCGCAAATTCATAATGAATGTCATTGATCGGTCAGATGGTAAATTGAAAATTTACGAAGGTCCGAAAACGGTTTTCGAAGCCTTTGCTGAATGGGCGAATGAAGCAGAAGTCGAAGAGCCAGGCGGCAAAGATGGTATTGATTTCATCATTTCTGTTAAGGGGGATGGGTTTGACCGTCGTTATACGGTTATTCCTAAGTCTCCAACTCCATTCTCTGCTGAAGAGAAGAAGATGATTACCGAAAAGATGGTCAAGGGTGATCATAATTTGGATACGCTCTATAAGCCGCATGATGCGGAGAAAGTGGAAGAACTTCTGTTTGGAGAGTCTGGTCCTTCTAGCCAGACAGCCGCAGCTGTTGCTGCACAAGGTAATGTTCCTCTCGATGATGATAAAGAGTTCAACTTTTAATTGATATCGGGAGAAAGATATGTTATCTAAAAAGAAATTAAAAGTTAGCGGTGATAGTGCCGCTAATGAGAAAGCGTACAGTAACATGATAGCAGCCCTGGGCGGATTCGTCCGTCCAGGGGCTATCGAAAAGTGTAAGGCAATGGTACCTAGTGGTCATTGGCGACTTGATTTCGCCATTGCTTATGGGATGCTTCCAGATAATGCTGATTTGGATATGTTGCCAGACGGAGGAAAATACGATCCTAAAATTCCTATTGGATTACCTTTAGGGCGAATAGTTGAAATCTATGGTCCCGAAGGTGGAGGAAAGTCCTCACTAGCATATCGTATTGTTGGCTATGCTCAAAAGATGGGACTCCCGTGTCTTTGGATTGATGCAGAAAAATCATTCAAAGAAAATCTAGCCGAGTTAAATGGAGTTGATATTAATACATTGGTTTATTCTAATCTTATAGATCAAGTTGATGAGGATAAAATGTATGCAGCTGAAGATGTCTTAGAGATGATGACGAAAGCCTGTAAATCAGGGGCGAAAGTTGTTGTTCTTGATTCGATTCCTCCTTTGATGCCTGAAAGTGAAATGAGTAAAGGTATCGCAAGCGAAGAGATCGCAAAGCTTGCTCGTGTTTTAAGTAGAGGTATCAAGAAGGTTCAAGGAGCAGCTCATCATCACGATACATTGGTTATTATGATAAATCAGGTTAGGGAAAAACCAGGAGTATTGTATGGATGTTTTCATGGCGATACTCTAATTTGTTTTGAAGATGGAGATAGAATACCCATACAGAAAGTAGTTGAAGATAAGATTGATAAACCAGTTCTTTCTTTTAACAAAGAAACAGGAGCAATAGAATCTAAACGTATTGTTAATTGGTTTAATAATGGAAATATTGGTGATATCGAAGATGATATTTGGTTGAGTTTTTTAGTGGAAGGTCCAGGGTCAAAAAATGGGAGGACAGGGTTTACCTGTACATCTAATCATACGTTATTTTTATATGATGGAAAGCAGGTATCTGCTGAAGAAGTAGTGGTAGGAGATGATCTATTGTCTTATTATGAGCAATATGTTTTAAATGATTCCATTTGCCGTGATGTTATTATTGGTTCTCTTTTAGGTGATGGCAAAATTAGTGTCAGGTCTCATCATACTGCATGTTTCTCAATAGCAAATAGCGAACAACCTGAATATCTGAAATGGAAACAAAATATTTTAAGTAGCTATCTGTCATTCAAAAAGGTATCTTCATCAGGCAATTTTGGTTTGCGAGAAAGATTTGATTCAGAATATAGCGTTGAACTTAAAATGCTCAAAGATCAATTCTATATAAATGGTTCTGGTTATAGACAAATACCAGAAGATTTAAAATTAACACCATTGATGGCATCTGTTTGGTATATGGATGAAGGTACGCTAAAATATGATGATAATCGTGTTCCAGTCCCGATGATTTCTATAAAGAGATTGAAAAATAATTTATTACAAATAGAACGAGCAATTTCTTTAATAGAGTCTCTAGATAGTAGACTTTGTGGAAGAGTTACATATCAAAAATCTAATTCTGTTATACAAATTGCTTCTGATGTATCAAGTATATTTTTTGATCTTATTGGTTGTTATGTGCCAGAATGTATGCAATATAAACTGCCACAAAAGATTTATATGGAAAAACCTTTAGAAAACTCCAAAAGGACCGTTAAACGTACTAGGCATTCTTATCCAGCAAAAGTATTAGATAAAACTATTGGGTCAGACAGAAAATATCGTAAAAGACAAAAATTTGATTTGAAAATCGAAGATAATGCAACCTATATAGTCGGAGGAGATATAGGGGTTGTTGTTCATAATTCACCTGAAACAACTCCAGGTGGGCGAGCAATTCGACATGCTTATTCATTGCGATTGAATGTTCGCAAAGCGTCTGGTGCCGACTCTGTGATCAAGAGAGAAAAATCCGATGGTAGCACAGAAATACTTGGTAGGTATAGTAATGTTAAAATTGAGAAAACTAGATTAGCTCCACCTTTGATTGATGCAAATGGATCGCAGATTGCTATTAGAGTCCCAATTTATTACAAGCCTTATTTTCCATCAATAGATGACCAGATTTTTGAAATAGGTCGATCTATGAAGATGATTACAGTTCGTAAGGGCGTGTATTCTTGGGAAGATATTAAAGTTGAAGGACAACAGGCTTTTATCGATGAGTGTCGAGATAAGAAACAATGGTCAAATTTGGCTAATGCATTAGTAAAGACATCTCTTGAAAATAATGTTGTATTGCCTCCAGAGTTGAATCAAGTAATCGCAGAAGATGCACTCCATGAAAAAACAGAAGGTAAAGCAATCCCAAAAACTAGGTCGTCTGGAAAGGCAAAAGATGGTTCAAGCGACACAACAGATGCTTTGGAAGAATGAAGGACTAGAAGCACTTAAGTATCTTCGCGAAAATCGAGGTTTAACTGACGATGTTATCAAAGAATTTGAGATTGGTTATTGTCCCGGATTTATTGACGATAATAGGCTAAGAGGTAAGATCATTCTTCCTATTCATGACGCTTATGGTGATTTGATTGCAGTATCAACCAGAGTTCCTTATACTAAGCAGTTTTGGCACGAAAGTTATCCCAAAGGAGTTAATCTTTACGGGTTACATCGTGCTAAACCATATATTGTTAAATATGATAAAGCTATTGTGGTAGAGGGGGAATTTGATGTTGCATTTCTTTATGCACACGGATTTAAAATGACTGTAGGGTGTTTGGGGGGTGCATTTGGGGTTATTCAAGCATCTTTGCTCGCTCGGTATTGTTCAGAGATTTTTTTTGTCTTTGATGGAGACGAAGGAGGTTACGAGACAACTGAACGAGCAATGAAAAAAGCAAAAGAATCAGGATTAACTAGTTATTTGAAAACTGATTTAATTGCTAAAGTTGATACTAAATTTATACCAGTGAAATTACCGGATGGATACGATCCAGATGATTATCTTAAAAAGCATGGTGATAAGCAATTTATTAAAATATTACAAGAAGCACGCGAAGCTGCGATGCTTAATTAGAAATATATAGGAGCGGTTGTGACAATTAATACAGATATTGATTCTATACTAGGAACTCTAGACACATATTTGCGATGGAATCGAGATAAAGATTCCCATAAAAGAACTTATGAGATATGTCATCCTAGTTCATTTGGAAAATGTCTTCGTCTTGCCCAGTACCAGAGATATGGGGATATTGGATTGATAGAAAAACCCTCATCGGGTATTGACTCTCGGGTTCTTCGGTTATTTGATACTGGACATTCAATGCATGAGAGGTTTGCTAGCTATTTCGCAAATTTAGGTGTTCTTAGAGGAATTTGGGAATGTACTAATCCATTTTGTGGGTTTTATAACGATAAAGGGGAACATTCCCCTCATGATATTGAAGAAGCAAAAAGTAATCCCCCTCCTCGCCGTAAATATGGTAATAATGAAAAAATAGGGGTGTTACGTCCAAAGAAGTGTCTTTGCGGGCATGAAAAATTTGCGTATAGAGAAGTTAATGTTTATAGTAAAGAATTGAATTTTTCTGGTCATGTTGATTCTATTTTAGATTATTCTCAGTTTGACTCTGATATATTTAATGGAACCAAAAAGGCATTCAATAGTAATCGTATTCCAGATCACCCTGTTATTGTAGACTATAAAACTATTGCAAGCTTTGGTTGGCGAAAAATAGATAGAAGCGGTCCTAGTCGAGAATACGTTGTTCAGTTGACAATCTATAACAATTTATTGGATATTCCGTTTGGTATTCTTTTGTATGAAAACAAAGATACTTCAGAAATTCGTTGTTATAAAGTAGAAAAAAATGAACATTTGTTTGAATTGCTTTGTAGTCAATCAAAGCTAATGAATGAGATGGTTGAGACTAAAAGACTGCCTCCTCCAAAACCGAAACAGAAGAAATCGACAGAGTGTAGGTATTGCGATTATTCCGGAATCTGCCATAAGTCCAATGTGTGGAATAATCCAAAGCTAGATATTATGCGAAATGCCTTTTATGGTGAAACGGAAGATTGTTTAGATGATATTTTTGCTAAGAATTATAGAGATTAATTTTTTTCATTAAGGAGACAAAAGATGACCGATGAAAATGTTGTTGTTCAAGAAGAATCGGATGACCCTACATTATTACTGGTTCGAGGACAGAGAAATTCTCCAGAAGAGGATAGAGAGCATGTTAATCGTTTAGCCGGAGCTATATCAAGATGTATCGCTAAACATGGTAAAGCGAAACTGAGAAGCGTTGGTGCTACTTCAACCTATAATGCTATCAAGGCTGCCACGAAAGTTTTTGATAAGTTCAGAGAAAATGGATTGGGATTGAATGTTAATCTATACCGTAAGATTGTTAATTTTTCAGGCAATGAAAAAACTGCCATAGTGATCGAGATTACTGAAGAGTCGATATCTAATGCTATTAAGAATCAAGAGGTGAAAAATGGCTGAATATATATATGACGTTGAAACAATTGAAGAACTTCTAAGAGAAGAAAAAGCAAAACCTCTTGAAGACGAGGCACAGCTTGAAGATGTTCTAGTTGCTATTGATGAAGCATCTGCTGAGATTGAATTTCTTAAGCATCTTAAAAAACGCAGAACAGATCAAATCGCTAATGAGATCAGTAAACAAGATGGAAAGGTATCTCGTTTGCGTGAAATTATTCAGCAAACTCTTAGGGCTTCAAAGGTTAAAAGTCGTAAAATACCTGGCATCGGAAAGGTATCTCGTAGTGATCGTAGTGGTACATGGGAAATTGAAGATGAGGAGAAGCTGATTCAAGAACTATCAAAACGAGGTGAGCTGGACAATGTTGCAAACAAACAATATAAGTTTGATAGAAAAGCACTGAATGAACTTTTTGACCTTTGGTCACAAACTGAAGAATTACCAGAATTTGTAATTAAGGGGGAGAGCAGTGAGGTGTTAACTGTCAGTTTCGATAAAGAGTTCAAGGATGGAGATGTCAAATCCTCATCAGTAACACCAGTTAAAAACAGTAGTATTGAAGCGATTGAGATAGATGAGAAAGATTACGATAAACTGGAATTCTAAAATGAAGCAAAGAAAAAAACTTAAAACAGAATCTCGTAAGCAAAAAGGAAAGCAACAATCTGCCGGGGTCGGTTTATCCCATATTGCTAAGCTGCATGTATTGTATGCGGATATTCCTGAAACGAAAGGTTGTATGGATAGTATTAATAAGCCCAAAGAAGAGGGAGGCTGTGAGGGCTGGTGTTGCCGCTTTCAAAATCCCAGCGTTTTGTTTGTGGAATTTATTAATTCGTGGAATTATGTTCTTAAAAATTGGGAAATTGATCGTATTGTAAATCTAGTTGAACGATCCATGTTAAATTATGTTTCTGATAATTATACTAAAACGTGTGTTTTTTGGGATGAAGAAACAAAACTTTGTGAGCAGCATGAGTCTAGACCTTTAAATTGTAGAATATATGCGATTACTCCAGAAGAAGAATTCAAACCACGTTATGAAAGATTGAAAGTTCTTACTAAATATGATCTTACAGCTATCGTTCGAGATCAATGTAACCTTGTTTCTACAAAAGATGGATCAAAAGTAACAACTAATGATACTAATCGCTGGTGGCTTGAGTTAAAAGACATTGAAAGAAGCACTGGTATTCCGGAAGAAAAGATTCACGATGGCGATGGGGGATCGTATAGAACTTATCACGATCATATAATGCTTTATCTTGTTCCCAAAGATATGCTCCACCATTTATCTGTAGCAAGAGTACAAGGAACAAGATCAGAGCAATTGGTTGCAGTACAGCAGGTGATGAAAGTTATTCGTAAGAATATTGAAGAAAAAGTTGAGCAAATTCGGCAGCCTGCAATAAATGTACAGGAGTAGCGTATAGTGAAAGATATTATTGGATTAACAGTTGATGTTCGATTTGGTTCCAGTCCGGAGTTAATTACTATTCCTGTTTTAATTTTAAAACAGATTGGAAATGGCTATTTGGCGAAGACGGCTGCTGAAAAATACTGTTCTGTTCACTATGATTTTTGTGGAAATCTTTATACTAAAGATATTTTTGACAATAAGACAGAGGCTATGAGAATCGCAGAGATAACCAGAGATAGAAAAAGCTAATATGAGTAAGACATATCGAGTTAAAATCCTTGATACAGCATACGATAAAGATCGTGATCTTATCACATGGCGGGTCAATATGCCTGATGGCAAGACAATCGATCTGGTTTGGCCACGTTCCGATCTAGGACCAGCTATAGGAATTAGTGGAGATATTACTGTCGAGCTATTGCTGCCCTTTCTAGAGGCTCTGAAGGGCAAAGAAAAGAATTTGGTTATCGAAGGCGATATTAAGGAGATAGCTGATCTTAATGATATGTCATCTCTTAAACAACAGGATGAGGCGCTTAGAAAATATCTTACGATAGGTGCCGATAAAAAAGACAGGATGATGGATGAAGATTAGATTTTTCTATGCCGATAATTGTCATTTTTGTGAAACAGTCAAATCAATTATCACTAAATGGTCTATACAAATAGAATTGGTAGATGCTTTGTCTGATGAAACACAGGAATTGTGTGATCGATACAATGTAGACGCTTTGCCACATATACAGGTTATTAAAGATGACGGGTCTTTGATAGCTGATTTCGGTGTTGTTAAAGACGGTAATATGGTCAGCGCACTTGAGAATTACTTAAATAGTTAAGGTAAAAAATGAAGTTAAATGCAGAACAGAAAATAGCAGTTGAACACTTTAACGGACCAGCATTGGTCGTTTCATGTCCAGGCTCGGGTAAAACTAGTTTGCTTGTAGAGAGAACAGCTCGATTAATAGAGCGAGGAATAAAGCCTAGTCATATACTTTGTATGACATTTACAAATAAAGCGGCAGGCGAGATGAAAAATCGTATTAAATCTAGGATTGGATCAGGTCGATCTGATTTTTTCATCGGAACATTTCATTCACTTTGTGCTTTATTGTTACGACAGTTTGGTTCTGAGATTGGATATACATCCAATTTTACAATTCTTGACAGCGATGACCAAATAGATGTTGTTTTACAAGTCGGTCGGAAAATGGGTTTATCTATTGATAAAAAGAAAGCAAGTAAAATTGCTTGGGCGATTAATGATGTTCGAGAGAAGATACTTCCATTAGATTATTTGGAAGAATTACTGATAAATGAAAACTCACAATATATTCCTGTTGCGAGACAATATATAAAAACTATTAAGAATATGAATTGTATCGATTTTACGGGATTGCTATCCGAAATTGTTCGTCTTATGAAAACTGTACCATCTGCATTGCAGAAACTTCAATCTAGATGGGAATACGTTCAAGTGGATGAGTGTCAAGATTGTAATATTGCTCAGTTTGAATTTATAAATATGTTGACGGCTATTCATAACAATATAATGTTAATTGGAGATATTTCGCAGTCAATTTATAAGTTCAGAGGAGCACGATATCAAAATATAAATGATTTTCTAAAAAAACATATTGGTTGTTATCTTTATCATTTATCAGAAAATTATCGTTCAACACCTCAAATTATAGCAGTAGCAGATAAATTGATTAAACACAATAAATCCCATATGGGTCAGAAGTTTTCAACAACAAATCCATCTGGACATGAAGTAATAGCTTTTGCAGCCGACGATCAAGACGCTGAAGCTCATATGATTGCTGCTAGAATTCTATCATTGGTTGAAGATAAAGGATATGAATTTAATGATTTTGCCATTTTCTATCGTATCAATAGTATGGCTCAGCCATTTGAAACCATATTTCCTACACACGGCATAAAGCATAGAACAATAGGTGGGTTTAGTTTTTATAATAGAGCAGAGATTAAAGACTCTATGGCGATGTTGAGATTTTTGGTCAATCCAACTGACGGTGTTGCTTTTGAAAGAATCGCTAACAAAATGACAGGTATTAGTACTGTTCGTATCGGTCAAATAGAAAATTATGCAGAAGAGAAACAGATTAGTATTGTACAGGCATGTAGAGATGCTTCTAATTTCGTTAAAAGTAATCAAGCCCTTGATTCTTGGACGAAAATTGCTGAGATATTTAGTACTGATATGTCTAAATGGCATACTGGTCAATGTCTTTCACATATTGCAGAAAAGCTGAATTATCACAATTATTTGCAAAAAAAATACGACGATCACGAAGATCGTTGGAACAACGTACATGAGCTTGTCAATTCAGCAGCTATTTTTGGAGAAAAAGAGCCTAGTGTTGCTAAGTACCTTCAGAATATTGCTCTGTTAACATCTGAAGATAAAAGTGACAATAAAGATAATGCTGTAACTCTTATGACATTGCATGCCGCAAAAGGGTTGGAGTTTCCTATTGTGTTTATGGTGGGGGTCGAAGATAAGAAGCTTCCTCATATTCGATCAATAGAGGAAGACTCGGAGGGAGGAGTCGAAGAAGAAAGGCGTTTGTGTTATGTGGGAATGACGCGAGCTAAGAAAATTTTACATATAAGCTATTGCGAAAAAAGGAAAATGTTTAGTAAATATGGATTGCGATACGTTGATTGTACTCCAAGTCAATTTCTGTTTGAGTCCGGTGTTATGAAGTCTGAATTATTTTATTGAACTACCCCTACGACAAGCGTAGGGGATTCCACAGATATTTACCCTGTTGACTCAGGCGTATTAGCACTCTGTAGCTAACCGGGTCGTCCCGACCCTGTATTTTGCCTTAACAAGGCAAATTTCTTAATATTGATTGCTGCATTTACATCTCTGTCATGAGTTGTTCCGCAGCCATTGCACTTCCATTTCCTGTGTTTGAGTTCAAGCTTTGAATTGATATCCCCGCATATAGAACACATCTTACTGGAAGGATCGAACCTACCAATCTTGACTATGTTCTTTCCATACCACTCTGCCTTGTACTCAAGGAATGAAACAAAAGTACTCCAGGAACAATCTGAAATACTCTGAGTAAGACAATGATTTTTGACCATACCAGAAACATTCAAATCTTCTAAACATACAGTTTGGTTCTCGCTGATGAGTTTAGAAGACAACTTGTGTAACCAATCGTGTCTCTGGTTCCTGATCTTCTCATGTAGTCTTGCTACTTTTCTAAATGCTTTTCTTCTCCTAAAGCCTCCTTTTGGATGTTTTGATGCTCTTGACTGAAGTAGTTTTAACCTAGCAATAGAACGTCTAAGGAATCTCGGGAAATTTACTTTCAATCCATCTGAAGTAATAATGTAAGACTTGATTCCCAGGTCAATTCCAACTGTTTGGTCTTCCCTAATAGTTGGTTTAACTGGCATCTGTTCTTCTGTTTCTACAAGAACAGATACAAAATATTTACCAGTTGAGGTTCTGGACAACGTAGTTGTCTTGATCTTGCCTTTGAATGTTTTTGAGAGTTTGATGTTGATCCAGCCGATCTTAGGAAAGTATATTTTTCTGGTCTTCCAGTCTATCTTGATGTTTTGAGGAAACTGACAGGATTGCCTTGGATCATGTCTGGCCTTGAACTTAGGAAAGCCCTTCTTCTGTTTAAAGAACCTGGTGAACGCATTATCTAAGTTTCTGAGAGCCATCTGGAGGCATTGGGAGTAGGGTTGCTTGAGCCATTCATGTTTTGTTTCTGGTCTTTGAGGAGACCTGTTGTTAATTGGAAACAGGTCAATTTTTCTTTCTTCGTTTGATATACCTTGATCTTAGTTTCAAGTGCTTTGTTGTAGATATAACGAACGCATCCCAGGTGTTGAGCAATTTTTTGTGATTGCTCTTGGTTTGGATAAATTCTGTATTTGAATCCTTTGAGTATCATTATTTATACATTTCGGCATATGTTGTGTAAATCCCTTAATGAGTTTTGATAATTTTGAGCAGGTCGGCAATTCATTCTCTGGGACAAGCCCAGAGGTTTTCTTGCCTCACCACAGATAAATACGATTATAGTAAGACTAAATATATTAACAACAGAACTAATGTGTGTAATATGTCCTATTCACGGAGATTTTTTCACAAATCCAGATAATCATGTTCGTTTGTCAGTTGGCTGTCCTAAGTGTGGTAAAATAGATGCGGCTAAGAATAGAACGATGTCGTCTAGTGAATTCTTTAACAGATGTAATAAGTTTCACAAAAACAAATATTCTTATATAGAGTCATTTTATAGTGGATACGAAAATGATATAAGTATTTTGTGTCCTGTTCATGGAAAATTTAAACAAAAAGCAGGGAAACATTTACATTGTGGGTGTAAAAAGTGTGCAAATGAAAATCTTCGTGATTTAAAGATTAAATCTAGTGAAGAATTTACAAGACAGGCAGGACTAAAGCATAACGAACGATATCTGTATTCTAAAATTAAATATCAAGGTGCTGTACAAAAGGTTGAAATCGTTTGCATTGAACATGGATCGTTTTGGCAATCAGCAAGTGCTCATTTATCTGGTGCCGGTTGTCCTAACTGTAAAACAAAAAATGAATTTGAGGTCTATTTACTATTAACGCAACACTTTAATAAATGTAAAATAAAACGTCACAAAAAAATATGGGATAGATATAGAAGATATATAGGGAAAAGATATTGTGATTTTTGGTTTTTATATTACGGACAGGAAGTTATTGTTGAATATGATGGAGAGCAGCATTTTCGGCCGGTTTCTTTTGGGTGTAGGAACGACCAAATAGTAATGGATCGATTTTCTAAACAACAAAAAATAGATATGCTTGATAAGTTATTTTGTCAGGAACATAATATTATTTTGTTTCGTATTCCTTATTACGAAGACAAAGAAAAGTCGATAAAAATATTACACAGTAAACTAATAGTAGAGTCAACGTAAATGGATATAAAGCATATTTCTAAAAGTGATTTTGCGGGTAAATTCAAAGGGAAACTAGGATTTGTTATTGGAGCTGGTCCTAGTTTGTGCGATATTAAAGAGCCAGAAAAACTGTTGGATTATGTAACTTTTACAGTAAACTCCGGTATTATGAAGCTTCCGAACTGTGATTATTTTGTTAGTGATGATAGAGCTGTTAAAGAGTGGACGTACTATCCTAAATATATTGTTAAATCAACATGTGAGAAATTACTATATAGGGTTAAATGGGAGAATGAAACTTCAGAATTAGACGAAAATAAAACGTTTTTTTTTGAGCATAAAATTTGGCATTTTCCAAAGACAGGTAAAGTTAGTCCAGAAGGGTTGTTGATGACGGAAGACCCATCTTTGCCGATAATTGGTGCTCGTAGTTCTGTTGGGACTGCCATTCATCTTGCTCATATCGCTGGATGTGACCCTATTGTGTTGCTTGGAATAGACTGTAAAATGGGTGATGATAAAAGACGGTATTTTTGGCAGTATCCCGATGAACCTAAGCAGTATCCCGATGAACCTAAGCAGTATCCCGATGAACCTAAGCAGTATCCCGATGAACCTAAAACGAAAAGACTTGTCAATAAAGCGAGATCAATAACTTTTGGGTTTTCTGAAGAAGAATTTTTAACTTATTTTTCTTCTTTGGCGAAAGAGTCTAAAAGACAAGGAGTTAGAGTTATAGACATTACAACCGGACACGATAAAGGGTTTGAAATAATGACACTTGAAGAGGTTTTTGAACAGTTTGGAGATCGATCTAAATAGCTATGATAAATGGACAAAAAGTTTTATCTATTGTGATGTCTCGTCCTAATTCTCAAGGACTACCCGGCAAAAGCTACCGTCGTTTGTGTGGTCTTCCTTTAACCGAATGGTCTGTAGTCGCTTCTTTAAACAGTAAATACGTTGATCTTACTGTCATGAGTATGAGTTGTCAACGTATGCAGGATATGTTAAGTCATTACAGTTTTCGTCCAAATTATATGTATGATTTGCGTCCTGTTGATCTTTCGGGGGCAAAAGTTAAAAACGAAGAAGTTATAAAATATATACTTGAATTAGTAAAAAAAGAAAGAGATTTCGAACCTGACATTATAGTAAATTTACAATCCACATCTCCAGTGAGAAACGAAAATTTATTGGATCGATGTTTGGATATGTATATAGAAAATGATGCAGATAGCTTATTAACAGTACAAAAAATATTACCATTTATGTGGACATATAAACAAGGACGCCCACAGGCATTGTATGATATTTTAAATCGTCCAATGCGTCAGGACATTCCTGATGATAAGTGGATGTACTTTGATAACGGAAATATTTATATGATGAATCCGGATATGCTTAAAAGTCTGAATTGCCGTATTGGAATTAATCCTGCTTTGTTTGAAACGACTCAATTTCAATCTTTACAGGTAGACACTATTGATGATTTTGAATTGATTGAGGCGATGGCTCATATTAAAGGAAGTGTTGTTTAATTTTTCTGTTTCGAGTATGATAATTTGCTTTTTTCTTGTTCTTCTTTTTGGCTAATATTATTTGGTCTTTCTATTATTGCTTCTGATATTGCGTCTAAAGATTTTCGCAGACAAATTAATTCATCCGGAGAGAGACTTACGCATGCATCAGTGTGTCGAATATTGCGAGAGATTGCAAAGTGATGCTCAAAATAATTAGCTCCGAGTGCAAGAGCTGCAACGTCAGCATTTACGTTTAATGTGTGACTAGAAAATCCTATCCGAAAAGGAGGATGGCGAACTTTTTTCATAGCAGATATTTGTTGAAGATATAAATATTTTTCAGGGCATGGATATATACTTGTAGTGTGATATGGAATAACCCGCTTATGTACGCCTTGATCTGTTATCCATCGCCAAATGCTAAAAAACTGATCTTTCGCAACCATTCCAAAAGAGATATGAATATCTCCGTCAAATCTAGTTAGGATTTGATCGATTAGATCAAAGTTAGTATTCATGGCACTTGGAATCTTGATATATTTTGGCTTCAGACTAATAATCTCATTAGCGGATACTTCATCCCAGACAGAAGCAGCATAATCGATGTTCCATTGGTCGCAATAAGATTTTAGCTCGGCGTGTTGCTCTATAGATAATTCAAGTGCTATACGGTGTTCTAGGTATGTTTTCCCATAAGCAAAGTCAGGATTCGGGTGTGATTGATTCTTTATATAATCCGGAACGCATAGATGTGGTGTTCTTTTTTGAAATTTAGCACAATCAGCTCCAGATGTTGCGGCGAGAGAGATAAGATGTTTAGCTTGCTCTAGTGAGCCAAGATGATTAGCTCCAATTTCTGCAACAATATATGGTTTAAGGATCATGCTTTTAAAATCGGCTTATTAAATTGTGTTACATGAATCGATACAATATAGAGAGTATAAATAAACTAGGATAAGGTGTAATATGGCTGAGAAAGACTGGGAACTTTATGGCTGGCAGAAGGTGGTTGAGGATTATCTTGATTCGTGGGAAGATTTAGCTGGCGAACAGAGCATTGTTACTACGAATGATTTTGAACGTAATCAGAAGTTGTCACTACATATTAAAATGCCTATCAATTCAGGACACACTTTTCTTACGGCTTATTTGTCATCACAAAGACCTGTAGCGATTGTTTTTCGAGATATTGTCCATTGGAAAGAAATAGAAACATCAGGTGCGTATTTTGATTTTGAAGTGCCAAATAATTGTCAAGCAGTATCGGTGTTTGAAATTTATCATGGAATCGGCGAAAATATGGGAAGGAGCCCTAGTCGTGTTTTACAGGATCTTAAGAATAAGATACAAGGGACATCTGCGATTATTGTAGATCGTGCCGATGGAGTTGATTCTGTCGCTATTGAGTGGTTGATGAACGTTGCAACTGGACCACTGGTTTTTTTGGGATAAGATAAAACGAGTAGCAATTAAATAGGAGGTGTGTCATTTCTGAATTTCATTGTATTGAAGTAGAGATGGATGACCAAGAGTGTCTAATTAAAGCTCTTAAAGAGCTAGGATATAATCCTGAAGTTTTTGAAGAGGCAAAACACCTTTACGGTTATCAAGGTGATAAACGGGAGCAAAAAGCTCATATTATTATCCCTCGTAAACAAATTGGTAATGCTTCCAATGATCTTGGTTTCGAGAAAGTGGATGGTAAATTTGTCATGCATATTTCTCAGTATGATAAAAGCTCCAATACCGTAAAAGTAGGTAAGCTAAAGCAGGAATATTCAAAGCATAGAGTACTGAAGCAAATTAAGAGTAAGACAAAATATTCTTTAAAGTCACAGAAGCAGGAAGAGGATGGTAAAATCAGGATTCGCATAAAGGCGAGATTTTAAACACATTTAGAAACATATTTTTTATTGCTTTTGTTAACCAGATTAGATATAATGTCATCTAAATATCCAGATACGGCAAATGTCAATTTGCCCAACGGCAGCTTAAATGCTGTTAATGCTCCTAACGCAAGTTAGTAGAGCAAGCCCCTTCCCTTGTGGGAGGGGTAATTGACCGAGAAGTAAAAGGAGTACGAGAACTTGTTGTGTTGCGAGAATATCGTGTCCCAATTGGGGACTATATTTATGCTCTTCCTGCCGGATTGATTGACGGCAAAGAATCAATTGAAGAAGCAGCTCGTAGGGAATTAAAAGAAGAGACAGGGCTTGATTTGACAAAAGTGGATAAAATTACGCCTCCTATATATTCAAGTGCTGGTTTGACTGATGAATCGGTTGTTATCTTATTTGGGGAAGCTGAGGGAGAAATTTCGACAGACGGAAACGAATATAGTGAAAATATTGATGTTTTTTCGTTTAGTGAATATGATATTAGTGCTTTACTTAAAAAAGCAAATAAACCTAAAATGGGGATTAAATTTAGCGCTCGGGCGTATCTTGTTTTTATGATGTTAGACGAAATGCGTAACCAAATGGTGAAATTTGATCCAATGCGACCAGAGTTTAGCTGAAAAGACACAAAAGGGGCATAGATGCCTTCTGTGTCCTCATCTCTGTGATCTTGGGGTCGGAGAGCGTGGGAAATGTCTCGTTCGTCAGGGGTCATCCAGCGGCATTGTACTAGATACGAAAATTACGACAATTGCGGTTGAACCTATTGAGAAGAAACCGTTTTTTCATTTTAAGCCAGGTAGTAATGTTTTATCACTAGGAAATTATGGATGCAATCTTGATTGTCCATATTGCCAGAATTTTATGGTTAGCCAACGAGATCGATCTCAGGATGCTAAAGAGTTTGATCCTAAAGATATTATTGATTTAGCTCACGAGAAAAAGGTTGATGGTATTTGTTTAACCTATAATGAACCAACGATTTATTATGAGTATTTAATGAAGTTGGCGAAATTGTCATATGATAATGATCTCTTTTTTTGTATTAAAACAAACGCACTAGTTAATATAGATTGTTGGAGAAACATGTTTGGAATGGTATCTGCTTTTAATATTGATTGGAAGGGAGATGAGGCATCGTATTATAATCTAAATTCCGGTTTGTCTGATGGAGGATATAGTGTTTTTAAAAGTAATCTTCACGCAGCTTTGAGTTATTTTGGAAATACTAATTGGAAAACCCATATTGAGATTAGTATTCCCATTGAACATGATTGGTCAGCGGACGATCATTTTTGGGATGAAGTGATTGATACGATAAAAGAATATGAATATAGAAGAGTCCCACAACGTATTGCGATTCATCTTTTAAGACTTTTTCCTGCGAATAAAACTACTGAGATGCCATCTACTTCTAAGAAACTAGTTTTAGATGTCAGAAAAAAGCTGATTGAGCATTTCCCTTTTGTCTACTGTCAGAATATTTTTGGAGAAGACGGTTTTAGAGATACTGTTTGTCCAAAGTGTCAACAGAAGATTATTTCTCGTCAGGGACTTAAATCAACCATTCACAAGAAAGCTGCCGATAACTCATGTAGTGATTGTATTGCAAACTATATTGAGTTATAAATGGCCGCACATCTAGTTCATTATATTGATAACATCGGTATCGGTGGTGCTCAGTCAATGATGTTTGAGTTGTACCACGCTATCTCTAAATACTATCCTAAATATAAGCAGTCTATTTGGACGGGGAAAAAAGGCAAAGCTGTTGTTGATAAAAGTTTTTTATCGACCAATGAGATAAAGTACAGTGTCGTAGAAGAATCGAATATTGGCGATGCAATGGTCAGAAGATTTGTTGGTTCGAAAGAACCTTCAGTTTTGATTTTTCACAAATTAATGTCTTCAAATACGAGAGAATACCGGGCTTTGCTCGCCAAAGTTCCAATTATTACTATTAACCACACATTTTCTCCGTCTCCTAATTATAATTTTATATCAAAATGTAACGCTATGGTATATGTAAGCAATCGTATGAGAAAAGCGTTTCGTGGAACATTACGCACTTATAGACAAGTTATTATTCAAAATGGAATTGACCATGAAAGATATGATTCTATTGAACCAGTTTTAAGACAATCCGAAGGAGTGCTAGTTACTGGCCGTATTAATATAATGAATCAAATTAAGTACTCAGATGAGTGGCTTAATTGGGCTAAGAAAGTGAAACTCCCCAAGCCAATGAGACATGAGTATATTGGTTCAGGAACTCAGTTTCATTCGGCAGAGAAGATTGCGGCGTCACCTAATGGACCTAACTCAATTGTTCTTCACGGTTTGATTCACGAATTTGCGCCAAAGATTGCTATTCTTAAAAGTTGGGATTTATTTTTGTACGAGATTAACAGAGATGAAGGAACAAGCATTTCTGTGTTGGAGGCTCTTGCTTGTGGTGTTCCGGTGATATGCAGTGACCATTATGGTAACAAGGAAATTATTGAAGAGGGAGTAAATGGTTATGTATTTAAAACTAGAGAGGATGCCGCTGAAATACTAAATAGGTTATGTAATAATCCTGAAGAATTACAACAATTAAAAGAAAGTACTAAACAACATTTTATTGACCATTTGGACATCAAGTATCGGGCATCTGAATATGTAGATTTAATTGAAAGGGTAATTAGGGATTCTCCTAAAACTGCGGCAGTAGCGAGTGACTATGAAGAATATGCTAATCAGAGAGAAAAAGAAGAAAGGAAAGAAGAAAGGAAAGATAAAATAAAAGAGCCAGCAACATCTAAATCTAAACATCGTAATCGCTTAAGAATTAAGCGAGCCGCTATTCGCAAGCGTAATACGAATCCATTAGAAACGACCGTAGATCATCCAGTAAAAGTAGAACGACAGGTTCCTCAGAAAACAATAGATAGAGAGCAGGAGTCTCGTCTTGTTCTAGATCAATCAGGAGATAGGCATGAACAGAAATTTTCTATTCTGACTGCCGGTAGAAATTGTGGAATTTTTCTTAAAGATTATGTGAATTCTATTTTAGCGCAGCGATATCGACCACTAGAGGTTATTTATGTTGATGATTGCTCAGACGATAAAACTTTTACGGAGATGCAGTCATATTCAGATACTTTTCAGAAAGCAGATATAGGGTTTCGTCTTGTTCGAAACACGGAATGTATTGGATGCGGCTCTTCTTATCGAGTTGCTGCGAAGCATGCAACAGGTCGTTTTTTTGGAGTATTAGACAGTGATGATATGTTAGTAGATGATGCGGTTGAATATATTATGTATCTTTATAATGAATATACTGATGTGGCATGGATTTACACGCAGTTTCAAATATGTAACATAAAAATGAAACCTGAGAAACTGGGTTTTTGCAAAGCACCCGGACGAAACAATGAAAGCTTATTACGGATGGGACAACACAGAAAACATGCTTATTCTCACTGGAGGACGTATTCTTATCGTATTGGCGAGCCATACGATCAGGTATTTCAAAAAAACCTGAAAGCAGCCGTAGATAAATATATGGGTTATCGTCTTGAAGAGTTAGCTAAAGGTATGTTTAGTGATAGAATTTGCTACTTATATCGACAGGGAGTCAATGGTTCAATATCTAAATCAGGAGCAACTCGGGCGGCTTGGAGTCGTATTATTACCGATGCATTGTCTCGTCGCAAAAAAGGTAGGCATAGACCGCATAAGGTTCTAAAGCATCATCCAACTGGAAAGGAGACGAAGATACTTGCGAATCAAGCCGACTAATTTTAAAGAGCTGGTAGGGATCGATCATAAGGGTAGAGTGCTGTATTTGCAAAATCGAGTTATGAGAAAGATTTTGCCATTGTCAGAGCAAAAAGCATTATTTCCAAAAAATTCTATTTGCATCGTTTGTAATTATCGTTTCTATGAGAAACAGATTGATTGGAATAATACTATTGTGGCTGTCGGTCATCCTTTTCGAGACTCATCCATAGATGCTTCAGTTGGAAATGTGTCGATATTTCCCAAGAGACTGATACAGATTGAGCTCAATGAATCTGATCTAGTTGATCGTCTTACGACGATTGTTGATTCGAAAACCACACTAGATAAGTTTGATTTTGTATGTTTCTCGCTTTTTTCTGCAAGAGGAGCAGAAACTAAGGGGTTGTTTTTACTGCCGTTGATAGATGAAGCCGCTCAGAAAGCAGGGATGAAAGGGTTAATTGTTGATTATTCTAATGACTATGATAAAAAACTTTTGGCAGACAAGGTATCAAGACAAGCTTTTAAAATGGTAAAAGGTTATATACCATCTAAACATTTAAATATAGTGCATAGAAAAATGAGCACTGCTGAGGTTTGTTCTGTTATGCATTCATCTCGGTTTAGTTTATTTCCTAGCACAAGAGATGCTAGTCCAAGATTAATCAGCGAATCTTTAGTCCGTAATGTGCCGGTTCTTGTTAACAACAAGATATATGGTGGCTGGCAATATATTACTAACATAAAAGAAAAAACAGGAATGTTTTTTGTCGGACCTTCTGTTGAACAAGTGTTGTCTAAAGAGTGGCAATCTGAAAAGGACAAATATGTTGATGATCTATCTCGAAAGATGAGAATGACAGCGGATATTGGACACAATAATTCTATTTCTGCTGCATATTATCAACGATATGGATTTCGCAATTTTTGTCATAAACTAGCTGGACTTATAAATATTAATAGTAAAAATAAAATGAAATATGTTTGTTACAGAGAATTTGAACGTATTCTAAGAAATATATCTAAGACGAATAAATGAAGATATCTATTTCAAGAAGTATTAACGGGAATTATGGTTACATGAACTTCACAAGAGCTTTAATGGAGTCTATGCAGGATAAATACGATGTACATATTGTTGGCGAAAATGATAAAGCAGATATACATTTTATTTTGATCTCTGGAGAATTAAAACCAAAGAAAAAGAATATAGTTCGAATTGATGGCATATACTATGATCGTATTCGCATGTCGTTTAACAATGAAATCGCTAGGTGTATAAATAGTGCTGATGGAGTGGTGTACCAAAGTATTTTTAGTAGAAAATTTTGTTCTATTTTTCTTAAATCGCATCCAAAAGAGTCAGTTGTTATTTACAATGGAGTAGATCAACGTAAATTTGAAAAATCATCTCCTAATAAGCGAGGATTTGACAAAATATTTATGGCTTGTGCTAGCTGGCGGGTAAACAAGCGTCCAGAATCTATCATTAATTCATTTTTAGAATTCTCTAGTGCACGACAGGAGAAAATAGGGTTATTTTTTGTTGGTCCTTATTCTAAACCCGTAAAAGATAAGCGAATCATATATTTTGGGTCTTTACCGCATAGTAATCTTTATCGGCTGTATAAAAGTGCTGATTTTTTTTGTCATATATGTCATTTGGAGTCTTGCCCTAATGTTGTTGTAGAGGCTCTTTCTGTTGGTATGCCTATTTTGTGCAACAATATTGGAGGAACTCCTGAAATAGTAAGAGAGGATGGTATTGTTTTACCACTTGATAAAAGTGAACCAACAAGACCTCTTCCTACAATGGAGTTAACTGGATCAAGATATATTAATAATTTAGTTTTAGCGAAAGGAATGGAATCTATGGTGTCTAAAAAGTGGGACATTAAACGTCCCGATTTAGATATTAGTGTTTCTGCTGATGAATATTGGAAGTTTTTTAATAAAGTGTTGGATAATTAAATGAATTTACTAGAAGTTTTTGTTTTTACTAATGGGAGTTCATTGCTTGATTATACAATGCAGTCGATAGAAAGCCAGACGATCCGTCGTAAGGTTACGGTGTTGCGCGATATGTCAATGATAGATGCTTGCAATCAATGTATAGAACGTTGTAAATCTCGTTTTTTTATGAAAGTTGATGACGATATGTTTTTGCATCCTCAGTGTTTATCTTTTTATGAAAGCCGTGTTAGCCGTATGTCTAATCATGCTTTTTTTGCAGCTAATCTGTTGGAGTTTTGGAGAAAAAAACCTAGTATTGTTTATTGTCTTAAGGCATATGACCGAAAAATTGCTAGGAAGATTGGATTTAAAGCGGATAAGTTTGGACGTGTTGACAGAACATTTCTTGCTAAGGCAAAATTACGCCGACAAGCACCTGTGATTGACAAAAAAAGTGTAGTTGCAGTACATGTTTTAAGATCGCTATTAGAGCAAAAGCAATATCAAAAGATATGGACAGGTTTATCAAAAGGAAGGGTGTCTAAAAGGATTTTTAAGACAGATATTCCTGCTGCTGAGCAATTCTTAAAGATAGAAAGTTTAGCGGAATGGAATAGAAAAAACAGTACCGGATTTTATTCTTATTTAAATGGACTCCTTAAAATAAACACACAGATAGTGTAATAATGAATTTATCCTCTGAAATTTTTGTCTTTACTAACGGTAGCGAGTCTTGTGATTATGCAATAGAAGCATTGCAAAAACAGAGTGTTCGAAAGAATATTACTGTTATTAAAAATAGACCGATAGCAGACGCCATAGATTTTGCTTGTAAGAAATCTAAATCAAAATACATCTTTAAGGTTGATGATGATATGTTTTTGCATCCTATATGTATTGAATTTATGGATCGAGAAATAATTAGACGAAACCAGCCAGATTTATTTACATGCAATATGTGGCAGCCCAATGATGATTCTGTTGTGCAGTGTTTTAAGGCATATAAAATTAGAACATTGAAAAGTTTGCGTTTGTATTTAACAAAGGACGGGCGTATAGATGCTTCTGTTCTTAAAGAGATTAAGAGACGTGTTGGATACAGTATAGTCAAATATAAAAACTGTCTTGTTGGGATTCATGCAATTCGTTCAATTGATGAGCAGAAAAGATATCAAAAAGTTTGGACCAGTAACCGCACTATGGGTAAATATAAAATTAATCCTAAAGAGATAGTTAAACAAACTATGTCGTTAAAAGATCAATATGAAATGATAGAGCTTCTTCTTGAAAAGAATATTACTGTTTATGAAAATGCAAAGAAAGCAGGTAGTAAGATTAAAGAGAATTATAAATTTTGGTTTTTGTCTTTTTTGAACGGAGAGTGTGACAGTAATGCCAACCTATAGATGGTACTTACAAAGAAAGGGATATGAGCTTGGCAATTTTATCATGGCCACACCAGCTTTGCAGGCTGTGTATGAGGCGACCAAAGTGCCTCTTAGTGTGTTTTTTGAGACTATAATGCTTGCAAGTTTATATCGCTCCGCTCCTTTTATTCATTCTCTTGGACATACGTTGTCTGGTAAATCTTGTTTGCATTTAGGTCGTTTCAAAAAAAGAAAACGAGATCAATCTGATAGTGAGTATCTCTTTGACCATTTAACAGAAGGTCTTAAATATGGCAAAAAAATGCCACATACATTTGTTCCTGTTGTTCAGCCGTCATTTTTGGGGGAAAAAAATGGGAAAAAACATGTAGCTGTTTTTCATGGGTGTCTTGGTAATAAATGGTTAAGTAGGAAACAACTGCCAATAGAGACTTTAGATTGTATTTTGTCTATGCTTATAGAAAGAGATATGGTTCCTGTTCTTTTGGGGAGCAAAACGGATCGTAAGAAATTTTGGGATAATGTAAGGTCCGCCAAACATTCTTCTGTAAAATATTGTTGCGGAAAATTGGCAATCACGCAATCTATTTCATTGCTTGCTGATTGTGATGCGTTTGTATCCAATGATACTGGTCTCTATCATGCGGCTGGTGCTTTACATAAAAAAGGTCTTGTGTTGTGGAAAAATACAGATATGAAAAAGAATATGTCTCCAGCAAAAGAAATTACACATTTTAGGAACAAAGATGGACGACACGAAGTTTATGCCGAAGCTATAAAAGCGTTTTTGGATGTTATATGAAAATAGTGTTTAATTTAATTGATGTTGGTCTTGCTGACAATGGCGGTACTAAAACTTTGGTTAAATGTGCTGAAACTTTTGTATCATTTGGTCATAGAGTTACAATGGTTTCTAACTTTAGAAATAGTTATCGCTGGCAGAGAATCTCATCTACTGTGCAATTTGTAAGATGTTCTTCGGTACCGGATTGCGATTTAGTAATTGCTACAGGTTTTTTGAGTGTCCCGACAACTGTTCGAGCTAAATCTAGATATAAGTGCTATTATATTCGAGGTTTTGAGTTATGGAGAGCTACGAAAAAGGCTCTTTTACGATCATATAAATCTCTTCCATGTATTGTTAATAGTCAGTGGCTTTTGTCTCTATTAAAAATCTATAAAATTAATGTTAATCTTGTTTATCCGGGATTGGATTTCGACAATTTTGTAAATTTGAAATCTCAACGAGACAATAATGTGGGAGCTATTTTTAGCAAAAAACACAAAACTAAACTTCATGTATTTGCCCAGAATGTTGCTCGGTCTACTGGATATTCTCTTTTGATGCTTAATAAAGATAATACAGGGCGAACGCCAGATGAAGTCAACAAGTTTTATAATCAGATTAAGGTTTGGGTGTCTCCGTCAGAACTAGAGGGGCTACATAATTGCCCAATGGAGGCTAGCCTTGCAGGCTGTGGACTGGTTGTTACAGACCATCCAAGGTCCGGCACTCAGGATTATTCTATCCACGAAAAGACAGCATTAGTGTATCCGGCTGGTGATATAAAAACAGCATCAGAATATGTTCGTCTTTTGATAACAAATGATACGCTTAGAAAAAATATGAATGAATCTATGGTGGAAGTTTTGCGAGAGAAAATAGGAGATCGAAAAAGCAATATGAAACGATTTATTGAAATATCTACAGGTTCTAAAAATGCGTAAACCAATCAGAACATCAAGAGATTTGGATTGATAAGATTACATAGCGTACCGTGGGAAGCGCGGGAATCAACGCTCAGGGAGACTGCTTAAGGTTCATGCTCGCTTTGCGAGCAGGTGGAGCGTCGTTGAACTGAGAATCCCCACCCCTTGTGGGGGGGTACTTCAATGATGACAAGATCAAAAGGACATGTCAATGAAGATCATCAGATTTTGTCTCCGCTGTTAAAGCAATCTATCTGTAAAAAAGGTCAAATAGTGTGTATCAATTTTCTCAAACAAAAAAACATTCACGCTCATGACATATGGTATAAGACACAGTATTTTCTTTTTGAGGCAGGTGGACATGAATTTTATGGGACTATGAATTGGGATAGATATGATTTTCAAAATGGAAGTAAAGTGATTCATAAGTTTTTCCTTGGTAAGACCTTGATTGTTACTGGACATTATTCGGAGGTTAAACGAGCCTTTGTTGATTTTTCTTGTGTTGATGTTTATGAGACAAAGAAGAATCAAGCGTCTATGGAGTACGATAAATATAAAGCCGATTTATATAGTATGCTTGGACGAAATTCGTATGATAATGTTGTTTTTGCGTGTGGTCCAATTGGAAAGGTTCTGCTTGCTGATATGATAGGACTGTCAGGGTCTAATCTTATTGACGTAGGTTCTTTAATGAATGCGATTGTTAATTCGTATTCTACTGGTAAGCCGCTTATTGAACAATGGCCGATGAGTTGGACAAAAATTTTGATATACAAAAGTTGTCTCGTAGGTTTTTTGATGAAATTAGGAGTGATAAATGAGTGATTCGTTAATTAGTGTTATTGTTCCACTGTATAACTATTCAAAGTTTATCGGTGATTGTATTAGGTCTACGTTGAATCAGAATCATCAAAATTTCGAGATGATTATTGTTGACGATTGTTCAAGTGACAATTCTTTGTCTGTTGCAAAAACTTTTAAAGATAACAGGATTACAGTTTTAAGTACAAAAAAAAACTCTGGTTATTCTGTGGCGAAAAATCATGGAATTCGTAAATCTAAAGGTAAATTTATAACTTGTTTAGATGCGGATGATATGTTTACTAAAAATTCTTTATCATTGCGATTGTCTGTGTTTGATAAAGATAAAACTGTAGAGTTTGTTGACGGCAGGGCAATTGATGTGTTTAATGATGTTTCGCTTGAACAGTGTTACTTAATAGATTTAGACAAAGCAAAAAGAGCAATATGTATCATTCACGCTCAAGGAGTTATGGTCCGTAGGTCGATTTATCAGCGATTTGGGCTATATGATGAGAATTTAAAATCGAGAGCAGACAAAGAAATGTGGTGGAGACTTTTTGGGAGGGGGTGTGCAGGTTTGCATCTAGTAAAAAGAGTGCGATTAAAAGATGATGTTGCTTACTATAGACTCCATAAAAATTCTATGATGAAATTCCGTCAAAAAAATAAAAAATATAACAATAAAGTTACCAATTTACTAGAAAAAGCCTATCAAAATCGTACGCAAAACGGTATTAACAAAGACAACACTACTTTTTTGGAAACATAGATATGAAATGGCCTGATTTTGTTATTGTGGGAGCTATGAAATGTGGGACAACTGTTCTTTGGAGGAATCTTAATCAGCATCCTCTGATAAATATGTGTAATAATCCGGAAGACCCTAAAAAACATCTACCGAAATAAGGTTTTGGAATAACGGGAAACCTCACAAAACATGGAGAAAGGGAATCGAATGGTATCGCTCGCTTTTTAATGGGGATTATTGTGGGGAAAAGTGTGCAAACTATATTGAGGACAAAGCTACGATTAAACGCATGCATGAGTATATGCCGGACGTGAAGATTATTCTTTGTGTAAGGAATCCAGTCAATCTGGCTTATTCCGAGTATTAGATGCAACGGTCTACGCAACCTGGAAAACATGGCAAAGACTTTATTAAAGCATTTCAAAATGATTGTGGTTATCAAAGGCGCGGTCAGTATTTTGAACAGATAAAAAATAATGTTTTACCTTTCTATAAAAAAGAACAAATACTAGTGTCTATTCAAGAAAGACTGGTATTAAATGTATTGTTAGAAATGAATCGGGTTTTTGATTTTCTTGAAATTCCTGCGTTTGAAGCTAATGTTCTTAAGGTTAGTCACAATAAAAGAGATCAGTCAATTAATGGTTATAGAGTTTGGGCAACAGATTATGAGCCAATTAAGTCGAAACATTATGTAGAAGTGATGAATTTTTACAAGGAACACAATAGAAGATTATTTGAGTTTTTGGGATATGAGATTGAGGAATGGAGTAAATCGACATTATTAACGGGTTAAATGTGCTTTCTGTTGTCATGTCTCGCCCAAACTCGAAGGGGCTTCCCGGAAAAAGCTATCGCTCTTTAAGGGGTAAGCCTTTAACGGAATGGTCGGTTTTGGCTTCGTTGAATAGTAAATATGTTGATTTTACTGTAATGATTATGAGTTGTGAGAAGATGCAAAAAATGCTTAGCTCATATGAATTTAATTCAAAATATATTTATGGTGTTGAGGCAGAAAACCCCTACACTTGTAGTAGGGGATGAATGCCGATGAAGGTTTTTTGTGAATAATCTTGTAGTATAATTAAGACAGAATACAGGGTCGGGACGACCCAGTGAGCTACAGAGTGCTAACC